>Ga0335085_10000297_pt1 | contig 148827 bp, 105 predicted proteins | sample Lox_Sample_45_FD_206712 | JGI IMG/M metagenome (GOLD analysis project Ga0335085, IMG submission 206712) | Soil microbial communities from Loxahatchee National Wildlife Refuge, Florida, United States - Lox_Sample_4.5 | ecosystem: Environmental > Terrestrial > Soil > Wetlands | place: USA... | reverse complement strand
CTTTTGCGCGCCCTCCTGTGCTCGTTTTCGTCGTCGTCACTTTCCTTGTTTCATTGCCACAGGAGGAGATTTACCCACAAATTCTGCCGTAGAGCCACTTTCGCATTGAGGATGTCGCGCAGATGTGATAACGTATCAGTAGTTAATGCGTCGGCCCTTAGTTTGAGGGGGTCCAATGACGCAGCCTTCACACGATGACGTTACCGGGCTGCTTCAGGCCTGGAGCAACGGCGATACCGAAGCCCTCGATAAACTAGTCCCACTTGTCTACGACGAATTACACCAACTGGCGCAGTACTACATGGCCCGCGAACGACCCGGCCACATTCTGCAGACCACGGCCCTCGTCAATGAGGCCTACCTACGGCTCATCGATGCCAGCAGGGTCAGTTGGCAGAACCGCGCCCATTTCCTTGCGATCTCGGCCCAGTTGATGCGTCGGATTCTGGTGGAGTTCGCCCGTTCCCGTGGAGCCCAGAAGCGTGGAGCCAACGCCACACCGGTGTTGTTGGACGAAGCGTTGGTCGTCTCGGGTGGCAGGCCAGATTTGGTGGCCCTCGATGATGCCTTAAAAACCTTGGCGACGGTCGACCCACGGAAGAGTCGGGTCGTGGAACTGCGATTCTTTGGCGGACTGAGCGTGGACGAAGCCGGCGAGGTGCTCAAGGTCTCATCCCAGACCATTATGCGAGATTGGAAATTGGCCAAGGTCTGGCTGTTGCGCGAAATGCGGGTGGAGAAGAGCCATGAAACCCGAGCGCTGGTTGCAAGTTGAAGACCTATACCGTTTGGCGTTGGAGCAGGAAGCTAGCACGCGTCCGCAGTTTCTGCGCGCGGCTTGCGCGGGTGACGCAGAACTGGTCCAGCAAGTCGAATCCTTACTCGCCTACGAGAAGCCGGCCGAGAAGTTCATCGAAGCTCCGGCCATGGCCATGGTTGCGAAGGCCCTGGCTCAGGATCGAGCCTACACACTCCAGCCTGTGCCTGGGCAAAGCGTGTCGCACTATCGGATTCTGGAGAAGCTCGGTGGGGGCGGCATGGGCGTGGTTTTCAAGGCCGAGGATACCAAGCTTGGCCGCCTGGTGGCCCTTAAGTTCCTCGCCCACGTGGGGCCTGCGCCTGCCGGGCCGGTGCACGGCGTTGACCTACACGACCGCGAAGCACTCGAGCGGTTCAAACGCGAAGCCCGCGCCGCTTCAGCTCTGAATCATCCCAACATTTGCACTATCTACGACATCGACGAACACGAAGGTCGGCCCTTCATCGCAATGGAGTTGATGAAGGGGCAGACGCTTCGGGAGCGAATGGCCACCCCCACTTCGGTGCCGTCTCCCCGCAGGAGAGGCATGACTGAGGGGTGGAGCGAGGGCGGGCCCCTACGAAGCGACGCACTGCTGGACATAGGCATCCAGATTGCAGACGCGTTGGACGCTGCGCACTCAAATGGCATCACGCACCGCGATGTCAAGCCGGCAAACATCTTCATCACCGAGCGGGGACAGGCGAAGATCCTCGATTTCGGCCTGGCGAAACTGACCCATAGCACGGGCGCCCTGCCCGCGGAAGGTCAAGGCCAGGATAGCCATACTACAGAGGGCAGGGCGACCGGCTCCGTCGACCCCGACCAGCTCACCACCCCAGGCGTCGCGATGGGAACCATAGCCTACATGTCGCCGGAGCAGGCGCGGGGTGAAAAGGTGGACGTACGCACCGACCTGTTCAGTTTCGGCTCGGTGCTCTATGAGATGGCGACGGGGAAGCAGGCCTTTGGCGGCGTCACGGCTGCGCTCGTTCACGAGGCCATCCTGAACCGCACACCCACGCCGCCAATCCAACTAAGTCCTGAACTGCCGCCCAAGCTGGGAGAGATTATCAGCAAAGCGCTGGAAAAAGACCGCGATCTCCGTTACCAACATGCATCGGAAATGCGCACCGACCTACAGCGTCTGAAACGGGAAACCGACTCAGGTCGACCGTTTCGGGTGGCAGCTTCAGCCGGGGCAGAGCCGACTGCGGGCGAAGGCCTTGCCATGTCCAACATTCCTGTAAAGGTATCGCGCGGCCTGGCTCGGTCTTTATTTCTGTTGATTCAACTGGGCTACCTTGCCATGTATGGGGTTGCGCTTGTCTACCTGCCAGGCATTCGACGCCTCAACTTGCCCTTCGCGATTCCTGAGCTTACGCTTTTCGTAGGACTGCTTGGCACGGCGGCGCGACTCTATCTGATTTCAGCGGTTAGCTTCGACTATGCCGGCTCGGGGCGCCTGTTTCACCAGATGTTTCCCGGCCTGCTAGTTCTGGACGCAGTCTGGGCCGCAACGCCTCTGCTTCTTTTCCTGAAGTGGGGAGAGTTGACGCTGCTGTTCGTTGCCGGGCTGGCCTTCTTGCCGTTCTCCCAACGAACACTCGTTACGTGCCTTTATGATCCTGTTGGCGGGCGGCTAACGCCGCGGCGCTCGCCTGACCTGGGCCCGTAGCGCTTTTGCCGAAACAGTGTGATGAAGGCGGATCCGCTCGCGAGATAGGTTCTCTGGAGATCAATGGCACGAAGGGACACCTTAGTGCGACGACGGATCAGCTGGGTAACCGCCTGGAGCCGCCCCACTCCCTGAGCCGCTCGCTCGAGGGGCGAAGCTGCTCGGAAGCAGGACAACGTTCTCCTTGGGGGCGAGCCGTCTTGTGAGCGCGCTCCTACGCCCAGTAGTTGCGATCGAGGGAGCGGTACTGGATCGCCTCGGAGATCTGGGTCAACCGGCTGGGACTCTCCGCCCGCGCCCACGACCGCATCCTGAAAGTCGCCCGCACCATCACCGATCTCGAGGGCGCCGAATCCATCGCGAACGCCCGTTCTCGAGCAGGCGCTCGGAGTCCGGCGCCCGAGGCTCTACGTACCCGTGAAACCTCAGTCGGCGTGACAATAAGTACCGTCACATCTGAGACATCCCGCTGTTGCTGGCTTAGCCGGCCCGCCGGGGGGAATTGAAAGGCACTTGACCCCTTGCGACGGTTGCTGATGTCTCCTGCTTACTGGTTGAGCCAAGAGCAGGTCGGCTATCTTCTGTTTTCAGTCTCTCAACCAAGAAAAGCAGGGCATCACGGGTTGTGCCATCTTCAGCCTGGTCCTCTCCCTCGGCCTGCACAGCGTAGCCAGACCGAAGTCGAGAATCTTCACCGCTCATCCTCGGGCACAAACAGCTTCCCTGGCTTCAGGTCCCGGTGAATAATCTCTCTCTGGTGCGCCGCCGTCAGGCCGCGCACCACTTGGCAGCATTCACTCAACCACTTTGCGCACCGACAAGGCTCCTCTCCCCAGCCTCTCTCAGGCGTCTCCGTTCGAGCAGCTCAGGAACCAGGTGGGGCAACCCTGAGAGGTTCACAGCCGGTGCACCTCCGAGATGTTCGGATGATCCAAGGCCGCCGCCGCCCCAGCCACCTGCTCGGAGCGGTGCAGCCGGTAATGATCTGCGCAAAGAAACATAGGTCCGTATGGACACTGCGTGAGCCAATTCCCTTCCAAGTTTCACTTTAAAGGTTGTAGGACGGCTGACTGGTGCGATCCGGGGCTGCCGAGAAACGGCCACAGGACGACTGGCGTGTCGCACAAGGGCAGCGTGACTACCTTCCGCCAGTGATTCAGGAGGGTGTGTCCTTCGCCGATGCGATGAGAGCTTGTAACCAAAGTGCACAGGACCACGCCGGCCATCACTGCCGTTCGGGACTCGAAGGGTTAATCATTGGGCAAGACCCAGCTCAATTCGACGGTAACGGTCATGCACGAGATGCCTAACGACATCGGCGAAATAACCGACGCGCAGTGATCGAGTACGAGCGTAGGACAGCCCGCCATCCCTCAAGTGCCGAAGACGCGCCAGCCGGCACCGCAACCCAGCCAAGGCCCATGTCCTTCGGAGGTGTGTATGAAGACAGCGAGCGTGGCACTGATGCTCTTAGCCATGGTATTTGCCCCGGTATTTCTGCGGGGCCAGGAAAATCTCAACCAGGTGGTTACCCCTAACTTTTTCGCCATGACTGTCAACCAACAGATCCCGTTTCCAGGCACATTAGGTATCACAATCGGCACATTGGGCAAGGTGCCCGGGACCAGCTGGCCCTACATCGAGCGTACTCACACAATTCCGCCCACCTACAACTTCACGGGCTTGGATAACGCCATTGCGGCAGCCCAGGCGAACGGCGTGACCTCCATCATTTACACGTTTTACGCCGCACCTCGGTTCTACACTCGTAGTCCTAGCCTGTGTGTGGCGCAGGGGACCGTCCAAATCTGCCCCGGACCGCCGACGAATGATCAAGACTTCTTAAGCTTTGTCGCGGCGTTGGTGACTCACGAGAAAGGGAAGATCACCTACTACGAAATGTGGAACGAGGGCAACCGGCCCCAACTCTGGAACGCAACGGAGGTCGAGCTGGCAGAACTGCAGCAAGCAACGTATCAAACCATCAAGTCGATTGACCCGGGCGCCAAGGTCTTGACCCCATCGCCCAGTATCGCGCCCAACTACGCCAGTTGGGTGCAGGACTATCTGTCCGATATTCAGGTGGGTGGTAAGGTCTACGCCGACGGCGTGTCGTGGCACGGATATCACTGCGCGGATGGCAAGCCTCAAAACGCAACCTGCGATCCAGAAGTGAGTTGCGACAGCAACCCGGTGGACTGCGCCGGAGCTCCGCTAGTCGCCCAGATTCAGGCCATCAGAGACGCCGAAGCCGCGAACGGTCTAAACCTGCCGATCTTCGATACCGAAGGCGGATGGCAGCAGAATCGCTGGATTCCGGACATCAACGATCAGATCGCCTACATTGTGCGTTGGTACATCATTCAAGCCAGTGAAGGCGTTTCTGTAGCCACTTGGTTTGGTTGGGGAACCGGCGCAGGCACCGACCCTGTGAATCAATGCCCCACTTGCCCCTTAGGCTGGGGCGGAATTTTCAATACTTCGACCGGCCACGTCACAGCAGCCGCAACAGGCTACCGGACTGTGTACAACTGGTTGAATGGCGCCGCTATGAACGGACCCTGCTCAGCGGACGCCAACCAGATTTGGACGTGCGACCTGACGCTGCCGAACAAACTGGCCGGGCAAATTGTCTGGAACGGGAAAGAGACCGCCGGAAGCTATACACCGTCCGGCCAGTTTGTTCAGTACGACACTCTCTTCAGCACCTCGTCCACGGAGATTACGCCGGGCGGGACCGTTCCCATAGGAGAACAACCCATTCTTCTAAAATCCGGGTTCGGCCCAGCAGTGAGCCTGGTTCCCCCCGCGAGCCTAACCTATGCCGCGCAGCGCGTGGGAACCACCAGCACCGCGCAGACAATCACCCTCACGAACACCGGCAGCGCATCGCTGGCGATTGATAGTATTACGGTGGCGGGCACCAGCATCGCCGATTTCACCGAGTCAAACACCTGCGGGGAGATCGTGGCTGCAGGCGCAAATTGCACGATTAGTGTGACCTTCACACCCGTGGCCACGGGCTCGCGGATCGCGTCGGTCAGAGTTGCGGATAATGCCCTGGGCAGCCCGCAGTCGGTAAGCCTTAGTGGAACCGGGGTAGCGCCGGCGGTGAGCCTGTCACCGGCGAGCTTGACCTATGCCTCGCAGCTTGTCGGGACGACGAGCAGTGCGCAGACCGTCACGTTGACGAACACGGGCAGCACCGACCTGAATATTGCCGACATCACCGTCGGAGCCGACTACCGGCAGACGAACACGTGCGGCACCTCTCTTGTCACGGGTGGGAATTGTGCGTTTAGCGTCACGCTCACGCCGACGACGACGGGTGCGCTGAATGAGTCGCTGGTTATCACCGACGATGCGTCGGGGAGCCCGCAATCGGTCAGTCTCATTGGAACGGGCGTGGCTCCGGCAGCGACTCTGTCGCGGGCGAGCTTAACCTACGCCTCGCAACTTGTGGGGACGATCAGCAGCGCGCAGGCGGTTACGTTGACCAACACGGGCGGCGCGTCGCTCACAATCAGCAGTATCACCGTGGCGGGCGCTAACAGTAGCGACTTCAGCCAGACGAACACGTGCGGGGCAAGCGTAGCGGCGGGCGCGAACTGCACGATCAACGTGACGTTCACACCCCAAGCGACAGGTTCACGGAGCGCCGCGGTGAGCATTGCAGACAGTGCTGCAGGAAGCCCCCAATCCGTCACCTTAACGGGAACGGGAATTGCCCCGGCCGTGAGCTTGTCAGCGGCAAGTTTGAGCTACAGTTCCCAACTCGTGGGGACAGCCAGCAGCGCGCAGGCGGTTACGCTGACCAATACGGGCAGCGCGTCGCTGACGATCAGCAGTATCACCGTGGCGGGCGCTAACAGTGGCGACTTCAGCCAGACGAACACGTGCGGGACAAGCGTAGCGACGGGCGCGAACTGCACCATCAGCGTGACGTTCACACCCCAAGCGACAGGTTCACGGAGTGCCTCGGTGAGCGTTGCGGATAATGCCGCGGGCAGCCCGCAGAGCGTGTCGCTGACCGGTACCGGCACGGCCCCGGCCGCGACCTTGTCTCCGCTGAGCCTCACGTTTGCCTCTCAGCAAGTCGGGACCACCAGCAGTCCGCAGACGATTGCCCTCACGAACTCGGGCTCGGCCACGCTCAGCATCAGCAGCATCGCAATCAGTGGCGACTTCAGCCAGACGAACACGTGCGGGAGGAGCGTAGCGGCGGGCGCGAACTGCACTATCAGCGTGACCTTCACGCCCACCGCCGCCGGGGTGCGAACCGGCGCCATCAGCGTTGCGGATAATGCCGCGGGCAGCCCGCAGAGCGTGTCGCTGACCGGCACCGGGACGCAAAGTGCAGGTGGGGGCGGGGTGCCCGCCTGCGTCAATGGGACGGTCGCGAGCTATCTCGGAACCACCTGTTCGGAAGGTGCGACCGTTTACCACTGGTCGTCGTACAGCTGCAACAGCACCCCTTCAAGCATCTGCGTGGCGCTCGGGCCCAATGGCTCGAACCTGCAGATGGCGTTAGATTCCAACGGCCCGTACACACTCCTGGCGGGAAGAACATCTCTCTGGAACGTTCGGGCGGGGCAAAGCGTGGACGTCGTGATCAGGGGCTCGGTCTATGGCGCGACGACTAACGCAAATTGGCCCCACTTCAATGGTCTGCCCGGCCAGACGGGAGACGCGACCGAGGAGAACATAACCACGGTTGGTTGTGCGGCCAGCGGGAATTGCCTCGACGGCCACAACGGCGTGAGTGATATCTTGTGCAGCGCTGAAGGTCCAGTAGCTAACTGCACGGAGCAGTCCACGATAACCCCTTACGCTCCGTATAAAGCAACGTTCAACCCCGCTCCTTCAGCAAACCCTTATCCCTTGACCATTGAAATCAAGCTGAATGGAAACTCAGGAGCCGCTACTCTATATTCGGTGGGGACGCATCTGATCCCATAGGAGCCAACTTCTTCGCCTGGTAGAGGTCCGTCACGCCCAGTAATGACGATCGAGGGAGCGGTACGGGATCGCCTCGGAGATCTGGGCATTGGCGATCGATTCAGCACCCTCGAGATCGGCGATGGTGCGGGCGACTTTCAGGATGCGGTCGTGGGCGCGGGCGGAAAGCCCCAGCCGGCTGACGGCGTTTTCCAGCAGGCGCTCGGAGTCCGGCGTCAGGTCGCAGTACTTGCGAATCTGGCGGGTGCTCATCGGGGCGTCGCTGTGAATCTTTTCGCCCTGGTAACGCGCTAGCTGGCGTTCCCGCGCTTTCACCACGCGAGCTCGAATGGCGCCTGAGGTGTCGCCCCCTGCCTCTTCGCGCAACTCACGATACTTTACGGCCGATATACCGATGTCGATGCGATCGAGCAGCGGCGGGGAGATCTTCGCCACGTATCGCTGGATGAGGGGCGGAGTGCAGGTGCATTCGCGCGACGGATCATTGGCTAGGTATCTTGGCACCGCCATCAAAGGATCGCTCCGGCGCCACGAACGTCGGCGGATCGGCATCTCGCCCACTCTATTACATTGTTGGAAGATTTGGGAAACGGAGAGTATCACCCGTGGGTCGAATTGCTTCCCAATGGGTTTGCGGACAGTATGCGGCCGGCGCCGAGGTCCAGGGGGAAGAGCCTGCTGGAAGTGGGAGTGAAAAAGTCAGGGACCAACCTTGGCACGGTCTACGTTGGTGTCTTCGTCGTCCGCCCGTCCGAGCTCAGGGAGGTACCGGCCGAAGTTCAATTCGAAGTCGCTCCGAACGCCGTAACCGATATTACGGATCTTGGTGCGGCGCGCCTGCGCACCGGGCGAGGCCAGGATTGAGAAGATCATGTCGTTGCTCGACTGAAGCTCGGCAGCTGTCGGCGTCCCGATCCGATTGACCTGGGCCTTCGCCGCGCCTAGCGCTTCACGGTCGAACGAGGCCAGACGCCGGACGAGCGTATCGACAAACGGGTCGAGGTCGCTATCGTCCAGCGCGCGGTTCACCCAGCCATAGCGTTCGGCGATATCAGCATCGAAATCGTCGGCGCTGAGGACGATCTCAAGTGCGCGTGAGCGGCCGACCAGGCGCGGGAGCCATTCCAGCGCTCCACCGCCGGGGATCAGCCCGACGCCGACCTCGGGGTTGCCGAACAGGGCGCTTTGCCGGCTGGCGAAGCGCATGTCGCAGGCCAGCACGAACTCGTTACCGATGCCGCGCGTGCGACCGCGAATCTTGGCGATGCTCACGACGGGCGTGGACGAGAGGCGCAGCACGAAGTCGCGCCAAAGGCCCAGCACCTCTGGCCGTTCCGTCGCCTTGGCTACGTCGAGATGGGCGATGAAAAAATCGGGACTCGCCGACTGGAACACTACGACCTTCACGGACGGGTCCGCCTCGAGGTCGGTCATTAGCGCGCCCAATTCGACGATTGTTGTGGGGACAAACATGTTGATTGGCGGGTTGCTGAAGGTGATAGTCCAGCGGCCCGGAGAGGTACGGTCGGTGTTGAACTGCGAAGTGTCAGGCATGGTGCGTCTCCCCCTCTCTTGTGAAGCTGGTGGCGCAGACCGCCGCCTTTGCGGTCTGCGGTTCTACATCTGGTCACGGCCAAAAGCCGCGGACTGAAAGGCGCAGGTCCGCGTTACGCGTGCTTCCTCTCCACTAGTGGGCCGTCTCACTGATTCCGTTAGTGTCAAGAGCCTGCTCGCTCGGCACAAAGAGGTTCAGCCAAATGGGTTTCCCCGATGGCATAGCACTTACGACACTAGTGGCGCAGCGATCGGAAGCCCGCGCGAACCTCTTCTGAAAAGAGCTTCGGCTGCTCCCAGGCTGCAAAGTGCCCGCCCTTGGGGAGCTTGTTGAAGTGAATGAGCTTGGGGTACGCCTGCTCCGCCCAGCTCCGCGGAGCAGGATAGAGTTCGTCAGGGAAGACGCTCACGGCAACCGGGATGGAGACGCCTTTGGCATTGAAATATCCTTTGCCAAAATACTCCCAATAGAGACGGGCGCCAGAAAGCGCCGTGTTCGTCAACCATGTGATCGTGATGTTGTCGAGAATGTCGTCGCGCGTGAGGCCTTCGGATTCTCCCGCAAAGACACGCGAGATTAGCGCATAGCTGCGCGCGTCATGATCCAAGAAATAAGCCGCCAGGCCGACCGGGGAGTCGGCGATTCCGTACAATGTCTGCGGCCTCAGACCCATTTGGAACCCGTAGGCGATTCCCTTTTGATATACGAACTGCAAACGCTCGTAGGCAACCTTCTCGTCGGCTGAGAGACCCGATGGCGCCGGCTTCCCGGAAAAAGCCGCCTGGTCAATCTCGGCTGGAAAGATGCCAGGCATATTGGTATGAATGCCGAGCAACTCCGGGGGCGCTTGAACACCCATCAGATCTACGATGACCGCGCCCCAATCGCCGCCTTGCGCCACAAATTTCGTGTATCCGAGGCGCTTCATCAGCACCGTCCAGGCACGGGCAATGTGGGCGGGGTCCCACCCGGTCGTGGCCGGTTTGCCTGAGTATCCGTAGCCCGGCATGGACGGGATCACCACATCGAAGGCGTCTGATGCGCTTCCACCGTACGCCGTGGGATTGGTGAGCGGATCGATGATCTTGAGCTGTTCGACGACCGAGCCGGGCCATCCGTGCGTCACGATCAGCGGCAACGCATTTTCGTGTTTTGAACGGACGTGAATGAAATGAATGTCTAGCCCATCGATCTCAGTGATGAAGTGCGGTAGTGCGTTCAGCTTCGCCTCGACCTTGCGCCAATCGTAATCGGTCGCCCAGTAGCGCGCGAGTGCCTGGATTGTGTTGAGTTGCACGCCTTGCGACGCGTCCGCCACCGTCTCCCGTTCAGGCCATCGGGTCGCGTCGATGCGCCGGCGGAGTTCAATGAGTTCTGGTTCCGGAACATTCACACGAAACGGACGAATCTCACTAGCTCGTTGGGCAGCACTGGCTTGCGTCATGGCGCTCTCCGTTTGAGGCAGTTTGGATTCTCGTCTTGCCGTCGTACCCGGCATTAGATTCCCCGGCCTCATAATCGGCTGCACTTTTTTTCGTTTCGTAGGTGTGACAGGCCACTCGGAACCTGGCCGCGAGCGGTCAAGTTGACGTGTGGATAAAGCACCGAAGTGCATCCAGCGCCGCCATGCACGAGGTGCCGAACTGATCGTCAAGGTGCGCGGTCGTAAGTAAATCCTAGGCCCTCAGAACGAAACGCGCTGCGCGACGGACGCTGCGCGTGTCTGCTTACGTCACTTCGCGCTCGACCGACGGAAAGCCTCCTTTTCACCTGTTCTGAGTTAGACTGTAATCGATCCGTCTACGCGTGGCGCGTCGCGATAATCTGGCGGTGCCTACCCCGCGGGCACTGCGGTGCGCCCAGGGCCAATCTCGTCCAGCCGAGTCCACGAACGTGGTTTCGGTTGAAAGCGGCCGCCTGGTCCGCCGGTGCCAGATCCTGCATCACAAATGCGGAGATTGAAGGCAAGAGATAGATGATTCGTCGAATTGTTGATTATGCGCTGAACAACCGCATCCTCGTGCTGGCGATGGCGGCGGTGCTCTTCATCTGGGGCATCGTCTCGTTCCATCGGCTTCCGGTAGAGGCCTACCCCGACGTGGCGAACAACTACGTCGATATCATCGCTCAATGGCCGGGAATTTCGGCCGAGCAAATCGAGCAGCAGGTCACAATTCCGCTGGAGATCGCAATCAACGGCATGCCGCACCTCGTGCACCTGCGCTCCTTTTCGCTTTTCGGACTCTCGAACGTCAAGCTGATTTTTGACGATGACTCCGATAACAGTTGGAATCGTGAACGCGTGCTCGAGCGGCTCAGCCAGGTGACGTTGCCCGCCGGAGTAACGGGACAAATGGGGACTGACTGGAGCCCGGTCGGACAAATCATGTTTTTCACCCTGCAAAGCACAAATCCGCAGTACGACGTGATGGATTTGAAGTCGCTCGAAGATTGGGTGGTCGAGAAGAATCTCAAGACTGTGCCCAACATCGTGGATGTGTCGAGCTTCGGCGGCCCCACTCGCGAGTATCAGGTACGGGTCGATCCCGACAAGCTCGTAGCCTACGGGCTCAGCATCGGGCAAGTCGAGCAACAGTTGGCCAACAACAACGTCAACGCCGGAGGCAGCTTCATCGAACAGGGCCTGCAGCAGATCAACGTTCGTTCCGTAGGCCTGGTCGGCAATGTCGAGGACATCGCCAACACCGTCATCGTCACAAAGAAGGGCACGCCGCTGACCGTTAAAGATATCGCCGTGGTCGCGCAAGGGCCCAAGATCCGGCTCGGCCAGTTCGGAAGGGCGATCCGGCGCCAGGACGGAGAAATCATCGATAACGACGACGTTGTATCGGGGATCGTGCTGCTGCGCAAGGGCGCCCAGGCGGATAAGACACTGGACGCACTTCATGAGAAAATCTCGGAACTCAACGGCTACATTCTGCCGCCGGGCGTCAAAATCGTTCCCTTTATCGACCGTAGCGCGCTCGTGCATTTCACCACTCATACCGTGCTTCACAACCTGACCGAGGGCATCGTCCTGGTCGTCATCGTGCTGCTCCTTTCCCTGGGCAATGTCCGGGGCGCGCTGATCGTCGCCGTGACCATTCCCTTTTCGCTCCTTTTCGCATCGATTTGCCTCGATCTCAGGCGTATTCCCGCCAATCTGCTGTCGCTCGGCGCTCTCGATTTCGGCATGGTGGTGGATGGCGCGGTCATCATGATCGAGAACATCGTTCGTCACCTCAGCCGGCGCGAGGAGCCGGCTACCATCGAGGAGCGAATCCGCGCCGCAGCCCACGAGGTGCAGCGTCCGGTTTTCTACGCCATTGCCATCATCATTACCGCCTACACGCCTATCTTTACGCTGCAGCGCGTCGAGGGCCGATTGTTCAAACCCATGGCATGGACGGTCGCCTTCGCGCTCCTGGGTGCGCTGCTCTTCTCGATTATCGTGGCGCCGGTGCTCGCGAGCTACCTCTTCCACAAGGGGGCGCGCGAGTGGCATAACCCGGTCATGGCAGCTCTGAGGCAGCGCTACCGCGGCGCCGTGCGCTGGACGGTTGCCCGTCCGAAACTGACGATCGGCGCCTCCGTGCTGGTCCTCGCGGTGGTTTATCTGACCGTCACCACCCGCATTGGCTCGGAATTCCTTCCGCACCTGGACGAAGGCGCCCTATGGGTTCGCGGGACGCTGGCGCCGAGCACCGGCCCCACCGAGGGAGTCCGCGTCGCGAATGAAGCTCGAATCATCCTCGCGTCTTTCCCCGAAACCACGATCGTGACGAGCCAGGTCGGGCGTCCTGACGACGGAACGGACACCACCGGATTCTTCAATACCGAGTACTGCGTCGACCTGAAGCCGAAGGAGCAATGGCGCCCCGTGTTCCATCAGGATAAGGAGGAGCTCATCGGAGCCATGGACCGGGAGCTCGGGAAAATTCCAGGTGCGGTCTGGGGCTTCTCGCAGCCCATCGCCGATAACATGGAGGAGGCGGTCAGCGGAGTGAAGGGCGAGCTCGCCACCAAGCTCTACGGAGACGATCTGAAAGTGCTGGAGGCCAAGGCTGCGCAGATCGCCCAGGTGATGCGCGGCGTCAGGGGAATTCAGGATTTAGGGATTTTCCACGTCATCGGGCAGCCCAATCTGAATCTGGTCGTGGACCGCCGGCAATGCGCCCGCTATCAAATCAATGCCTCGGATGTGCAAGACGCCATCCAGACCGCAGTCGGCGGCACCGCCCTCACTCAGGTGTTGCAAGGCGAGCGGCGATACGATTTGGTGATGCGCTATCTCCCGCCGTATCGCGATACCAGGGAAGCGATCGAGAACATCCGGCTCCTCGCGCCTTCGGGCGAACGTGTGTCGTTGGAACAGCTCTGCGATGCCAGGGTGGAAGACGGCGGCTCTGAAATCTATCGCGAAGGCAACCAGCGCTACATTGCCATCAAGTTCAGCGTACGGAATCGCGACCTGGGCAGCGCGGTTACAGAAGCCATCGACAGGGTGAGCCGGGAAGTAAAGCTACCGAACGGGTACCACCTCAACTGGGAAGGCGAGTACGAGAGCCAGAAGAGAGCTCAGGCCCGCCTCGCGCTCATTGTGCCTTTCACGGTCGTGATCATCTTCTTCATCCTGTACATGATGTTCGGCTCGTTCAAGTGGTCTCTGCTGGTTCTCACCACCCTTGTAATGGCTCCTGTCGGCGGTCTGCTGGCTCTGCTGGCCACTCATACCAATTTCAGCGTGTCCTCGGGCATCGGATTTCTCGCCCTCTTCGGGGTCTCGGTCCAGACCGGCGTGATCATGGTGGAGTACATCAACCAGCGCCGCTCAAGGGGACATTCGATCGCTGAAGCCGCCGTGGAAGGGGCAGTCCAGACGTTCCGGCCCGTGATGATTGCGATGCTGGTGGCGACGCTCGGGCTGCTGCCGGCGTCCCTGTCGCACGCCATCGGCTCCGATTCGCAGCGCCCGTTTGCCATCGTCATTGTGGGAGGTCTCATCTCGGACTTGCTGTTGAGCGTCTTCCTGCTGCCGACGCTCTATGCCTGGATCGCGCGCCCCGGCGACACTCTGCCGGAGCTGGATGTTCACTTCGAGGAAGAAGCCCGCTAACGCGAGCTGCCTTTGCCGGATGTTCTGATCGTACACCGGTCCTGAAACGCCCTTCGCGAAAGCAGCTCCTGCCTAGTCGCCACTATCCCTTCGACGTCAACGGCGACGATTTCGCTTACTCTGACAGCCTGCATCCTCTGTGTAGGTTCTCAGAGTGAGTGAGAATTCGCGTCAGGCTTCTCGACAATTCTTGTCACAGTTGGCGAAAAATTCTACATGGCAGGATTGTGGCGGTTGGCTGCGGAGGCCACTAATGGACGCTCTGCCGGCGTAGGGAGGGCCGGTTCGCCTTCCGCGCCTCGGAGAATCGGCGCCGCGAGGCTGTCTGGGACAACTTGTGAGCATGCGTAATCCGGGGGCAATCTGGACAGACCACATGCACGAGATGCCGACGATACGTCCAGGTGACTTCCACGCCAGACAGGCCGCGATACCTTACTGTCATCGAAGGGCATTTTCGTTCCCGGCTGGTGGTGGATAGTGAGTGGCGTATAGGCGCTTCTTGGCTTCACACCTTATGGCTCGTAACCCTCATAAGGCGCTGAGTTACAAATTGCGGCGCTGACGCCTTTGTGTGATAAAGCTTAGAACTCGAGCCGCGCCTGAAGGGCGATCATGCGCGGAGAGCTGTCGCCGCCTAATCCCACGCCTAGTAAACCTGTGGGCGGAGAGGTGGTGTGGGTCAGTGTCCCAAATCCGGTCTGCGTAGAAGAATTCCCGGGAACGCCCGCAATTGTGTTCGAGGGCAGGCCAAAGTTAGGGTGGTTGAGAATGTTAAAGAACTGGGCGTCTATCCGCAGCCTCACTCGTTCGCCGAGCGGGAACCACTTCGTGAGGTACAGGTCGCTCCAGAAGAAGTCTGGTCCCCGCAGCGCGTTTCTGCCCAGGTTTCCGAATTGACAGTACCTGGCGTTATCGCCGCCGGTGCACGCTCCCGAGCTGGGATCGACGGCCGAGATGAACGCATTCGGGTTCAGCCACTGAAACGTTCCCGCCGGTGTGACGCCTGGGATTGGGTGGTGGTCGTACAGCGGAACGCCGGTCCTGACGCTCGCGAATTCCGGTCCACCGCCGTTCACGACGCCGTTCCCGCCCGCAGAGTAGGGAGCGCTCAGCACCGAAAACGGCAGGCCGCTATGCGCGAAGACCGTGCCGGAGATCTGCCATCCATTAACCAGGTAGCCCAGCCTGGCCTTCTTCACTTTCAGCGGCAGCTGATACGCATAATTGGCCGTCAGGTTGTGCCGGATGTCATAGTCGCAGGGGCCGCGGTCGCGGGCGAGATCGCCGGGAAGCGGAGAGAGAAGGGCCCCTGCCGAGAATTGGAGAAAACCGCCGTTGGAAACCGTATCAATGCAGTGGCTCCACGTGTAATTCAGTTGAGCCTGGAGACCGTGACTCCTCTTCTCGGCTGTAAGCTGAAGGCCGTTGTAGTGGCTGTTCGCTCCCGTGCTGAGCTGGGTAACGGCGCCGAACCGGGGATCCACAGGCTGGCCGTAAGGAAAGGGTGCGAAGCACCCGGGACACACTGTCTGGTAGCCGTTGACCTGCGAAGTATAGGGCTGGTCTACGGCGCGTGTCCCGACATACTGAGCTTGCAGGCTCGCGGTCGATCCAATTTGGTGCTGGAGGGCCAAACTCCATTGCATGAAGTACGGCTCTCGAAGCGTGCCGTCGGGTACCGCCGTCATCGCAACGCGTGGAAGACACGCGGTCGAATTTGCGAGTGGAGAGGCGCAGGAGAGTTCGCCGCGCTCAAATCCTGAGAGAAAGTTCTGATTGGCGACGCCGGTCGCGTCTACGGCGCTGTCAGGGACGTCCGGTGCAATCGCCAGCCCGCCGACGGTGCCGAGCAAGCCGCCTTCGAACGTATTCACGTACGGCGGATTGGCGCCGATCAGGTCGGCAACGCTTCCCGGCAGCAGGTCACTGAAAACTCCAAAGCCCGTCCGCACGACCGTCCCCGGCTTGACCTGCCAGGCGATGGCGGTTCTTGGCTGGAAAACGGCCAGGGGCACGGACTGAAACAGATTTCCCAAGTGGGTTTGGATCAGATCGCCTAGCGGCTGATTGACGTCATGTCTGATCGCATCGAAGGAGCCGGGCAGGCGTGCCACTGCGTCATGCGGATTAAGCGGGTTGGAATTGTGGGTGGCCCGTACACCGAAAGTCCACGTCAGCTTCGGGGCGATCCTCCACGTGTCCTGAGCGTACAGATCCAGATTGAGAAAATGGAAGGGCTGCGAGTCTGCCAGCGGAAAGCTCCTGGTGGCCGTGGAGGCCACGCCGTAAATGAACTGCGGCAGATCGGTGTAGGTGATGGTCGGCACCATTCCTTCGGCGAAGTCGTAATCGTTCAGCCGGAAGATTCGGGTGTTGGCGCCAAACCGGAATTCATGGGCACCAGTGCTCCAGGCGAGATTGTCGTTGATGAAGAACCGGCTGGCGCGCCGTCCCTGAATCCAGGTGTTATCCAATCCTCCGATGGTTGTGTAGGGAGCGCTCGCTCCAATGCCTTGCAGGACAATGGGAAAGGCGGAGAGCGTGGCCTGCAGGTTTGAGGGCCCAAACAGGCTCTCGTACCAGGAGAATGCCGGGTTGAAAGAGTTCACCAAGTCCCCTGAGAAGACGTGTGTGTATCCGGCTGCCAGCGAGTAGAGAGGTTGAGGCGAGATGGCGTTGAAGAGCGGATTGATCGGGTCGGTGTAGGCGGCCTGCAAGCCTGTATCAGACTGAAAGCGATACCAGGTCATGTTCTTCTGGCTTGAGTTGTAGTCGATACGTGTGGTTTGTACCTGCTCGTGGTCGTCGCTGGAGTGCGAGATGCTCTGACGATTGGCGCATCCAGTGCCATTCGGGGGACTGCCCGTAGCCGCGCTGCCGTCGCTCTCGAAGGGACATCCGAGCACGGCGAGTGGCGTTCCCGCTGTTGTCCGGTAAAGCGAGAAGAGCTTCTGGTAAAACGGCACGAGTTGTGGCTGCGCGGGATACTGCGCTCCCGTAAGGATGTCGCGGCCCCCAGCGGGAAGCTCCCGGAGGATGTAGTCTTCGAGTGCAAGTGTTGGGACCGTGGTGGCGGTCACAATGGGCAGTGCGATTCGCACCCATTCGGAGTCGAAGAAGAAGAAAAGCTTGTCGTGGACCAGGGGTCCGCCCAGGCTGCCACCGAAGTGATTCAGTGTCGAGCGCGGCTCATGATTGCCCGCCGTAGCATTGGTGAAAAAATTGGCTGCATTGAATCTGGATCCATTCCAAAGCTCGTAGAGATTCCCATGAAGCCGGTTGGTTCCTGACTTGGTGACGTAGTTCACTTGAGACGCACCGTAGCGCCCCTGGTCCACTGCGTAACTTAGTGTGTTCACTGTAACCTCGGCGACGGAATTGAGACCGAGAACCAGATTGGTGGAAAGGCCGCTGTTCAAGTTCGTCAGCGGATCGTTGGTTTCGAGGCCGTCAACGATGTAGCCGTTCGACAGGGCCGGCAGACCGTTGAACTCGACATTTCCGTATCCGTTGGTCCCACCCACAAAGTCGTTGCCACTGCCAGCTGTGTTGATCAGCGCACCTGCTGCGAATTGAAGCGGATAGGTCAGATCGCCACCTGGGTTGGGAAGATTCTCGAGCGCTGGCGCATTCATTATCGTCGCGGTGTTCGGGTTCTCGGTGTTGATGAGGGGCGCGTCTTCAACCACCGTGATGGACTGCCGCTCAGCGTGCACTCTCAATGCGAAGTTGACGGTCTGCGTACGCCCGAGTGGTGCGGATACCGCCTCAACTTGCTGAGGTGCGAAGCCCTTCGCCACGACCTGAACCGAATAGGTTCCAGGACTCAGTTGGGGAAAGAGAAAGCGGCCGGCGGCATCCGTGGGCGCTCTGCGTCGCAGCCCGTTTGACGCGTTTACCACGCTAACAGCGGCGCCGGGAATTGCGGCGCCACCCGGGTCGGTGACTTCTCCCGTGATGGCGCTGGTCGTCTCGCCTTGCGGCCGCGCGGGCGATGGGCAGAACAGCAGGAAGGCAAGAAAAGCGATCCAGCCAGTTGATTTAGGCATGACTAAAGCAGCTTACATTGATTCGTAACGGCCAGGCAAGCGCAGGTTTTCTGGCTCTATCTAATGGTATTCCGCCCTGAGCTGTGTCCTGGCTAATTTCGGCGAACTGGGGTAAGCTGCTTTAGCGGTAGCTAAATGCGGATATTGATCAATACAGAGTCGGTGGACGATTACCTTAAGGTGATCCTTGAGTTGAGTGGACCGGAAGAACATCTCGTGACCAGCAACGCGCTGGCGCAGCAATTGGGTGTTCGCGCAGCTTCGGTTACCGGGATGGTCAAAAAGCTTGCCGAGCACCGTCCCGCTTGGGTGCGCTATGAACGCCACCACGGCGTGCGCCTGACGCCGGCTGGAAAATTGCGCGCTCTGGAAGTACTGCGCCATCATCGGCTTTTGGAGCGCTTTCTGCATGACTGCCTCGACTACACCTGGGATGAAGTCCACGAGGAAGCCGAGCGCCTGGAGCACTTCATTTCCGAGAAACTCGAGGACCGCATTGCCGCGAAGCTCAGCGATCCTCTGACCGATCCTCACGGCCATCCCATCCCGGAAAGGAGCGGCGTCGTGCCCGAGCGGAAGGAGGTGCCGCTGTCCCAATGGGCTTGCGGTGTGCCGGCAATGGTCAGCAGCGTCTCCGACCGCGAGCCTTCCCGGCTTCGCGAGATGGAGCGTCTGGGATTGCGACCGGGCATCAGGATTGTTGTCGAAGCCGACGTGCGAAATGCCTCCCTGTGGCTGCGGATCCACGAAGGTACGAGTGCCGTGCGGGTCAGCCGGGAGCTCGCTAGTGAAATCTTCGTACTGCCCGATGGGAAGGTCACGGTCGCCGCACCTCCCCAAAAGCGCGGCCGTCCCCTTGAATTCTGAATCCAGTGCAACTTGCCTCTCGCTGACGACGTTTCGTCAAGGGAAAGGACTGCCCTGCGGGCGCGGATTGGCCTTTTGATGACGCTGCGGCGTTGGCTCGTGTGTCCCCGGGACATCGCTGCCCTGGAACCTCCCTGTCCCACCGACCGCTCTTATGCGAACAGCGTCGCGACCGGATTGGAACGAAAAGCCCCTTTCCGTCCAGTGACAGCAAGCAGTTGACTGTATAACGGGTAGAGCACCGAAGTGCATCCAGCGCCGCCAGCCCTTCGAAGATTTCGCTTACCCTGACAGCCGGACATCCTCTGTGTAGGTTCTCAGAGTGAGCGAGAATTCGCGTCAGGCTTCTCGACAATTCGTGTCACAGTTAGCGAAAAAGTCTACATCGCAGGATTGTGGCGGTTGGCTGCGGAGGCCAGTAATGGACGCTCTACTGGCGTAGGGAGGGCCGATCGCCTTCCGCGCCTCGGAGAATCGGCGCCGCGAGGCTGTCTGGGACAACTTGTGAGCATGCGTAATCCGGGGGCAATCTGGGCAGACCACATGCACGAGATGCCGACTACCCTACCAAGTGACCCAGCGGATCGTCTGTTCTCCACTTTCCGGAAAGGCGTTTTTCGTTCCCAATCAGGCCTTAGCTGGGGGTGGGACTGCTGTCGCCGCCTATCGATAAGCACTGCTTAATGGCAGTGCTGGTCGACGGTCTCAAGAGAAACTATATCATAGGGTGGTATGGTATATTCGATTTCATGGCTCACACATCCAAGGAAAAGAAACGGCTTCTGATTAGGGTCCGCCGGATCCGAGGACAAGTCGAGGCGATCGAGCGTGCCCTCGAATCCGAGCAGGAATGCGCCAGCGTGCTGCACCTCATGGCAGCATGCCGCGGGGCACTGAATAGCTTGATGGCTGAAGTCATGGAGGGACACGTTCGGTTTCATGTTCTCCCGCAGGACCTCGCCAAGAACTCCCCGCACGTCGGGGCGGCGGAGGAACTGATCGATGTCGTTCGAGCCTATTTGAAGTGATGGGGAAGGGCTCAGGCTCGCTCGGAACGACGGAGGCAAACATGGCCAGCGCCAATCTCGGAGAACCGGAAGCCCTCAGGACTGCCAGCTCCGATCATCAAGAGGACTCTAGGAGCCACAGCGGTGACGGAGAGCATGGTGGGGACGGACCCGCGCTGACACGGCGCGAAGTCAACCGCGTTCTGTTTGTCGCGTTGGCAGCCGGAGCCATCTGGTTCCTCCGAGGCACGCCAAACCTCTATATCAACGCCATCGGGGTCCTCTGCACGGTGATCGGCGGCTTTCCGATCTTTCATGAAGCCTACGAGAACCTTGTCCACCGCCGCATGACGATGGAGTTGTCGATGACCATCGCCATCGTCGCCGCGCTGGCGATCCGCGAAGTCTTCACCGCTCTGGTTATCACGCTCTTCGTTCTCGTGGCCGAGATCCTCGAGGGTCTGACGGTGGGCCGGGGACGCCAGGCGATCCAACGATTGGTTCAGCTTCTGCCGGCCGACGCCACCGTCCGGAGGCACGGACAGTGGGAGGAGGTAAGAACGACCGAACTCTCTCGCGGAAACGAGGTCCTAGTTCGTCCAGGCGCTCGGATCCCAGTCGACGGCAGGGTGATTCGAGGCCATTCTTTTGTCGACCAGGCGCCGATCACGGGTGAGTCCATGCCCGTTGAAAAAAGCGCGGGTGCTGCGGTCTACGCGGGAACGATCAATCAGTCCGGGGCTCTCGAAGTCTGCGTCGACCGGCTCGGCCGTGACACCACCTTCGGCAAAATCGTCGAAGCGGTCGAACGCGCCGAGAAGACGCGCGCTCCCATTCAGGGAATCGCGGATCGGCTGTCGGGGTACCTCGTATATTTTGCCTTGGCTGCCGCCGCAGTCACTTTTTTGCTCACCCACAGCACGCGCTCGACCATCTCCGTGGTCATCGTCGCCGGAGCTTGCGGAATCGCGGCTGGGACACCGCTTGCGATTCTCGGTGCAATCGGCCGAGCTGCCCAAGACGGCGCGATTATCAAAGGCGGCTTGTACCTGGAAAAGCTCGCGGAGGTGAATACAGTTCTTCTCGACAAGACCGGAACGCTGACGTATGGAAGACCGGAGGTCATGGAGCTTCGACCGGCGACCGGCGTCAGCCCAACGGCTTTGCTCGAAGCCGCGGCAATTGCGGAATCCCGCTCCGAGCATCCGGTTGCGAAGGCAATCCTGAGCAAGGCGGCTCAACTGGGCATCGCTGTTCGGCAACCGGACCGGTTCGATTACACACCGGGCAGAGGAATCGTGGCCGCAATCGACGGAGAAGAGATCGCGGTGGGCAACTGGATGCACCTTCGCGATGAGAGAATCTCCGGGGCGGACGCCTTACACGGGAACTCCGATGGAGCCGTGCTGGTCACCCGTGGCGGACATCTGCTCGGATCGATCCGGGTTGCCGATCTGCTCCGGCCGGAAGCCAAAGCGGCCATTAGGGACCTGAAATCGATGGGTCTCAGGGCTATTCTGCTGACCGGCGACTCCAAAACAGTTGCCGAAGCTGTAGGCAAGGGTCTCGGAGTAGACGAAATCTGCGCAGAGCTCCTGCCCCAGCAAAAGCTGCAACGCGTACAGGATCTGCTGGCCCAGGGAAAGAAGGTCGTGATGGTGGGGGACGGAATCAACGACGCACCCGCTCTCGCGCAAGCCACGGTCGGAGTGGCGATGGGATCAGGAACCGATATCGCGCGCGAGACTTCGGATGTGGTCTTGATTGGCTCGGACCTCGCCCGGTTTGCGGAAACTGTCCGCACGGCTCGGCGCTGCCGCCGTACGATTATGCAGAACTTCACGGGAACTCTCGTCGTGGACACGATCGGCGTCGCCCTTGCCGCTTTCGGGTTTCTCAATCCTCTCCTGGCCGCCTTCATCCACGTCTCTTCGGAAATGACTTTCATCCTCAATTCCGCAAGGCTCCTTCCGCCAGTGTCATCTGCCAACAAACTTCTTCGGGGCCTTCTGTCGCGGTCGAGCGCAGCAAACGCGTAGCCCATCCAGAGTGGTCATTCTCCAGCAACTGACAGCGACGCGAGTTGGATTCGGCCTGAACGGTCGGCTTCGCGTCAAGTGGGTGCCACCTGGCCGTATTACGGCCGTATTACGGCCAAGGCACCGAAGTGCCGATTGCTAGCGAATCGTCGGGCTTCGGGAAGCTGGAGCAAGGCGCGGGAATGACTCTCCGGTAGAAAGCGCGCCCTCTCGGTACCGTCACCCCCGCGCAAGCGGGGGTCTACGGTGCTTCTGGCGGACAAAGGCAGCCGGTTTATCCTACGAATCACGACACATCGCAGTGGCAGGATGCGGGCCGGAGGGCGCACCGCGGAACGGTGCGATTTCGCCTGCAATCAACCAACGTGAGTCGCAGATCTTCGATGTGCGCCAACCCCCTCTCAAGAATGGATTCCCGCTTTCGCGGGAATGACTCCGCGGCAAAAAGACGCGCCTTCTCGGGTACGTCACCCCCGCGCAAGCGGGAGTCCACCGGCATCCTGCCAGAGCTGGCTCTACGAGGCGCTTGACACCTGCCCTGTTTCACCGTCGAGCACAGAATATATAGACAATAATGACCGCACGGCCCACGAACCCAGCCATCGGGCCGAAAAACGGGGAGCAACAAGGGAGGAAAAGTATGAGTCTGATCCGAAAGCAAACCACGGAGGCGATGCTGGCGGCCAATCGGGTCAACACCCTGAGGTTCACCGGGCCGGTCCCCGATGTGGGCAAGATGAATGTCCGCCTGAATGACTCGGGAAGGGGCAAGGAGCGGGCCCAGACGGGGAGTCCGCTGAGCCGCCGTTCGTGTACTACATAGTAATATTAATGACACATGGTTATCGACAAAAATAACAGAAGAAAAGCCCAAATTACAGAACAAAGCCGTTAGGTGTCAGAAAACAAAGGGAAATGGACTTCGGCTTTCACGTAGACGTTGCCGCAAGACAAGGAGCGTCATCGACAGGCGGGTGGCCTCATTTGTCAGATTGACGACCCTCGAAGTGGGTTCCCCGTGACGCTTGGAAGAAGCAAGCAAGAGTCAAGGCGCGCTGTTCCCGCCTCTTCACACCAACAGTTGACAGGTGACATGGTCGGCCGACTAAGGAAACTGCCGGTGTTTCGGCCATCGACGAGGAAAGGCTTCAGACTTGGGCCGTATCCCAACCAGCGTCCAAGGCTTCAAGCGCGGCTGGGGGCTTCCGGAAGGTGGCGAAGCACTTGTAGAGCACGTGATCCCACTGGTAGCTGCGATAGGGCAATCCGTGCTTGCGGCAGAACTTCTCGAGCACGACGCTGATCTTCGGGTAGTAGACGTACGCGATGCCCGGAAACAGGTGATGCTCGATCTGGTACTGCAGGCCGGAGCAGAGCAGCCGGCCGACCCAGCCGACTCGAAAGTTGACGGTGGCGAAGGTCTGCATCCGGATGTAGTCCGAAGGGTCTGGAGGGCGGCTCAGGCAGGCGGCCTCAGCGGGGAAGTGGCCAGGCGCCAGAATGGCAAACATCAAGTAGCCCACGAAGACGGTCCGCAGCAGATAGAGCGTGAGCACCGGCCGAGCGCCCACGACGAGCATGGGCAGCGCCAGCAGGCAGGTGTAATGAAGCAGCATGGCGGCGAGGTCGAACCAGTGCTTGCGGGTGCGGCGATCCGGGTCCAGGAGAGCCCGAAAGAGGTGCACCCAGCCGGTCTTGGTCATATTGAAGCAATTGAAGGCGAGCAGCAGCGGCAGCGCCAGGCATTGCAGGTGCTGATAGTAAAACCGGCGCAGACCGGAAGTGCGGGCTACCTCGTCGCCGGTGCGGGCCAGCCAGGGAGCAAGGTCGGCGTCCTGATCTACTCCCACGACGTTCGGCGCCGTGTGGTGCACGGTCACGTGCTGCTGCCACCAGAAAGTCGCGGAAAGGCCAAGGAAAAAGGGATAGCCGAAGAACGTCAGGAACTCGTTCACCCAGTTCCGGCGGCTGGTGGCGTAATGTGAAGAGTTGTGGGTGTTCGTTCCGAGGGCCATGGAGCCGGCCGCCACCAGCACCAGAGCCGCAGCGCGCACCACCAGCGAAGCTGTCGTGAGGAACACGGCCGCGCCGGCGATGGTCAAGCTCAGGTTGAGGAGCAGTTCAAGCAGAATACGGGCTGTGGGCTTCCGGCACCAGCCTCGCGCCTCGAACTCCCGTCTGAGTTCCCGCAGTGCCGCCGCCGATGAAGTCAACTGGACTCTCCCCTTGCTCGCTAGTTGATGCTGAATCTGCACGCTGTGGTGTGACGCCGGACCCGCGTGGAGTTCGATTATACACTGATCGCGCACTGGGGTTTGGTCAAAAGCATCTCGCCGACGGCTGCCGGCTGGCTGTAGCGGCGAATTGCCGAGCGGCGATCGTGGGCGCGCTCCGGCAGACGATCTGCCTGGGGCCGGCATGCCCCTTCCGGCAATCGAGTGTCGAGTTCTTCCCGATCCCGCTGGCGAAGCACCACTTTCACGCCTTCCAGGGGACGCAGCGTGGTGGCGGAAAGCGGCGTCACCGCCTGATCGGGGAGCAGGTCCCAGCGAAACTGCTGGGCCATGCCCCCCAAGACCGTCAGCACCTCCATTTGGGCGAAGGCAGCCCCAATGCAGCGCCGCGGCCCGGCGCCGAAGGGCATGTAAGCCAGGGACGGCAGGCTCCGCGTGAACTCCGGTGTCCAGCGGTCCGGGTTGAACCTTTCGGGTTCCGCGTAGTAGCGCGGGTCTCGATGCAGGCCCCAAAGGTTCATCACCACCGTGGTGTCCTTCGGAATGCGATAACCGCCGAGCTCCAGATCCTCGAGGGCCTTGCGAGTCATGTACCAGCCCGGCGGGTAGAGCCGCAAAGACTCCTTCATGACCCTTTCCGCATAGTTCAGGTGCGGCAGATCCTCGAAGGAAGGGAATTCACCCGCCAGCAGCTCGCACGCTTCGGCAGCCAGCCTGGCCTGCACGTCAGGGTGCTGCCCCAGCAGATAGCACGTCCATGCCAGAGCGTTGGCGGTCGTCTCGTGTCCGCCCAACAGGAAGGTCATCACCTCGTCGTGAACGAGTTGGTCGGTCAGGCGGGGGTCGCTTTGCTGGGCCTCCAGCAGGATCGTCAACAGATCCCGCGGACCGGAGCGGCCGGGCGCAGTCCGCGTCCTCCGCTGCCAGATGATGCTGTCTACAACGCGGTGCAGGGTCCGAACGGCCCGGCGAAAGCGCAGGTTGTTCGGGGTCGGGACCAAGGTGGGTACCAGGAAGGCCTGGGAGGCGATGATGATGAAGGCGTCAAAGGCTACCTGCAAGGCATCAAGCAAGACTTCGGCCTCCGCTCCCAGTTCCGAGCCGAAGAAGGCCTCGGCGGCCACGCCTACTGTCAGGGTGGTCATGTCGCGGTAGACATCGCGAGTCTGACCGGCTTTCCACCCGGCAAGCGCCCGTTTGGTGCGCCGCGCGGCCACCCGGGAATACTCCGGCAGGCAAGCGCGGTGAAAGGCTTGAAGGATCAGACGCCGTTCGTTGCGCCACAGCTCGCCCTCGCTGGTCACCAGGCCGTCGCCCAGGATTGTTCGCAAGACATTCGACTTGCTGAAAGCGGACTGGCGAGTGACCAGAACCTCTGCCATCAACCGGGGATCGCTGATCAAGCAGGCCGGCTGGCAGAGGTACTTGAAAAAGACCACGTCCCCGTGAGTCCGGGCCATCCCGGTGAGAAAGGGCGCCCAGTCGCGCGCGCCGGGCAGCAGTCCGACGAGGCGGTGGCCTCGGGGCCGCGGAGGCAAGGTCGAAGCTTTGGAGCCTTCCGTGGGGCGAGCGGCGAAATACTGCATCGGGCATTTCATGCTGCCCCTCCTCGTGTCGCTCCCTATTTGCTGCCAGCCGGCAGGCTCGATCGCTTTCCGGCCTCGGGTTCAGGCGGTGCAATCCCGTTGCCTTGGCTGCAGGTGCATGCTCTCCGGCGGCGCTTCGGCGACAAAGGTCAGGAAATCAACCAAATCCGCTCGGCGCGCCTCGAAGGGTGACTCTGCGCAAATCAAAAGGTGAACTTGGTCGTATCCATTCGGACGGCCGTCTCCCCAGAAAGATAGTCCGTTGTGATGCTTGTCACAGGCTGCCCCTTAGGTTGTGAGTTAGCGTGAAGCTTGCGTGCGCGCCTCCAATAGAAGAAGCGATGTTTTGTGATCGATTCCCTCGACCGCAGCAAAGCCGAAATGAACTTTCATGCGATCTGGTTTAATATGTTGTCTATGACGATGGAGGAATTCCGCCATTCCCTGCGGGGCGAACAGCCTCCCGCCCATATAAGCCTGTCCCTCGCCGGGCTGTGGTGGGACGCCAAGGGCGACTGGAATCGGGCCCACGAATCGGCGCAGCAGGACGAGGGTCTTGCCGGTTCCTGGGTTCACGCCTACCTGCACCGCAAGGAAGGGGACTCGTCCAACGCCGGCTACTGGTACAGGCGGGCTGAAAAACCCCCAGCCCGGTGTTCGCTCGAACAGGAGTGGCTCGAGATCACCGAGTCGCTGTTGATCCAGGCGGGGTCTGATGCAAAGAACCGCGCACCTCGGGCTCGGGGCTGAGGGATTCGATTGACGCCGCACCCGGAATGACCGCTGCTCACGCCTTCGGCTAAGGTCGAATCCCCGAGTCTGCCGAGGGAACAGCTCTGGGTCGGAAGGATCGGCCAAGGCATCCGGGGCTGCGAGATGACCTAAGGGAGTCGTCATGACGCCATCCGTTACCGTTAACGCCTCCGCGGCGCCGGGCCGCCTCGCCGTTTCCGGTCTGGGCGAATTCCTTTACGGCAGAGCCCCGAGGCCCGTGGTTTGTGGGCGCGGCCTCGAGATCGGGAACGGTCTGGTCGTCCCGGAAGTCAACTTCACCCTTCCACCCGTTCAAATCCAGGAACAGAACTGGCACGAGATCCGGCAGCAATACACCGAAATCATTGAGGGCGTCTGCCAGCGCGCGGTCGAACTGGAGGTTCCGGGCCTCCTGATTGAGTTCGAAACCCTGCCGGAGATGACGGTCCGGGCGGAGTGGGGTCTTGAGATCAGCAGTCAGCTGGCGGAGACCCTGCAGCGATTCCACGCCACCAGCGGCCTTAAGACCGCTCTGCGGGTCACGCCCAACGACACGCGGGAACTGCAGCGTCCTCCTTTGATGCGCCGGGGCGAGTACTGGGAAGGGATGCTGAAGTTCTTCGACCGCGCGGGGGCGTCAGGGGCCGACCTCCTGGCCATCGAGTCGACAGGCGGCAAGGAGATCTGCGATGAAGCCTTGATGATGGTCGACCTGCGCGCCCTGGTCTTCGCTCTGGGAGTTCTGGCGCCGCGCGACATGACTTTCCTCTGGGGCGAGATGGTGCGCGCTTGCCGCAAGAGCGGCATCGTGCCGGCGGGCGACACGGCCTGTGGCTTCGCCAATACCGCCATGGTTCTGGCCGAACAGAAGCTCGTTCCCAGGGTTTTTGCGGCCGTGGTTCGAGTCGCTGCGGTTCCGCGCAGTCTGGCCGCTTATCAGGCGGGAGCCGTCGGGCCGAGCAAGGATTGCGCCTACGAAGGTCCTTACATGAAAGCCATCGCCGGGGTCCCGATCTCGATGGAGGGCCGGAGCGCGGCCTGCGCTCATCTCAGCCATGTAGGCAACATCGCCCAGGCGGTCTGCGACTGCTGGTCGAACGAGTCGGTTCAGAACGTTCGCCTGCTGAGTACCTACGCGCCCACCGTGTCGCTGGAGCAGCTGGCCTACGACTGCCGACTCCTGAACACCGCGGCCTCCCGCTCGACCGGCGACGCCCTACGCCTTCGCGACTGGCTGGTGGAATCGGACGCCGCCAGCGATCCCCAAGCCTGGGTGCTGCGGCCCGACGTCGTGCTCCGAATCTCCGCGCAGATTCTGCAGGAGAACGACCCCTACCGGCAGACTCGCCGGGCTGTTCTGGCCGCCCTGGCTGAGATCGCGCGGGCGCACAAAGCCGGCGAGCTGCGAATCCTGCCTCGTGAAATGAAGTGGTTGGACAAGCTCCAGCAGGATGCTGAGGCTCTGCCGGAAGACGAGGCGGAACTGCTGGAAGAGTTTTTGGCATCACCCTTACGGGCGAAGTTCCTGCCGGAATCGTATGGCCTTGAGGTCTGAGAGGCCAGTAGTCCGGATGCGGGGAACGGTTTGATGAACGCGTTGCTGCAGAGAATCCTTGCCGGAAAGCCGGTGATTACCGACGGGGCGTGGGGGACCGAACTCCAGAAGCAGGGCCTTGAGACTGGCAGGGCCCCGGACGCCTGGAATCTGGAGCATCCGGATCGGGTGCAAGGGCTGGCGGGGGCCTACGTGGACGCCGGCAGCCGCGTCATTCTCACGAACACGTTCCAGGCGAATCGGATTACGTTAGCCCGGCACGGCCTTGCCGGACAGGTTGCGGAGATCAATCGCGCCGGCGTGGAGATTTCACGGCGGGCCGCGGGCGAACGCGCCTGCGTCTTTGCCACGATGGGTCCGAGTGGCAAGCTGCTCCTGACCGGTGAAGTGACGGAGGCAGATTTGCGGGAGGCGTTCGCGGAGCAAGCTCAAGCCCTGGCGGCGGCCGGCGCTGACGCCATCGTAGTGGAGACGATGAGCGATCTCGAGGAGGCGCGGCTGGCCGTGGCGGCGGCACGTGCGACCGGTCTGCCGGTGGTGGCCTGCATGGCTTTCGATTCGGGCAAGAACAACGACCGGACGATGATGGGCACGACCCTGCAGCAGGCGGCGGCCGCCTTGACGGCCGAGGGCGCCGACGTCGTCGGGGCGAACTGCGGGCAGGGCGTCGAGCGCTTTCTCGAAGTCTACCGCGGGCTGGCGTCGGCCACCGATCGTCCCATCTGGCTGAAGCCCAACGCCGGATCGCCAGAACTCACCGAATCGGGGACTGCCTACCGCACCACGGCTGAAGACTTCGCTCGCGCCGCCTCGGCCTTGTGCGCGGCGGGCGCGGCATTCGTGGGGGGCTGCTGCGGTACCACGCCTGCATTCATTCGGGCTCTGGTCGAGATGCAGGGCAACGGCTCCGCCCCAATCCCATGCGCCTGAAGCTGCTCAGTTGCGAGATCTTTTACCGCGAGTTCTGCGCGGCGGTGTCGCGGTCGCCGCACCTCGTGGACGTGGAGTTTCTGACCAAGGGCCTGCACGATATCGGCAGCGAAGGCATGCTCGAACGCTTGCAGGCCGCCGTCGATCGCGTTGACGCCTCCCGCTACGACGCCTTGCTGATGGGCTATGCGCTCTGCAATAACGGGCTGGCCGGACTCACGGCTCGCGCCATCAAGTTGGTGGTGCCGCGCGCTCACGACTGCATCACGCTCTTCCTGGGCAGCAAGGATCGATACCAGGATTACTTCGAAAGTCACCCGGGGGTGTTCTTCGAAACCACCGGCTGGATCGAGCGGGGAGAGTCGGACGGCGAACTGAGCCAGCTGGCTCTGGGGAAGAAGCTTGGGATGCAGACCAGCTTCGAAGAATTGGTGGCCCGCTACGGGGAGGACAATGCCCGCTATCTCTGGGAGGAACTTGGCAACCTTACCAAGCACTACCGCCAGATCACGTTCATTGAGATGGGTCTCGAGCCGGACTCGAGCTTTGAGCGTCGCGCCCGCGAGAAAGCCGAAGCCCGGTGTTGGAAATTCGAGAAGTTGCGCGGGGATATCGGCTTGATTCAACGCTTGGTCGACGGCGCGTGGGATGACAGCGAGTTCCTAGTGGTGCCGCCCGGCCACCGGATTACTCCCCGCTATGATGGCGGAATCATTTCGACCGAGGGTCCGCAGGCATGAATTCGCTTGAGCGTATTCAAGCTGTGCTGGCTGGCCGGATGCCGGATCGGGTCCCTGTGTGCCTCCACAATTTCATGCTGGCGGCACGGGAGGCCGGCATCCCGATGGAGAAGTATCGGTCAGACCCGAATGCCATCGCCCAAGCCCACTTGAGCGCGGTCGAGAAGTACGGCCACGATTGCATCATGATTGATACTGACACCACTATGCTGGCCGAGGCGATGGGAGCAAAGTCGGAGTGCGCGCCCAACGAACCCGGGCGCATCGTGGCGCCTGCGATTCGAAGCCTGAAGGAGGTCGATCGCCTGAAGGTCGTAAACCCGGAGCGCGACGGGCGCATCCCGGCGCTTCTGGAGGGAGTGCGTCTGATCGCCAGGCAGGTTGGCCGAGAAATCGCTATTCGCGGCAACGCTGACCAGGCTGCCTTTGATCTGGCCTGCATGGTGCGCGGAATCGAAGATTTCCTGATGGACCTGGCCGTGGACCCGGAGAATCCCGCCATCCAGCGCCTGCTCGATGTCTGCTATCAAAGCCACCTGGCCGTGCACCGCGCCCTGATGAGGGCCGGCGCGCATTTCACCTCGATGGGTGACAGCCTGGCCGGGCCGGATGTGGTCTCTCCCACGATGTTCGACCGCTTTGCCCGCCCCTACGAGGAGCGGCTGGTGAAGGATCTGGCGGCGGAGCGCCTCTTTACCGTCATCCACATCTGTGGCGACACAAGCAGGATTCTTGAGTGTTTCTCGAGGTATCCCTTCTGTGGTTTCGAGCTTGACTACAAAACGGACGCGGTCAAGGCCAAGACGACGGCCGGCTCGCGCCACGTCCTCTTCGGCAACATCGATCCCAGCGGCGTCATCGCACAGGGGAGGGTGGCAGAGGTACGTGACAAAACGCGCCAACTGATCTCGGTATGGAAGCCAGGCGGAGGCTTCGTGTTGAACGCAGGCTGTGCCATCCCTCCGACCACGCCGCCCGAAAACATCCGCGCGCTGATCGAGACGGCTCATCAGGAAGGGGCTTATGACTAGCCGGGAGCGAGTCTTTGCCATGCTGGAAGGCCGAGCGGTCGACAGCCTCCCCGCCATGCCCATCACCATGATGTTTGCGGCGGACCAGGTTGGGGCGAAGTATTACGACTACGCGACCAACTGCCGGGTGCAGGCTGAGGGGCAGATTCGCGTGGCGGAGCGATTTGACCTGGACCAGGTCAGCGTCATCTCGGACCCGTGCTGCGAGGCTGCTGACCTGGGCGCTGCCATCAAATTCTTCCCCGACCAACCCCCGGCGGTCGACGAAGAGAATGCCTTGCTGAAGGACAAGGCACCGCTGGCTGGGCTCAAGCCGCCTGACCCTTTGGGTGGCGGCCGGATGACGAATCGCGTTCAGGCTGTCCGGCTGTTGAAGGAGCGCGCGGGCAAGGACAAAGTGGTGGAGGGCTGGGTCGAAGGGCCGTGTGGCGAGTCCGCCGACCTGCGTGGAATCAACCGGCTCATGCTCGACTTTTATGATGACCCCGATTTTGTGCGCGACCTCATGGACTTCGTGGTGCAGATGGAACTGGGCTTCGCCAAGGCGCAGATCGAAGCGGGAGTCGACCTCATGGGAATCGGAGACCCGGCTTCTTCCCTGGTGGGTCCACGCTTCTATACCGACTTTGTCTTTGCCAACCAGAAGAAGATGATCGATGGCATCCATGCGCTGGGAGCGCGGGTTCGACTGCACATCTGCGGCGACACCCGTCATATGGCGGAGGGCCTGGGGCGCGTGGGCGCGGATATCATTGACCAGGACTCGCTGGCTCCGCTGGACGAAGCGCGCCGCAAGATGGGGCCTCGACAGGTCCTGCTGGGTAACATCGATCCGGTGCGCGTGTTGCGAGAGGGTACGCCGGAGTCGGTGATGGAGGCGATCGCGGAGTGCCACCGCCAGGCCGGGCCGCGCTATATCGTGGGCGCAGGCTGCGAAGTGGTGCGCGACACGCCGGACGAGAACCTGCGAGCGTTGGTGCGCTACGCGCGGGAACACAAACCGAACGGCGAGTAGCCATTGGCGAACCGGGAGCTTGCTCGCCGGCTCACGATTCGCTCTTCGCAACCGGTTCCAAAGAGGGCGCTGAGTTGCCGGGAAACTCGACACACCGAATAGTGCTCCAGCCAACCGGGGCCGAGCTGCGTGCTCCTGCCGGGACGCCGCTGAGGGATCCGTTATTCGAGCAGGGAGTGGAATTCCCGTGCGGCGGGCAGGGGCGCTGCCGCGGTTGCCGGGTGCAAGTGCTCGAGGGAACGGCGCGCGTTAACGCCGCGCAGCGGGAGCGGCTCTCGGCCGGGGAACTGGCCGCCGGCTGGCGCCTCGCCTGCCAGTGCGTCCTGGAAGGCGACCTGGTGATCGAGTTGCGCCAATGGGATGCAGCCATCCTGGCGGATGAAACGCTGTTTGCCTTCAAGCCGCGTTCGGGACTTGGAGTGGCCGTGGATGTCGGTACGACGACGATCGTGGCCCAGTTGCTGGACCTCGAGACCGGTCGCGTGCTGGCGGTCCGGACCGCGCTGAACAGCCAGGCGCGGCACGGCGGCGACGTCATGAGCCGGGTGGAGTTCGCGATCTCCCCGCCCGGACAAGCGGAACTGGAAGGTCTGATACGCCGTCAGGTCGGAGCCCTGATCGCTCAGCTCTTGTTCGCCGCGGCCGCCTCGCCCAAAGACGTCTGCGATGTCGTGTTGGTGGGCAACACGGTGATGCATCACCTCTTCTGCGGAATCGATGTGGAGCCCCTCTCTCACTATCCCTTTGTCTCCAGCCGTAACGGATTGGAGACGCTGAGTGCGGGTCAACTCGATTGGGAGCTCCCTTCCAACACGCCCGCCCGCTTCCTACCCTGCTTGGGCGGATTTGTTGGCAGTGATATCCTGGCGGGTCTACTGGCCACGCGGATCGGTGAGAGCGATGATCTCGTGGGGCTGATTGATCTCGGAACCAACGGAGAGATCGTGCTCGGCAACCGTCGGAGAGTGCTGTGCGCTTCCACGGCGGCGGGACCCGCTTTTGAGGGCGCCCGCATCTCGATGGGCATGCGCGCCTCGACGGGCGCCATCTCGCAGGTGACGGTCGAAAACGGCCAGTTGCGCTGTCACGTGCTGGGCAAAACCGAACCGAAGGGAATCTGCGGAAGCGGGCTGGTGGACGCCGTGGCCGCCGGGCTGGACCTGGGGTTGATCAGTCCTTCGGGGCGGTTCGCCAACGGCAACAGCGAATGGGAGCTGTGCGGCGGCGTGGTCCTTACCCAGAGGGACGTTCGCGAACTTCAACTGGCCAAGGCCGCCATCGCCAGCGGAGTGAGCATGCTTCGCGAACGTTGGGGCGGGGCAGATCCGGCCCGGCTGTATCTGGCCGGGGCCTTCGGCAACTACGTGAACCGAGCCAGCGCGCAACGCATCGGGCTGATTGACTATCCGCCCGATCAGGTCCAGCCTGCCGGCAACACGGCCTTGCTGGGCGCCAAGCTGGCGCTCTTCAGCCTGGACGGCGAGGATGGCGCCTACGCCGGCTTGCGGAAACAGGTCGAGCACGTCAGCCTCAGTGCCGACCCCCACTTTCAAGACATTTTTGTTCAACAGTTGACTTTCTCAGAGAACGCCAACGTTTGTCATTAGGAGAGACCCTATGACTGTCCTGGACGAGCTGAAGGAAGCGATCATCAACGGGAACGCCCCGGCTGCCAAGGAACTTACCCAAAGAGGTCTGAGCGACGGCCGCCGGCCGGGCGAGTTTTTTCCGGGGGCCATCATACCGGCCATGGATGAAGTCGGGCGTCGCATGCGAGAGTGCGAGTTCTTCATCCCGGAGGTACTTATCGCCGCCCGCGCTGCCCGGGCGTCCACCGAGATTCTCCGGCCGCTTCTGGTCGGTGAGGAGTCGGTTCGGCCGGCCGGGACCATTGTCTGCGGAACCGTCAAAGGCGATTTGCACGACATTGGCAAGAACATCGTGGCCATGATGCTGGAAAGCGCCGGCTTCCGCATTGTGGATCTGGGAGTCGATGCTTCGCCGGAGAAGATTGTCGAAGCCGTGCGTCGTGAGCAGGCGAACTTTGTGGCGCTGTCAGCGCTCCTGACCACGACCATGGTCAACATGAAGGCGGTCATTGAGGCCCTCACTGCCGCGGGCCTGCGTGACCAGGTCAAGGTCCTGGTAGGCGGAGCCCCGGTGACCGAGGCCTGGGCAAAATCGATCGGCGCCGACGGCTACGGGAAGGATGCTCCCGCGGCGGTCGAGTTGGCGCGCAGCCTGGTGGCCTGAGTCTGAGTTTCACAGGGCGGCCGGAGCAGGATCGAGGCCGCCTTGATGCGGAGGCCGGCTTGAAGCCGCAAGGCCGGGCTCGGGCTGCTTCCGCGAAAGGGAAGCAAGCTATGAATTCACGCGAACGTGTCAACCTGGCCCTTCAACATCGCGAGGCGGACCGGGTCCCGCTCGATCTCGCCGGCAGCCCGGTGACCGGTATGCAGGTGGATACGGTGTATCGTCTTCGGCAAGCCCTCGGCCTGGATCCGCCAGGCACTCCGGTCAAAGTGGTGGAGCCTTACCAGATGCTGGGTGAGATCGCCCCGGATCTGATCGAGGCGCTCGGTGTGGACGTGGTCGCTCTTGGCAAGCCCGCCACGATGTTCGGGTTCAAGAACGAAGGCTGGAAGCCCTGGACCACCTTCCTGGGGACGCCGGTGCTGGTTCCAGAGGGCTTTAACACCGAGCCGGACGCGAACGGCGACATCCTGCTTTACCCGCAGGGTGACCGCTCCGCCCCGCCCAGCGGCCGGATGCCCAAGGGTGGATTCTATTTTGACGGGGTGGTGCGGCAGCCCCCGCTGGACGAGAATCGACTGAATGTCGAGGACAACCTTGAGGAGTTCGGTCCCATCCCGGCCGAGGACCTCGAATATCTTCGGAATGAGGCGGAGAGACTCTACTCCACTACGGATAAGGCTATCCTGGCCAATTTTGGCGGCACCTCGTTCGGTGATATTGCCCTGGTTCCGGCCATGGAGCTGAGGTATCCGAAAGGGATCCGCGATATTGAGGAATGGTACATCAGCACGAAGACGCGCCGGGACTACGTCTACAAGGTGTTCGAGCGCCAGTGCGAGATCGGCCTTGAAAACCTGGCGAAGATCCATGCGGCGGTGGGCGACAAGGTGACGGCGGTCTTTGTTACCGGGACCGACTTTGGCACTCAGAACGGTCCCTTTATCTCAGCCAAAGCTTATCGTGATCTCTTCCAGCCGTTCCACAGGGAAGTGAATAGCTGGATTCACGGGAAGACATCGTGGAAGTCTTTCATTCATTCCTGCGGATCGGTGCGGGCTCTGGTTCCTGATTTTAAGGATGCGGGTTTCGACATCCTGAACCCGGTGCAGTGTTCGGCGGCTGGCATGATTCCCATTGAACTGAAGAAGGAGTTCGGCGACCATTTCACTTTCTGGGGTGGCGGCGTCGACACCCAACGCACGCTGCCCTTCGGATCGCCGGACGACGTCCGCAGCGAGGTGCGCCAGCGGCTGGAGACCTTCGGCGCGGGTGGAGGTTACGTGTTCAACACCATCCACAACGTCCAGGCCCGTGTGCCGGTCGAGAATGTTCTGGCGATGTACGAGACCGTGCGCAACTTCGGCCGCTACCCTTTGCATTAGGGCGGCAAACGCGGGGACGCAAAGACCGCGTCCTCCTGGCCCCGCTAGGCCAGCCGACGGTTTTGAGTTGCTCGATATCGTGATCGCGCTTGCACGAACGAGGCAAGCTGAGGATAATCGCTTCTCTGGCTATTCGGCATCAGAGTGAAGGGGGAGACCCTCGTGGCCGGGTCTCGCAACGATAGTCCACAGGAAGCGCTAAGGACAAGCCACAAGAGCTTTGCAATGTCCTTGGCGCGCTGAACGCATCGGGCTCCGTATCCTGAATGCGGGGTCGCTAAAAACCTCAGGCTGACTGACAAACAATTCATGCTCGACTTGTTCTTCCCACGGGAAACTGAGACCTCACGACTCTAAGAAGCGCGACAGCGCGCGGCAAGGTTGATTTTGAATCGCCAAGCCGCGTCCGGAGGGGGATCCGCACGCTAATCACGGAGGAGTGTGCGAAATGTTTCCATGGCGAAGTCTCGTGCTCGCAACGGTATTCGTGTCAGGTGCTTTCAGCCTGGCTCGGGGTCAAGCCAAGGTTAACGAAGCCCTTGAGACAACCTCCGTCTACGTCGACGGGTCAAACGGCTCGGATTCGAACCCAGGGACAATCACGGCGCCCCTGAAAACGATCGGCGCTGCCGTGAGCATGGCTGAGACCAACAATCAGAACAGCATCGGCACCAAGGTGATTGTCAATCCCGGGACCTACCGCGAAGCAGTTACCCTCAGCGGAACCCATAAGACCACGTCGCTGCCTATCACTTTCCAGGCGGCCATCAATGGTACGGTGACGGTTTCCGGCGCCGACGTCTGGACCGGCTGGCAGCCGGATAACACCAACTCCGCGATCTATACGAACGACTGGCCTTACGCCTGGGGTCTTTGCACCGCGTCTACAACCGGTCCGCCCCAGGCTGACGTTGTCTTGCGGCGCGAGATGGTCTTTGTCAACGGCACCCTCCTCACCGAAGTGCTCGCCTTCTCGGAAATGGCCCCGGGAACCTTTTACGTCGATGAACGCGGAGGCACGAGCTACATCTGGCCGCCCCAGGGTACGAACATGAGTGCCGCCACCATCGAGGTTTCGACGCGGCCGCAGGTGTGGAGCATCCAGAACCAGTCTTCCGTGGTGACGCGGGGGCTGACGTTTCAATACGCCAACCCTTGCTGGGCCAACGGAGCCGTGGTCGTGCAGGGGAGTTCGAGCAACATCCTGTTTGACACCGACAACTTTGACTGGAATAGCGCGGAAGGGCTGCAGCTCTGGAATGGCACGACCTATTACACGATTCGGAACAGCGTTGCCGATCACAACGGGGAAAGCGGATTCGCCGCCTACGAGGTCAAGTACGGCCTGTTTCAGTCGGACATATCCGCCTTCAATAATTGGCGCGGCGCCCAGGGGGCTTACTACGGCTGGAATGCCTCCGGCTTTCACTTCACCGGGGATCACACCGATACGCTCGAGAATCTCCAGACCTACTACAATCAGACCCAAGGGATTCATTACGATATCGACAACGAGAACATCACCATCAATGGGTTCGCGTCCACAAGCGACTTGAATGTGGGCATCTTCTTCGAGGTCACACAAGGCCCGGTCACCGTGTCTGGTGCCTCGATCTGCGCGGGCAGCGCAGTCGCCTCTTCGCTATACACCGCCTTGGGGATGCGCGACTCGATGGGAATCGCGATCAGCAACAGCAACTTTGTGAACGCGCTCTTCGACATTGGGATCGTCGAGACTCCCGGCGGGACCTGGGTGACGAATTGGGAGACGGGCCAGCAGGAACTTCTGTTCACTGAGAACTTCAGTTTGACCGACAGCATACTCGAAGCCGGCAGCGGACAAGACCTTTTCGCAGGCGGTCTGCTGGTCAGCAGCGAATGGAGCGACTTCCAGAGCACGCTCAATTCGAATCACAACACTTGGTGGAATGCCTCCAATAACTCGGCTTTCCTGGTACCGGTGCCCAATACCAACACCGCCGTCGACTTTTCGAGCTGGCAGGCGACCACCGGTCAAGACCAGCAGTCGGTCTTCCAGGCACCCTCCAGCAATCCCGCCGCGGCTTGCACCGGCACGCCCCAACTCCTGGATTACTGGTTTTTAGTGCCCTTGAAGGAGGATGTCATTACTGTGAATCCCGGGTTTGCCGCGGTGTGGAACGTCAGCGTCCTGCCGCTCTTGGGATTCAACTCCAACGTGAGCGTGAGCGACGACGGGGTCCAAGACATCCCCGGCGCCAGCGCCAGCTGGAGCGCCTCGTCGATTGGCGCCGGGGGGACTGCGAACTTCACCCTGACGCCCGGCGCGAACACGCCGTCCGGAACCTACCCAGTGACCCTGATCGGAAACAGTGGCAGCCTTACCCACACCGTCACTGTCTTCCTCACGGTCGACGCCTCCCTGAAGATCGCACCCCGGAGCTTGAACTTCGGCAATCAGCCCAGGAAGACGCCCAGCAAGACTCGTCCTGTGACCTTCGTTAACAAAGGGTCCTCGCCTTTGACCATCACGAGTTTTTCCTTCGCCGGCGCCAACGCTCGTGACTTCACTCAGACAAACAATTGCGGCAGCAGCCTGGCGGCCGGGGCGAGTTGCTCGATCAATGTGACCTTCACCCCCGGGGATGGTGGTAGTCGATCCGCAACGATGAAGATCAATGACTCGGATGCCGCGAGCCCGCAGCAGATCGCTCTGGCCGGCACCGGAACGTAATTGGAGTTCGTCTCTGTCTCGGTGAAATCCAGGGACCCGTCTCGGCGGTTGACAGGGTAAGGGGGGCCGACGTGTCTGCATCTGCTCCCTTGGGCTTTGTGCGTCCATATAAAATCAGTAATGATGGGTCTTGGGCGATGGTGGATGTTCGAACCCCGCCGCGCCTCCTGGAGGTCCTATGACGAAGATCTGGTTTACTGCGTTGCTCGCCGCTGGATTTGTGACGGCCGCTCTGATAACTGCGCCATCCTTATTCGCCGCCGGCCAGACCGTCTGGCAGATCGGAAGCTTTGATCAGTCGTCGAACGAATTTCACGCTCACCCCGACTTCTCGGACCCGCATGTGAATCCGGTATTCACGGTGGGGCAGAGCAAGCCCTCCTCGGACTGGCCCGCCGAGCAGCCGGGCTCTGCCAACCCCGATGCCGGAGCGCGGCCTCATCCTTACACCGTTCTGTTTAGCCTGACGGGGCCTCCGCGGGGAGCCTACCGGCTGGTCGTCTCGGTGGTGCTGAACCGGCCCAGGGTTCCGAGTCTCCAGGTTGAGCTCAACGGGAAATCGGGAATCTTCTATTTTCATCGCCAGGTCAGCTACTACCCGGGCGACGGCGGAGTTGACTCGCCGATCTACGGGCAAAGCCAGATTGAGATGGCGCTCCCGACGCGAGCGCTGCAAGCGGGGCAGAACAAGCTCGTGCTGACGGCCATGGACGATCCCCAGGACGGTCCGGGCGATTCCTGGCTGATCTACGATGCGCTGCGCCTGACGGCCAATCCGGAAGCCAGGCCCGCGCATTCGGCCGAGGTCAGCATTGAGCCCACCGTGTTCTACGTCCATCAGAAGGGAGCGTCAGGGCTGGCCGAGCTGGCGGAGCTTACTGTCACGCACCCGGAGCCCGTCCGCCACGTCGAGGTGATTCTGGACGTCGGCGGGCAGAGCCTAAGAGCGGAGATCATCCAGGGGCATGATTTCGGCGAAGAGCGCTTGGAGGTAGCCATCCCTGAGCTGAGCGGGCCGAGCGAGATCGAAGCGAACGTCCGGCTTGACGGCCACCGTTTCAAATCGCGCCTCAGCTTTGCACCTCAGCGCAAATGGACGATCTTTCTAGCGCCGCACGCTCACCTCGATATTGGCTTCACCGATTACCAGGCCAAGATCGCTGAGATCCACAATCGCAACGTTGATCGGCTGGTGGACGAGATCGAGGCCCATCCCGACATGCGTTTCAATCTGGACGGCTCATGGATCGTCAGCCAGTACCTGGCGTCCCGGAACCAGCAGGCTCGCGAGCGGCTGCTGAAGCTCATTCACGAAGGCAAGATTGCGGTGCCGGTGCAGCTGGCGAATCTCATGACGGGATACCCGACCCTGGAGGAGCTGATCCGCTCCACGGACTACTCGCGCCATTTGCACCGGCAGGACGGCGTCCCTTTTGACTATGCCAACATCACCGACGTTCCCAGTTATACCTGGTCGTATGCTTCGGTGCTGGCCGCACTGGGCGTCAAGTACTTCTCGGCGGCGGCCAATAGCGATCGGGGGCCGATCCTCCTTTACGGGCGCTGGAACACGAAGGCCCCCTTCTGGTGGCAGGGCCCCGACGACCAGAAGGTGCTGATGTCTTACTCGCGCCAGTATTCGCAACTCTGGTTCGTCTGCGGCATACCGGCCCAGGAAGCGAACTGCCGCCAGGCTCTGCCCACCTTCTTTCAGCAGTATGAAGCGCCCTCCTACAAGCCGGACGCCGTGCTGATGTTCGGCAGCCAATTCGAGAACACCTACCTGGTCCCGGGCGAGCGCGAGTTCGTCGAGCAATGGAACAGCCGTTACGCTTACCCGCATATCCGGCTCGCCACCTTCCCCGATTTCATGCGTTACATCGACGATCACTTCGGCCCGGAGCTTGAGACCGTGCGCGGCGATGGCGGCCCTTACTGGGAGGACGGCTACGCCACCGATGCGCACTATCTTGCCATCGACCGCTCCAGCCAGCAGCGCGCGCCGTCGGCCGAAGAGCTGGCGACCATCGCCGCCTACCTCGAGCCGACGGTCTCCGGTCCGGCGGATGAGATCCGCGCCATGTGGAATGATCTGCTGCTCTACGCCGAACACACTTTCACTTCCTGGGGCGGTTACTCGCGGCCGCAAAGCGAGGAGACAGTGCGCCAGTTCGAGGTCAAAGACCAGTTTGCACTGGATGGTCGCCTGCGGGTGAACGCCATTCTCGATCAATCCCTGAGTCAGCTCACCGACAAGATTCACGTGGCTGCGCCCGCCTTCGTGGTCTTCAACCCGTTGAGCTGGATCCGCAGCGGACTCGTGGAGACGGACCTCGATGACGGCGATTCGATCGTCGAATATCCGGCCAAGACGCCGGTGGCCCTCGAAGTCGTTGCCAAACATTCGGGCTACAATCGCGTTCGTTTTCTGGCTCGCGACGTGCCGTCGCTGGGCTACCGCTGCTACCAGGTGATCGAGCCCAAGGGGCATGTTTCGCCGCCCGGCGAAGGGTCTGCCGGCGCCGGCACTCCTGGCGCGACGGTTCTGGAAAACCTTTACTACCGCGTTGAAATCGATCCGCAAGCGGGCGCCATCAAAAGCATCGTCGATAAGCAAATCAACCGCGAGCTGGTGGATACTTCGTCGCCCTACCGCTTCAATCAGTACCTCTACGTCTCGGGCGGTGATGGCAGCACCCAGATTGTCTTCATGCGCAAGTCGCTGCCCTTCGCGAAACTGAACGTCGGCCCGTCGGTCGGCGGCCGCGTCATCGCTCTGCGACGCACACCCTACGGCCAGGTACTGACCTACGAGACCAGCGGCCCGCATGCCTCTTCCATCGAAACCGACGTCGTTCTCTTCGACCACGTGAAGAAGATTGAGCTGGTGAACCGCATTCACAAAGACCCGTCCAACAACAAGGAGGCCGTCTATTGGGCCTTTCCGGTGGCGGGAGAGCATCCCCAATTCAGTTATGAGATCCAGAACGGTTGGGTCAACCCGGCGCACGATCTGCTGAAGGGTGCGAACGTGGCCTGGTTTACGATCCAGCACTGGGTTAAGGTGGCGTCGGCGGGGCTGAGCGTCGGGATCGCGCCAGTCGATTCGCCCTTGATTACGCTTGGCGACGTCGTCCGCGGTACCTGGCCGGAGGAGTTTCAACCCGTGAGCGGCACCGTCTTCTCCTACGCCATGAACAACTACTGGCACACCAATTTCCGGCGCGTCCAAAGCGGCGACTACACGTTCCGCTTCGCCTTGACCAGCGGCAGCGAGCTGTCGCCGGCCGACCTCGCCCACTTCGGCCGGGACGCCATGAGTCCGCTTGAAATGGGAGCGCTGGTACCGAACGACAAGTTCGATGATCCGGAGCGGCCTTTGCCGCCCGATCCTCACAGCTTCCTGGAGGTCGATGCGCCCAACGTGGTGGTGGAGGACTGGAAGGAGGCCGATGACGGCAACGGAACGATCCTCCGTCTGCTGGAGACCGGAGGCAGTTCCGCCACCGCCATCCTGACCTTTCCGCTGTTCAACGTCCAACGCGCCTGGCTGGCCAACGCGGCCGAGGAGAATCTCGAGCCGCTCGCTCCCTCAGGCCATTCGGTGACGGTGAATCTCAAGCCGCACGGGATCGCCACCTTGCGCGTTGAGGCCACGATGGCCGGCCAAACAGGCCATTGAGAAGTTGGTCCCAGAACTTCATCCGACGGGCGTGAACAGGATGGAGGTCCGGGGCGCGATCAGGAAACCAAACTCTTCGTCATCGCCGACGAACGAAAAGGCCCCTGTGATCCACACATCCCCGGTCCCCGGCAGGGCGAAGACACCGTTTAGATTCTGCGCCCTGCCGGTAGCGGGACTCGGGATCACGCTCCAGCTTGCGCCGTCAAAGTGCTCGACGAGGCTCTTCTCCTGATCGAGGCTGGCGTTGTCAATGAAGAATCCGGCGGCGTAGATGTCGGTCGGCGAAAGGGCCGACACCCCCAGCAGCTTGTTCACGGTGTTGCTGGCGTTGGCGCTGGGGATTACGGTCCACTTCCGGCCATCCCAGTGCTCGACCAGCGTGAACTCAGCGATGGCCGCCGAGTCGAGGACGAAGCCGACGGCGGTGGCGTCACTGGGCGACGTCGCCGTGACCGCGGTCAGGATGTTGAAGTCGCTGGCGCCGGTGAGAGGGTTCGGGCTCGGGATCAGGCTCCACTTCGTGCCGTCAAAATGCTCGACCAGGGTCTTGATCGGAGTGTTGGGTGCCACCGCCTCGCCTACCGCCCAGAGGTCGCTGGCTGAAGTGCCGGACACTCCGAGCAGATAGTTCCCGTCGCGGTTGAGGTTGGGACTGGCCTGTACGCGCCACTGCGTGCCGTCCCAGTGCTCGATCAACGTCAGGTTACCGCTGTTGGCGGCGTTGGCCTGCGTACCCACGGCATAGACGTCGTCGGAGGAAACCGCAAACACGCCGTTGAGTTGGTTGTTGTTCTGATTGCTGAGCCTGGGGCTCGGCACCAGACTCCACTGGAGGCCGTCCCAGTGCATGATTAATGGGTTGAACTCGGCGCAGGTGGAGGCATAACCTACAGCCCACACATCGTCGCTGGCTGCGCCCGAGACCGCCGTCAGGGCGCTATCCGGGAAAGTGCAGCCTCTCTTCGACACATTGGGGCTGGGAATGACAGTCCAGGCGGTGCCGTTCCAGTGTGCGGTGAGCGTCTGGGCTTCGTTGAAGGGCTCATTCTGACCCTTGAATCCCACCGCCCAAACGTCATTGGGATTGCCCCCAATCGCCGCCACCGCGGTAAACGTATTTCCCAGGCTGGTCGGGTTGGGCGTGTGCTGCACGCTGAAGATCGAAGTCTGAGCGCGGCCTTGAGCTGCCCAGGAGCCGCCGGCAAGCAGAGCCACCAAGCCCACCGTCCCGATCGCTGGGCGCCCCGGCAGCCATTTCATTTTCATCGCTGACATCTGGTTCTCCTTGTTTCAAAAATGTACTGCGAGTCCAGAATGTCGCGATGCCGCTCAACGATTGTCACCAGGGTGTAATATTTGTGTCTGTGACACCCCCGGCCGGTGCGCGGCCCGTTCCAGCCTTCTAGACCTTTGCGGCGCCGGTGCCGGATTCCTGGAAGGCCATGCCACCCGCCGGTACCAGCAGTCCACCGTCGACCGGAATCGCGGCGCCGGTGATGAAGGAGGCGAGATCGCTGGCCAGAAAGGCGATCACGCGGGCCACTTCCTCCGGCTGTCCCATTCGACCGCGGATGTGCATCCGGTCGCAGGCCTCGACGACGCGATCAGGCTGGGGATCGAGGCTGGCGGCCCAGCGCAGCAGAGGTGTGTCGATGGCCCCCGGCAGGACGCAATTTGCCCGGATGTTTTGCTTGCCGAAGTCTACGGCGATAGCCCGCGCCAGTCCGAGCAGCCCGTGCTTGCTGACGACGTAATGGGCGGAGTTGCGCAGCGCCGCCACCGATTGCGTCGAACCGGTGATCACGATGGCGCCGCCGCCCCGCCGGAGCATGGCCGGAATCGCATACTTGGAGGCCAGGAAGGCGCTCTTCAAGTTAGTGTCGATGACCTCGTCCCACTCCTGTTCCGACAGGCTGGTCACGGTTCCGTAACGCTGGATGCCGGCGTTGTTCACCAGGATATCGACGCCGCCCAAGGTGCTGACAACGTCCGCGATCACTCGCTCCACCTGCGCGGCGCTCGTCAGGTCGGCGCTGAAGTAAGCTGCCGTCATGCCCTGGCTCGTGAGGGCGGCCGCGGTCCTCTCTCCCTTCACCACGTCGCGATCCACCACCGCCACGCCCGCCCCTCGAGCCGCGAACTCCCGGGCGCAGGCTTCACCGATCCCCGAGGCCCCGCCGGTGATGACCGCAACCTTACCGCTGAAATCCATGTCCATGCTCTTCTCCTTTAGCTCCCGCATTGCTCAGCCCGGCGGTGCCACGCTCACCGGCTTAAGCTAAGACATCCTATCAACAATGGGCTCGATTCCCGATAGTCGGGGTGGCGGCCGCTCCCGCAGGGTCCGTCGCCGGCCCGGCTCCGCCTGTGCCATAATGGGGGCCGAGTAACCCTTGACGGCGAACCGTCGTCATAGGACGGGAGGAAAAACATGATCCGCGTTCGCACGATCGTCGTTTCGTTGTTCGTCGTAGTGGCTTTCGGAATCGTGAGCGCCCTGGCGGGCGGAGACAACGTTCCCCAGGTCGGGCAGTCCGCGCCCGATTTCACCCTGCCCTCGCAGGACGGGACCAACGTCAGTCTCAAGGACTTTCACGGCAAGTGGGTGGTGCTCTATTTCTACCCCAAGGACATGACGCCGGGCTGCACCATCGAGGCCCATAATTTTCAGCAGGACCTTCCCAAGTACGATCCTTATAACGCCGTGATTGTGGGCGTCAGCGTCGACACCACGGCCAGCCACAAAGAGTTCTGCACCAAGGACAGCCTCACTTTCAGGTTGCTGGCCGATCCCGACAAGAAGGTGGTGGAGGAATACGGCTCGCTGCGCAGCATGGGCGATATGCAACTTGCGGCCCGCAATACCTTCCTGATCGACCCGGAGGGCAAGATCGCCAAGGTGTGGACGGGGGTGAATCCCACCCATCACAGCGAAGAAGTGCTGGCCGCGCTGGCTCAGCTGACCAAGAAAGGCTAGGCCACCGAGATAGCGTAGGTAGGACCGGCTCCGGCGCCCGTTGGAAAAGCCGGACCGGTTCTCCTGATCCAGGCAGGCGGCAAGGCGCGGGAGCCCCCACGGCCGCCGCGCTTGGCGCCTGCCCTCTCCTTTAGCCCCCTTGTGCTCTCTCGTCACGCCCGTCCCTCGCTACTTCTTTGACACTTCATCGAGGGCTGTGAAAAGATAACGGCGGAGAAACCCCGTGCCCCCGAATCGTCTTGCCAAGTTGATCCTGTTCCTCACCATTCTTCTGGTCATCATTGTTCCGCTGCTGACCGGCGGCCTCGATCTGATTGTCGACTGGCTCTGGTTCCGCCAGGAAGGGTTCGGAATCATTTACTGGACGCTGCTCAAGGCCCGCATCGATCTCGGCACGTTCTCCGCTCTGGGAGTATTGCTGCTGGTGGGCGGAAACGTGCTCATCGCCCGGACCCTGGCCCGCCGCCACGGATACCGGGTGTACGGCGAACTCATCGAGTTTCCGCTACTGGAGCGCTTCGCGCACCTGTTCGAGCGGCTCATCGCCCTGGGGGTGGTGCTGGTGGCCTGGGCCGCCGGCGAGTGGAGCAGCGGCTACGCCTTCAATTACCTCTCGGCCCGGCACGCCGTCGCGCTCGGCCAGACCGACCCTCTGTTTGGTATCGACCTCAGCTTCTACCTTTTCAAGCTGCCTTTTATCAGCTTCGCTTACTCCTGGCTGATCGTGGTGATCATCGCCTCGCTGGTGGCCACCGTGCTGGTTTACTTCCTCAAGGGCGGGGTCGTCATTACCGGGCGATCCTTCGAGCTTTCCGCCGCCGCCAAGGCGCACCTGATGGTGCTGGGAGCCTGCTTCTTCTTCGCGCTCGCTTACCAGGCGCGGCTCTCGATGTATGACCTGCTCTACTCCGGGCGCGGTCTGATCCAGGGCGCCGGCTACACCGACATCCACGCCACCCTGCCCGTACTGTGGATCCTGTTGGCGCTCACCCTGCTCACCGGCCTGGCGCTGCTGGCGGGCGCGCGCAACGGGCGCCTGCGGTACGCCGTCTACGCGGGGCTGATCCTGGTCGCCGTCTGGATCGTCGGTCTGGCGATTTACCCCGAGGTCTTGCAGCGGCTGGTGGTGGCGCCCAACGAACTCGATAAGGAGCGGCCCTACATCGTGCGCTCCATCGAGTTCACCCGCAAGGCTTACGCCCTCGACCGCTTCGAAGAACACGAGTTCCCCGACGTCGAAGACCTCTCGGCCGCGGACTTGCGCCAGAACGCCGCCACCATCGCGAACATCCGGCTTTGGGACCATGCGCCTCTGCTCACCACCTTCGCCCAGCTCCAGGAGATCCGCACCTACTACGATTTCGCGGCCGTGGATAACGACCGCTACTGGATCAACGGCGACTACCGCCAAGTTTCGCTCTCGTCCCGCGAGTTGAACCCGGCCAGCCTGCCCAGCCGGAACTGGATCAACGAGCATCTCACCTACACCCACGGCTACGGCCTCTGCATGGGGCCGGTGAATGAGTCGACCTCGGACGGACTGCCGGTCTTCTTCGTCAAGGACATTCCTCCGGCCTCCAGCGCTCCTTCCATTCGCATCACGCGTCCGGAGATCTACTATGGCGAGGTTCCGAGCGACTACTGCGTGGTGGACACGCGTCTGAAAGAATTCGACTATCCGGCCGGAGACGAGAACGTCTACAACAGCTACGCCGGCAGCGGCGGCCTGCCGGTGGAGAACTTCTGGCGGCGGCTGCTGTTCGCCCTGAAATTCGGCGAGCTCAAGATTCTGCTGTCGACCGACATTCAGGACGCGAGCCGGGTGATGATCTACCGCAATATTCTCGACCGCGTCAGCCGCCTGACCCCCTTCCTGGCCTACGATCAGGACCCTTACATGGTGGTGACGGCCGACGGCTCGCTGGTCTGGATCCTCGATGGCTACGCGACCTCCGCCCAGTATCCTTACTCCGAGCCCGCGGGCGATCTCGGCAACTACATCCGCAATTCGGTCAAGGCCACGGTTAACGCCTACACCGGCGCGGTGCATTTCTACGTGGCTGATCCCACCGACCCGTTGATCAAGGTTTATGCCAGCTTTCTGCCCGGCGTCTTTCAACCCCTCGACGCCATGCCGGAGGACCTGCGCGCCCACATCCGTTATCCCGAGGAGTTCTTCACCATTCAAGCCGCCAAGTACGCCGTCTATCACATGACCGATCCGCGCGTCTTCTACAACAGGGAGGACTTGTGGCGGGTGGCGCAGAGCGCAGCGCGGGGTGAAAACGCCCCCATGACCCCTTACTACACCGTCATGAAGCTGCCGGGGCTCGGCGCCCGCGAAGAGTTTATCCTCATGGTGCCCTTCACGCCGGCGCGCAAGCAAAATATGATCGCCTGGATGGCGGCGCGCTGCGACGTGCCCAACTACGGCAAGGTGGCGGTGTTCGCCTTTCCCAAGCAGAAGCTGATTTACGGGCCGCAGCAGATCGAGTCGCGGATCGATCAGGACCCGTCGATCTCGCAACTCCTCACCCTCTGGGGCCAGGGTGGTTCCAAGGTGATCCGAGGCACCTTGCTGGTGATTCCGGTGCACAATTCGGTGCTTTACGTGGAACCGCTCTACCTCAGTACCGAGAACGGGCCCGGTCTGCCACAGCTCAAGCGCGTGATCGTTTCCTACTCCGACAAAGTGGTGATGGAGTCCACGCTCGACGCCGCTCTGGCCAACATCTTTGGCGGGCCGGCAGGCGTGACCGCCCAGACCGGCGGCGCGCCCGCTGCAGCCGCGAGCACGGCCGCCGGCGCTCCCACCGGCGCCGCTCCCGGCGCTTCCTTGCCGCCGGACTTCAGCGCCCTGGCGCGCGAAGCTCGCCAGTATTTCGACAAAGCCAATGAGCTTTTGCGGCAGGGAGACTGGGCGGGTTACGGCGAGGAAATGAAGAAGCTTCAGGATGTATTGCAGCAGCTGGCGCCCCGTTAAGGTTGACCCAGGTCCGCCCGCCGCCGCCAGCCGCTCTGCTGTCTCGGTGTCTCCGTGACTCGGTGGTTGAGGTTTTGCCGAGGGGACGGGCTTGACGGAGTCTCATTACTTATATAACAATGCTATATGTGCTATTGGATTGCGTTTCGAACTGCATGCCCGGCCTCTCCCCTGGGCGATTTCCTTCTGGAACTGGACCAGAAGACCATGACCCGCGCCGCCTCGATGGGCCGCCTGGGTTCCACCCACGGCGACTTCTGGATGAACCTCCAAGGGGAGTGCCTGCGGCACGCCATCGACCGCAAGCAGCGGGTGATCGCGGGTCTGCTCAAGGCGCTGGGGCTGACCGGGCGGCCAACTTCGGGAGCCGCCGCCAAGGGGGAAAGGCGAGGCGGGAAACGGCTGGCGGTAGCGCGGGTGGCAGCAAGATGGGTCTTTTGTGAGGCCCTAGGGATCTCCTCCCCCCCCACTGAAACGAAAAACAAACCCAACTTTGAGGACAGCGAGGTGAAATAAGCCGTTTAGAATCAGCAAGGCGTTTTGGGATGCTGCAAGCTGAGCCCGAGAACTATCGAGGAGGCTTGTCAGCGGAAAATCCTGCCAGGCCGCACAGGGCTCGGCGACGGGTGGGCGGCAGAGGAGCGGCAATCCGGATTTCGGCAGGCCGCTCCCCAGAGGCGTCAGCGCAGCCGGACTTGCCGGGATGCGGTGAAAGGGCGGCAGTACGGCCCGTATTCCGGCTGGCCACCTTACGGGGCCGCCTTCGAAGCAGAGTTAACGAAGCCCAACCAATCACCTTGAACCATTCACGGTCTCGGCCGATACATCGCACTGTGATATAATTGGAGCGTCGATGAAATCAAAAGCTCGCGCCAAGGCCTCGGGCCTTGCGCCCCGGTCCCCAAAGCTCGACGACAACCTGATCCGGCGGCTGGCCAGATTCCGCTACCAGCTGCGCATCTTTCTGCGTTTCAGCGAGCAGGCCGCGCGCGCCCAGAACGTCACCCCGCAGCAGCATCAGCTTCTGCTTGGGATCGCGGGCCACACCGGGCGCGGTTGGGCCACGATCAACGAGCTGGCCGAATTTCTGCAGGAGCGCCACAACGCGGTGGTGGGTCTGGTGGAGCGGGCCGCAAAGCGCGGCCTGGTCCGCAAGGTCCAGGGCGAATCGGACCGCCGTTTCGTCGAGGTTCGTCTTACCGCCCAGGGTGAAGCGGTGCTGACGCGGCTCTCGCGCCTGCATCAGGCCGAAGCAGCGCGGCTGGCGGCGAGAATACCGGGCCTGGCGAGCGCCGGGCGCGCCCGGCGGCATCTCCCCACGGGGGCTTCATGAAGATGGCTACCAGCAGCGCCGAGAGTCAGGCGGTGAAAGCCGGACCTCGATTCTTCCGCGAGTTCGGCATCGCCTTCGAGCCGGTGATGGTCAAGATCGCCCTCCTGGCGGCGCTGGTGGGTTTCATCGCCGGCCTCGTCGCCCAGGGCTTGCTGGAGCTGATCTACCTGTTCACTAACCTCTTCTTCTTCGGCAAGTGGTCTTTTGCGGTCACCTACCCGGTGCACAATCATCTGGGCGCTTGGGTGATCCTGATCCCTCCCATCGGCGGTCTCTTTGTGGGATTGATGGTCTACTTCTGGGAGCCGACTCTAAAGGGCCACGGCATTCCGGAGGCCATGGAGGCGGTGCTGATGGGGCAGAGTCAGATGCGGGTTCGGGTGGCGATTCTGAAGCCGCTCGCCACCGCGCTCGCCATCGGCACCGGAGGCCCCTTCGGCGCGGAAGGTCCGATCATTCAGACCGGCGCCGCTTTCGGATCGATCTTCGGCAAGGTGGTGCACCTTACGCCTTATCAGCGGCGGGTGCTGCTGGCCGCTGGCGCCGCCGGCGGCATGGCGGCCACCTTCACCGCGCCTCTGGCCGGCGTGCTGGTGGCCATCGAACTTCTGCTGTTCGAGTTTCGGGCGCGCTCCTTCATTCCCGTCGCGATCGCGGCCTCGGTGGCCACCACCGTGCGCGTCCACTTTGTGGGTTGGGCGCCGCTGTTTCCCACCCCGGCTTTCAAGCTCACCGGCATGACGGAGCTCTGGCTGTTCGCGCTGATGGGAATCCTGATGGGCGTGATCGCGCTGGCCATGATTCGCGCCCTATTCTGGCTGGAGGACACCTTCGATCACTTCTTTCTGAAGCCTTCTGTGATCTGGGCGCCGGTGGCCGGCGCGCTGATCCTCGGGGTGCTGGGCTACTTCTATCCTCAGATCTTCGGTACCGGCTACGACACCATTCGCGACATGCTCAATGACCGCCTGACGACCGGGAAGCTGATCGGAGTCTCGATCGCCAAGTTCTGGGCCCTCGTGATCTCGCTGGGTTCCGGGACCACCGGCGGCGTCTTCGCCCCTTCGCTGATCGTGGGCGGCGGAATCGGCGCCGCCTACGCCACCGCCTGGCATCACTTCTTTCCCCACCTGGTCAGCGATCCGGCCCTGTACGCCCTGGTGGCGATGGCCGCCGTGTTTGGCGGTATCGCCCGAGCTCCTTTCACCAGCATCGTCTTCCTCGTCGAACTGAGCCGGAATCCCAATGCGATTCTGCCGCTGGTGGTCTGCTGCATGATCGCCGACGGCTTCGTGCGCCTCTTCAGCGCCGAGTCGATCATGACCGGCAAACTCGTCAAGCGCGGGCTGATCGTCCTGCAGGACTATTCCGTGCCCGTGCTGATGCGGTCGCGAATCGACCAGGTGATTCGCAAGGAATTCACCTCGATTCCGGCCGACGCCGAGGTCGAATCGGTCGTCCGGAACTTTTACCCGGACAACAGCGGCCCCGCCACGGTTGTCGAGAGCGACGGCAGCCTGGTGGGAGTGATGGAGGCGCACGATCTTCTGAAAGGCATGGGCCAGCCGATGAAGGCGCGTGAGGCCGCCCGGCGGGATTACGTCACGGCTTATCCCGGAGAGACGGTGGACATGGTCACCCGCAAGATGATCCGTCAGAATGCGGAGAGCGTCGTGGTCGTGGAACGTAACGGCGTGCCCAAGCCGATCGGCGTGGCGAGCGCCGCTGATATTTTGCGCCTGCGCCGCTGGGTGATGGAAGAGGAGGGCGCAGCGGCGGCCCTCGACCCGCAAGCCGCTGCCAAAGCCTCGTGACCGCGCCCTGGGCGGCATCTTTACTCTTTCGAAACCTGCCAAGGCGGTCTCTTTTCCTGTTACAATACGGCAGGTGACCACGGGTTTGTCCGACAACGGAACGACGCTTTGGACGACGGACTTGCTCCTGCCGGGAAGCTGGCGCGGGGCGGCTTGCGTACTCCTCTCCAACGGCCGCCACCATTTCGTGGTCGACACCGGAATGCCGCACGAGGCGCCCTTGATCCTCAGCGCCCTCGAAAAGCGCGGTCTCAAGCCCTCGGACGTGAGAGGGCTGATCAGCACGCACTTTCACGTCGATCACATCCTGAACAACTCACTCTTCCCCCATTGCCCCATTTACGCCAGCCAGCGCTCCTACGACTGGTGCTGCTCACTCTATTCGGACCTTAAGGACGATCTCCATTGGGAGAAGCTCGTCCTCAATTACTATCCCGAAACGCTGGACTATGAGCGCGCGCGCGAACTGATGGGCAAGCTGAGGAAGCTTGGCCTGCGGATGTGGGACCGGCAGCGTGTAGGCGCGGCTGAGCAGTTTGTCTGGGTGGAGAACCACCCTTTACCCGAAGGCCTGGTAGCGCACATGACCTCAGGCCATGTGCCCGGGCATCTTTCGGTGATCGTGCCCAACGGAGGCGAGCCCACCATCATCGCGGGCGACGCCTTGCTCAGCCGGGACCACGACGATCAGATCCTGACGATGATTCCGTACAACCGGGAAGAGTTTCATCGCGACCGGCAGCGCATCCTGGCGATGTCGGGCCGGATCCTTCCAGGTCATGACGAGCCCTTTGTGACGGCTGAGGCGACAGCCTCGAAGCGGGCATGACTTCCGGCGATGCAAGTCTTGCCGATCGGATGGGGCAGCAACCTTATTCAGTGCGCCGCCGAAGAGTCGAGTTGTTCGACGTAGCGGCGAAGGGCGTCGGTAATCTTCAAGGCGAGTTGGTCGGGGCTTACACCGCGGACCGCGATCTGCAGGGTCGGCCCGGGCGGCGGCGGCCCCGCGTTGGGATCGGGCTTCTTGTCGAGCAAGGCGGCGCTCCACAGCTTTGCGCCCGAGACCCAGTCCACCACATCGATCGAGGTCGCCTGGGGCTTATCCTTGGACTCCTTCTTGGGCAGCGGCACTCCGTGGCGCTGCTTGTACTCCGTCTGCTTCTCGGGAACCGCGGCATTGATCTCCAGGTCGACCCCTTCCGGATTGCTGGTCACCTTGTATCGGCTCCAGACCCGGATGTCTTCCTGCAGCCATCGATCGAGGTTATTCGGCATTGGAGCCACGTAGATCAGCTTGCCTGTGACCAGCCGGTTCGCCTGGGAGGGAGCTTGTTGAGCCTTTCCGAGAGGCGTGCCGATGGCGGCCAGCGCGCCCAGAATCCCAAGGATCGTGCCGAAAGACGTGCGAAAGTGGGTCATGACTGGCGAACCGATTCTGGTGGCAGTTCCATTCTACAACAAGCCTGCCGGCGTCGGGGTTTGGGGATTCGGAAGCTTACGAGCCCTATTTTGTGAGGCCGTTGGCTTGAGTCAGAACAAAGACGTGATCGTCGGCGGTGGTCGAATTGGGAGCGCGCTCCGAGATGCCGGCAAAAACCACAAACTTGTTGGAGGCCGGGTCGTAGACTCCGGACTGAAAGTAGACCTGGGAGCCTACATGTGTAGGCGACAGCTGAGCCCACGACGGGCTGCCGCCGGCGCCGGTGGCGCTCGACAGCACCCAGGTGTCGCCGAGGATGCCGGTGCTCGAGAAGCCGCTGTTGACGATCAGGCGGTCGTTGGTCGCGTCGTAGCCCGAGGCCGCGCCGTAGCGCGCTGACGGGGCAGTCCCTGTGGGCGACTTCCTGCTCCAGGAGGACGTCTTCTTGGTCCCGTTCGCCCCCGAAAGCACCCACACATCGGAGATCTCCGTGCCGTTGGTGCCGCCGTACAACACCAGGCTGTTGCTGGAGGAGTTGTAGGCCGCGGCCGCATAGGCGCGACCGGGAGGAAGACTGCCAGTGGGAGCAAGCTGCTTCCATCTCGGCGTGCCGCCCAAGCCGTTGGCGTTGTTCATCACCCAGACGTCTCCCAGGTAGCCGCCCTTGCAGTCGCTGCCGCCAAAGACGATCAGGACGTTGGTGGCAGGATCATAGGCTGCGATGTGGCCCGTTCGTGGGGGAGGAGGTGTGCCGCTTGGGCTGAGCTCGTTCCAAGTGGGCGTGCCGCCGGCGCCGTTCGCATTCTCCAGCACCCAGACGTCGTTCGCGCACGGTGCAGGAAAGCCCTCAGCGCCGCCGAAGACGATCATGCGGCTGTTGACGGAGTCATAGACTGCGCTGTGGCCGGACCGGGGCGAGGGTGGTGTGCCCGCGGGAGCCTCGAAATTCCACTGCAGCTCGCAGGTCGGTGTGCAGGTGCTGGAGATGACGCTGGCGTTCGCCCAGACGTCGTTGTAATTGATGGTGCCAAGGTCGGTTCCACCGAAGACGATCATCTGGTCGGTCGAGGAGTCGTAAACCGCCGTGTGCTGGGCTCGGGGTCCGGGGCCGTAGGGCATCCACTGGGCCAACGACGACGACGGCAGAGCCGTCGAGAGAATCGTCGTCAGGATTAAGGATGCCAGCGCTTGACCTCTGCTCATCAAGGACTCCTTCAGTTTGGCGAGGAGCCCGCTCCCTCGCTTGGATCGCAATCTCATCGCCCCTCGCCTCACTAGCCGGTCATCCCCGCAACTGATTACGCCGCTGTCAGCCGGTCGGCGGCTTAAAGCCCGTTGGCGCCGTCGAGCACCGTGACGTGGTCATCGGTCGGATCGCCGTTCACGGACTTCGGGATCTTTCCTCCGAAAATGACCATCTTGTTGGTCGCCGGATCGTAGATGGCGACGTGCAGGCTGCGCTGCTGAAGGGTTCCACCCGAAACGGTGAGCGTCCAGGAGGGCGCCCCTCCCAACCCGTTGGCGTTGGCTAGAACCCAGGTGTCCGAGAGGCTGCCGATGTTGGTGGTGCTGCCCCCATAGACGATCATGCGGTTGTTGGTCGCGTCGTAGACCGCGCTGTGACCGTAGCGCGCCGACGGCTTGCTCCCGCCTGGAGTTAACTGGGTCCAGGCCGGATTGCCGCTGACCCCGCCGGCATGCGTCAGCACCCACAGGTCGCCGTACGGGGTGCCGTTGGAACCGCCGAAGACGATCATCCGGTCATTGGCGGCATCGTAGACGGCGCTCCCGAAGCCGCGCGCCCCGGGAGCGGGTCCTGAAGGTGAAAGCTGAGTCCAGGAGGGCGCTCCGCCCAGGCCGTTGGCATTCTTCAATACCCAGACGTCGTTGTAGAAAGTCGAATTGCAATTGCTCCCGCCGAACACGATCATTTCGTTGTCGGCGGAATCGTACACGGCGGTGTGAGCGTATCGTGCGGGCGGAGGGCCTCCGGTTGGGTTGAGCTTGAACCAAGCCGTCGTTCCGCCGAATCCGGCGGGGTATTGCAGAACATTGACGTCGTTCAGGCACGGGGATGGCTTCGCGACACCCTGCGCGCCTGCGAAGACCACCATGCGGAGGTTCACGGAGTCGTAGACCGCCGTGTGGCCGAAGCGGGCGGATGGAATGTTTGTGAGATTGCCCGCCGGCCGCGTCCATTGCAGGGCGCACGGGGGCAGGCAGGCCGGTTTGGCGACGTTGTTCGCCCACCAGAGGTCGTTGTAGTTCAGCGAGGAATTCGTGTGCTGGCCGCCGAAGATCACCAGGGTGTCTGATCCGGCGTCGTAAATGCCGGCCGATTGATAGCGCGCCGAAGGACCGTACTTGTCCCAGGTCGATGAGGTCTGAGCCCGCAGCGACGGCGTATCGACTACCCCCAGCGCGATCGCGGCAGAAAGCAGAGCACAGGCCGCCAGGTTCTTGCCCCTCATCACTGCCTCCGATCCTCAGCCAGTCGCCAAGCGATACCAGGTCTTCCGCAGGCTGTCGGTGGTTCGTGGCCCAAGGCTTCAGGACCAATCTCAGACGGTAACGCACGCATCAATTCCCAGCAAGTCCAGAGCCAGTTAATTCACAGATGGGTGACAGCCGGCCCGGCGCCGGCTCCTCCACGAAACCGATTGTCGGCAGCGCCTCAATGCCGCGGAAAAGGATACATCAGCCAGCCGATGAGCAGCGCGATGCCGATGAAGAGCGCGAAGGATTTCAAGCCGTAGAGCACCCTCTCCGGCGTGGTGTTCTTGGCGATCACGCCGAAGACCACCGAGACCAGAAAGGCGAACAAGAGCATGGCGGGGAAGTGGGAGATCACCATAGGTGTCGAAGTCCAGGCTAGCACAAGCCCGCGAAGACCGGCAACCGGCACCGCTCCGCAACCTGCAGGCGGTGAAGCCTTAGGCCCGGATCTCGCGCCCGGCGGAGCGCTCGCAGCCCTCCCGCCCCAGCGGGCCGGGGTGGGAGAATGAGAGGCTACTAATGTGGCCTATCCCTTGAGGGAGGCCAGGGCCTCGCGCACGTCGGCGGACCGGCCCAGGGCGGGGTTGATCTCGATGGCGCGCTCGAGCTCGCCCCGGGCGCGGGTGCGATCGCCCATTTTGTCGTAGGCCATCCCGAGATGGTAGTGGTAGTTGGCGTTGTCGGGGTTCTTTTTGACCGCGTCCTCCAGCTGGGTGGCGGCGGCCTGATAGGCCCCCTTCTTGAAGTAGGCCCATCCCAGAGTGTCGCCCGCCGCCGTGGAGTCGGGCATGCCCCGGCGTGCGGTCTGCGCCAGGGTCAGAGCCTCGTCGGTGTTGAGCCCGTGCTCGAGCATCAGATAGGCAAGGTTGTTGGCGGCCGGGGGATAGTCGGGCCGGACTTGCAGCGCCTTCTGATAGAGCGCCTGAGCGGTCTGCCAGTTGCCGCGGGAATCCTCCAGTTGCGCCTGAAGGGTGTAACCCAGCGGATTGTTGGGGGCTGCCTGCACGGCCCGCTGGTAGGTGGCCGCCGCCCGGTCGGTCTCGCCCCGCACCTGCTGAATCTGCCCCAGCAGCTGAATGGCCTCGTCGTTCATGCCGTTGAGGTCGACCGCCTTCTGAGCGGCGGCCTCCGCTTTGTCCCACTCCCGGTCGCTGGAGTAAAGTTTGGCCAGCGTCAGCTGGAAGTCGCTGTTGCCCGGCTCCTTGACGATCTGTGCCAGAACCCGCGTCACCGCCTTGGGCGTCTGTTTGGCGTTGACGTCCAGCTGCACGATGCCGTTCAGCGCCTCGGCATAATTGGGATCGCGATCCAGCGCCTGCTCGTAGGCCTTTTCGGCCTCGGCGTTCCGCTTTTGCAGCACCCTCAACGCCGCCAGGCGGGCGTAAGGCACGGGCGAGTTAGGCGCCAGCTCGATCGCCTTCTGCAGATCCGCCTCCGCGCCCGCCGCGTCGCCCTTACCGACGAGCGCCCAGGAGCGATCGAGGTAGCCTTCGGGATGGTTCGGGGAAATCGAGATCAGCGCGTTGGCGCTGCGGATCGCCAGGTCCCAATCCCCCTTTTGCAGGCCGAGGGAGGCCAAGGCCCGGTTCGCCTCTAGGAGGTTGGGCCGCTGGTTTACCGCTTCCTGCCATTCCGCCTGCGCCCGCACCGGGTCGCCCTTCTGGCTGAAAGCCACTCCCAGGAAGTAGTGCGCCTCGGCGCTGCCGGGATCGTTCTTGGTGGCTTCCTGGAGGGTGGAGATAGCGTCTTCGGGTTTGTTCTGAGCCGAGAGAATCTGCCCCTTGGCCACCAGCGCCCGGACGTCCTTGGGATTCTTCTTCAGCACCTCGTCATTGAGCTTGGCGGCCTGGTCAAAGTCGTGGTGGAAGATCAGAAGCTGGATGTAATTCTGCTCGGTGGCCAGATCCTTGGGATGCTCCTGATACAAGGAAGCGTACTCCGCCAGCGCCTTCGCCAGGTCGCCGGTGGAAAAGTAGAAGTTTCCCAGCAGCGTGTAAGCCTGGGGATTGTCGGGGAGTGTCTTCTTCGCTTGTTGCAGCGTCTGCTCGGCTTGCGATTTCTGGCCCTCGGCCAGGTAGAGGCGCGCCAGCGCGCCCCAGGTCAGCGGGTTCTTCGGTTCCAGTTCCGTGCCCTTGCGGAACTGTTGCTCCGCCTCGTTCCAGCGCTGCTGGCGGGCGTAAAAGTTCCCTAGCGCCAACACGGCGGCGAGCGACTTCGGGTCCAGCTCGACCGCTCTCTTGAAGCTGGCTTCGGCGTCTGCGCTCTGCTTGGCGTCGAGCTGCAGATACGCCAGGTTCAGGTAGGATTTCGGCTGAGTGGGGGCGAGTTGGATGGCGCTCTGCATCTCTTGCAGCGAGGCCTCCACGTTGTCGAGGGCGGCGTAGGAGTTGGCGAGCAAAATCCGGCCCGGTACGTTGTTCGGATCTTTCTTGAGGACCGTCTGAGCGATGTCCTGCGCGCGGTGGAACTCCTTGGCGGCCAGCAGCAGATTGCCGAGGGCGACCTGGGTAGCCAAATCGTCCGGATTCTCGTCCACCGCGCGGGTCAGCTCCTGATAGGCGCCGGCCCACATCCCCAGTCTCAGATAAGCCTGCGCCAGCTTGGCGTGACCCTCCTGATATTTAGGGTCCACGCGGATGGCGTTCTGATACTGGATGGCGGCGGCGCGGTACTGGCCCTTGTCAAAATAGCGATTTCCACTGTCCAAGTACTTGCGCTTGACCACATTGGGGTCGCGCGAGCAAGCCCCGAGCAGCAGCACCACGCTCGCCAGCACCAGCGCCAGCGTGCGCCTCAATCTGGCGGCGTCCAGCCGCCTCAGATTCTCGACTTGACTCCTCATGTCCATGCCCTGATTCCATTTTGCCATAAGCAAAGTAAGGATTTCACCTGCCACTCAAGAGACTTTGGCGGCTACATCGTTTCTCGGCCCCTTCGAGTTGGCAGATGAGCGGTTTGTTGGGCACCGAGTCGGTCTTGATTCGGCGCGACCTCACCTCGTTAGTCGCTGCAGGAGGGCAGAGTCCCGAGCCAGAGCGCAGCAAAAGGGCCTCGTAGTCGAGAACTTCCTTTTTCTCCACAGAAGAATCCCGTTTCTCCACAGAAGAATCCCGGCATTAATTACCGGATTTGGACCCGTGCCATTCGAGATTCAGACGCCTGTCATCACACAGATGCTGCCTCACTCCTGGAGACCGCCCGCCATTGGGTTTGCTTGGGTCGGTTTGTTGGATCGCCATCGCCAACCCCTCACTGATTCTGAACGACTTGCCGGACTCGGCCTTGCCCGAGATTGGGTTCGTTTGGGTTTGTTTTTACACGGTTTTGTTGATTCTAAACAACTTCGTGGGTTTGTTTTTCAATTGAGTGGGGGTAGGAGGTAGAGGGCCCGCTTGGACCTGCTCCCAAGGTCACCTCCCCCGGATCCTGAGCACTTCTGGCCACCGCGTCCTCCCACGTTACACTTTCGCCACCTAAGAGAGTGGCACGCAAGTCAACAAGCTGCAAGGCCTAATTCCTCCCGGCCTGCCCCACAATCCGGGCGTTTCCGTCTGTGGTCTTGGCGAGTCGAACCTGGGGGTTGTACACTGACAGTCGCCGGGATTGGAACCTGAGTCAACCCAGGGAGCAGCCTTGAGGCCTAAAGGAGCCAAGTTGTCTCTAACGCTCCGTTGTGACTCGCGAGCTCGCCGGGCGGCGCCGAGCGCCGCGCTGACCACGCTAGTCCTGGCCTGTCTGGCTTCGGGCCGGGTCCATCTGATAGCGCAGCCGCCGCGGCCGGGCCCTGCAGTCTTTGGCGCAGCCGAGACGAAGGGAGGCAAGCACGAAGCGCGCCAGGTGAAGGGCCTGGTGGTGGCCGTGGAGCCCTCCCGGATCACGCTGCAGTCGTCCGGCGGCGAAACCGTAACCCTGACCACCTTCGAGGATTACACCGACCGCGTCGGCGTCGGCGCCCAGGTGACGGCCTGGTACTACCCGCAGGACAATGGCGACAAGGTCCTGAAAACACTCGATTATCCTCCGGAGAGCCTCTTGGTGCCGGTGGGAGAGATCGAGCGCCGCGTGCATCGGGTCATTCTGCTCCCGAGCTCGGAAATACCGGATGCCGACGGACTCTACGACAGCATGCGCGAATATCTGCGCGGCAGCCTGGGCTGGTACGTCGCTCCCCAGTACCTGGCCGAGGAGATTCGCAAGCAGAGCGGGCGGTCGGGCTCCATGCTCGACGCCATGGATCCCGCCACCGGGCGCTTTGACATGGCCAGCTATCTCAAAAAGAGCGAGAGCGTTATCTCCAAGGTCGCCTCCGAAAGCCGCTCGGACGCGGTGCTGGACGTGCGCGTCATCGAGGTGCAGGCTGCGGTCAGCCGGATGATGGCGTCCTGGGACGGCGTCGAGCAGCCAGTGGCAGGCTCCGGCATGCGGACGCTCGCCAAGCTCTCCGCCTTCTCGCACAAAGGCGAGGTGCCTGCGGCCACGGTGGAGTTAAAGCTTTGGGACGCGAAAGGCAAACTGCTGTGGCGCAATCGTCGCGGCCTGGCGCTCCTCGAGGTCATGGCTGGTAAGGAGTTGCGCCAGCGGCCCCTGTCCGAGTTTCTCGCTGACCCGCGGGCGGTCCAGGAGTGGCTGGCGGCCGCCTTCAAGTCTTTGGGTCCAAGCGCCCCCAGCCTCCCCGCGCAATGAAAGTTGCTGCAAGAGGCCAATTCTGTAATATGATTGGGTGCGTGGTCCTGGGAGGCGCGTGATCTCCGGAGGAAGCTTCTTGGGTTTCAAGTTCGACGGGACGGGCAGGAAGAGGAGGTTGTGGCTGGATCGGTCATTCAATTCCAAAAAGGGAGACCAACAATGCGTACCAAAATCTTGATGTTGGTGGCGGCGATACTGGTTTTCGGCAGCCTGTCCTGGGCCAAGACCATCACCGGCACCGTGAGCGACTCGATGTGTGGCGCCAAGCATGCCACGCCCAGTGCAGACGCGGCGGCCTGCGTCAAGAAGTGCGAGGACGGAGGGGCGAAGCTGGTGGTCGTTTCCGGCGGCAAAGTTTACAACACGGACCAGCAGGATCAGTTGAAGGGCCACGAAGGCGAGTCGGTGAAGGTGACCGGCGCCATCAAGGGCGATTCGATTACGATCGATAAGGTCGAAGCGGCCGGAGGAATGTAAGGTTGACCGGCTCCGACGAGGAGCATCATCAGTCTCAAGCAACACACTCAAGCAACCGAGGCCGCCCCGTGGGGCGGCCTTTTTGTATAAACGATGCCTTTGAAGATGTGCGGCCGCTGGCCTCGTGACACCAGAAGTTCAAGCGCGCCAGCCGCGTCCGGATTGAAATGACTACGCCCCTCGATCCCTTGATGCTTAAGGAGGTCCCGGCGGACCTGCCGGTTCCCGATTCCGTCTTTGAGGAGCGCCGCCAGCGCCTCCGCGAGCGTTTGGATGCGCGGGGCCTCCGGGTTCTATTGGTTACCAAGCCGGTTGACGTCTTCTATCTCACCGGCTTTCGCGGCAGCGCCGGAGCCCTGCTGCTGGGCCCGAGACAGTCCCGGCTCTGGGTGGATCCCCGCTATACGCTGCAGGCCCGGGAGCAGAGCCGCGGCGTCGCCGTGATCGAGACGCGCGAAGCGCTCAGCCGGGCGCTCGGCCGCTGGCTGCGCAAGGCCCGGCCGCGGTCGGTCGGCTATCAGGACAACCACGCGACCTGCGCCGAGCTGGCGGCTCTGCGCCGCGAGACCGGAAGGAACAGGGCCATCCGCTGGAGGCCCGTCGGCCCCCTGCTGGACGATCTGCGCGTGGTCAAGGACGGCTGGGAGATCGAGCGCATCCGGCAGGCCGGCCGGTTGACGGTGGAGGTTTTCGAGCAAGTGCTGCCACTGGTCCGGCCCGGGGCCTGCGAGGCCGATCTGGCCGCCGAGCTGGAATACCGCATGAAACGCGCCGGCGCCGAAGGTCCGGCGTTTGACACCATCGTGGCCTCGGGCCCGCGCGCCGCCTGGCCTCACGCCCGAGCCTCTTCGCGTCGGCTCGGCCGTGGCGAGTTGGTGATCCTCGACCTCGGTGCTATACTCTCGGGCTACGCCGCCGACATGACGCGAACGATCTACCTGGGGGTGCCCACGGGGCGGGCCCGGCGGTTGTATGATGCCGTCGCCGCGGCCCAGCAGGAGACGGTGGAAGGCCTGCGGGCCGGGCTCAGCGGGGGCGAGGCGGACGCCGTGGCGCGCCAGGCCCTGGCGCGGCGCGGGCTCGACCGGTATTTTACCCACAGCACCGGGCATGGCGTCGGTCTCGAGGTTCACGAGAGACCGCGGCTGGGCCGGGGCGACTCGACGCCCCTCGCCGCCGGCGCGGTGGTCACAGTCGAACCGGGAGTCTACGTAGAAGGTTACGGCGGCGTCCGGATCGAGGACACGGTCCTGGTCACTGCGAGCGGAGCCGAGGTCCTGACGCCTGCGCCCAAGGATTCCTGGTTCACGGGCTGAGGTGCGCCGCGACCCGATCGTCAGGCAGGTTCGCCGAATGCGGCGACCGAGGGGGAGTGTAGAGGGAATGCCGGAAAAGCAGCGTCCTAGCGGCGAAACGCCGGAGCACGACTGGCGCCTCAAGGACATCCAGAAGCTGATCGACCTCCTGGTGGAGCGTGAGATCAGCGAGTTCGAGATGGAGAGGGACGGGTTCCGGATTCGCATCCGCCGGGGCGAGGCTCATGCCCCGGCGCCGGCGGTTCTGGCTCCCAGCATGCTTCCGGTGCCGCTTCCGGTCGTGCCCGCGCCGCCGCCTGCGCCTGCGGAGCCCGCTCCGGCAGCAGCGGCGCCGCCGCTGAGCGGAGCCGAGGTAACGCCGCCCGCGGAGTCCACCGACGGACTCTACATCATCAAGTCGCCCATTGTGGGCACCTTCTATGCCAGCCCGTCGCCGAATGCGGAGCCGTTCGTCCAGCCCGGCGACGTGGTCCACATCGGACAGGTGCTGTGCATCATCGAGGCCATGAAGCTGATGAACGAGATCCAATCCGAGGCTAACGGGGAGGTGGTGCGGATCTACGCCGAGAGCGGGCAACCGGTGGAGTACGGCCAGTCGCTGTTCGCCATCAACCCCTCCCACAAGAAGTGATCCTCGCCGGCGCGCCCGACGGCTCTCAACCTGGATGTTCAAGAAGATCCTGATCGCCAACCGCGGGGAGATCGCCCTGCGCGTTATCTGTGCCTGCAAGGAACTCGGAATCCAGACGGTGGCCGTCTATTCCGAGGCGGACCAGCACTCGCTGCCCGTGCGCTTTGCCGAGGAAGCGGTTTGCATCGGGCCGGCGCGCAGCTCCGACAGCTATCTCAACATCGCCAGCATCATCTCCGCCGCCGAAATCACCAACGCCGAAGCCATCCATCCGGGCTACGGCTTCCTCTCCGAAAACGCGCACTTTGCGGAGGTCTGCGAGGCGTCCAAGATCGTCTTCATCGGACCGCGTCCGGAAGCCATGCGGCTGATGGGCGACAAGAACGAAGCGCGCCGCAAGATGTCGGAACTGGGGCTGCCGACTCTCCCCGGATCGGGGGTGTTGGGGTCGCCGGCGGAAGCGCAGCAGGCAGCCGCCGAAATTGGGTATCCGGTCATGGTGAAGGCGGTGGCGGGGGGCGGCGGGCGCGGGATGCGGGTGGTCGCTTCCGCCGAAGAGATGCCGTACGCCTTCGAGACCGCTCAGCAAGAGGCTCAGGCCGCCTTTGGCGCGCCCGACGTCTACGTCGAGAAATACGTGACCTCGCCCCGCCATATCGAGTTTCAGGTGCTGGCCGATCATTACGGCAAGGTGGTGCATCTCGGCGAGCGCGAGTGCACCATCCAGCGGCGCCACCAGAAAGTGCTGGAGGAGTCGCCTTCAACCCAGGTGAACGCGGAGTTGCGGCGGGAGATGGGCCATCGCGTGGTGCAGGCCTTGCAACAAGTGGGTTACACCAACGCCGGTACAGTCGAGTTCATCATGGACGAACAGCGCAACCTGTATTTCCTGGAGATGAACGCGCGCATCCAGGTGGAGCATCCGGTCACGGAGATGGTCACAGGGCTGGACCTGGTGAAGAAGCAGATTGAGATCGCCGCCGGACAACCCCTCAAGCTGCCCAGCGAGACGGTCGGTCTGCGCGGCCACGCCATGGAGTGCCGGATCACGGCCGAGGACCCCGAGACCTTTGCGCCGTCGGCGGGCAAGATCACCGGCTTCAACGCGCCGGGCGGCACCGGCGTCCGGCTCGACACCGCCGCCTACGCCGAGGGAGTGATTCCGCCTTACTACGACTCGCTGATCGCCAAGCTCGTGGTCCACGGCGCGAACCGGGCCGAGGCGATCAACCGCATGAGCCGGGCCCTCGATATGTTCATCATCGAGGGCATCTCGACTTCGATCCCGCTCCATCAGAAAATCCTGGCCGCCCCCGAGTTCCGAGCCGGGAAGTTTGACACGCATTTCCTGGAGAAGTTCTCGCGCAACGGGGCGGGCCGGCGAGCTCGCGAATCGTGACCGCCCGCGGACAGACCAACGCGTCGTCCCGACTCCTGCTCCCTCGGCTCTATGCGATTCTCGACGTGGAGCGGGCTCATGGACCGCTCGAGGACGTTTGCCGGATGCTGCTGGCAGGAGGCGTCCGGCTGTTTCAATATCGCCACAAGCACGGCACATCGCGGGAGATGCTCGAAGGGGTCGAGCGCCTGCTTCCCATGATCCGGCAGCAGGGCGGGCTCCTGATGGTCAACGACCGGGCGGACGTGGCGCTGGTCGGCGGTGCGGGCGGCGTGCACCTGGGACAGCAGGATCTCCCGGTGGAGCGGGCGCGGCGGGTGCTGCGGCCCGACCAGTACCTGGGCTGGTCGACCCACAACCTGGAACAGCTTCAGCAGGCGGACGCGACCTCGGCGGATTACCTGGCCTTCGGTCCTATCTTTGCCACGACCAGCAAAGAGGCCCCGGATCCGACCGTCGGGCTCGACGGCCTCGCCCGGGCGCGGCGGGCTACCTCGAAGCCGCTGGTGGCCATCGGCGGCATCACCGTCGAGAACGCCCGCCAGGTGATCGAGCAGGGCGCAGACTCGGTGGCGGTGATCTCAGGCCTGCTCGATGCCGCCGATCTTGAAGCCCGGGCGCGCGAGTTCCTGAGCGCCGTCAACGGGTAGCCTTGGAGAAGCTCAAGCGTGTCGACCACTGCCAATCCGAGCTCCGCCGTCAAGAGCGTTGAGACCGGGCTGATCAAGGGCCTTGGGCTTTATGACGCCACCACCATCGTCATGGGCTCGATGATCGGCTCGGGAATCTTCATCGTCTCGGCCGAGATCGGACGCGAGGTGGGCTCGCCCGGCCTTCTGCTGCTCGCCTGGGTGATCAGCGGACTGATGACGGTGATCGGCGCCCTGACCTACGGCGAGCTGGCGGCCATGATGCCGCACGCCGGCGGACAGTACGTCTACCTGCGGCAAGCCTTTGGGCCCCTCTGCGGCTTCCTGTACGGCTGGACGCTGTTCCTGGTGATCCAGACGGGCACAATGGCCGCCGTGGCGGTCGCTTTCGGCAAGTTCATGGGCGTCTTTTTCCCCTGGATCTCGGCGGGGCATATCCTGGCGAGCCTTGGAAGCGTCAGCGTCGGCGGCCATCAGGTGGCTTTGACTTTCTCCTCCCAGCAGCTCATCGCGATTCTCTGCCTGATGGGGCTCGCCTTTCTGAATATCCTGGGTTTGCGCACCGGCGCCTGGGTCCAGAACATCTTCACCACCCTGAAAGTGGCCGCGCTGCTGGCGGTGATCGTGGTCGGATTCTCGTGGACCGGCGGCCACTCTCTGTCGGCTGCCACACCGCGCAGCTTCTGGGAAGGAGCGCGCTGGGACCTGGCGACGCTCACCGTGATCTCGGTGGCGCTGGTCGGACCCCTCTTCTCATCGGACGCCTGGAACAACGTCACCTTCACCGGAGCGGAGGTCGTCAACCCGAAGCGCAATCTGCCGCTGGCCCTCTTTCTGGGCACGCTGACGATCTGCGCGCTATACCTGGCCTGCAACTTCGCCTACCTGCACGTGCTCTCATTCGACGCCTTGCGCAGCGCGCCCGAGGACCGGGTGGCGACCGCGGCCGCCCAACTCGTGCTCGGCTCCAAGGGCGCCGCTGTAATGGCGGCGGCCATCATCATCTCGACCTTCGGCTGCATCAACGGGTTGACGCTGGCCGGAGCGCGCGTCTACTATGCCATGGCCAAAGACGGCCTTTTCTTCCCCAGCGTCGCGCGCGTCCATGCAAAGTACCACTCTCCCGCGATTTCTCTGCTTGTTCAGGGCGTCTGGGCCTCGCTCCTGACGCTCACCGGAACCTACAACGAGCTGTTGAATTACGTCATCTTTGCCGTGGTTCTCTTCTACATCCTGACCATCGCCGGACTCTTCTGGCTGCGGCGAACGCTGCCGGAGGCGCCGAGGCCTTATCGCGCCTTGGGTTATCCGCTGGTGCCCGGACTCTACATCGTCTTCGCGCTTTTTGTGGAATGGGCCTTGCTCGTGCACAAGGCGACCCAGAGCGCGGCGGGCTTGTGCATTGTCGCCTTGGGAATTCCGGTGTTTTATCTCTGGCGGCGCCGCCGAGGATCAGGAAGCGGAAGGCTCTAGCCTCACTTCCTAGCCTACTGCCAGGCGAGGCAGCCTGGTCAGAGGTCGCTGGCCGCGGCAGCTTCCACCCGGGCTTGGGCGTTCACCCGCACCGACTGCTGCACCTTGCTGTGCCTGCGGCCGTAAAGCGAATACACCACCAGCCCCACGCACAACCAGGACAGAAAGACCTCCCAGGTCAGACCGTGCAGCGAAACCATCATGATCAGCGAGACCACCATCCCCATGATCGGCACAAACGGCACCCAGGGAGTCTTGAAAGGCCGCGGCAGATCGGGCTGCCGGCGGCGCAGGATCCAGACGCCGGCGCAGACAATGGTGAAAGCGAAGAGGGTGCCGATGCTGGTGAGCTCGCCCAGGGTCGAGATCGGCAGAGACGCCGCCAGCAGCGCGACGCACACCCCCACCACGATGGTCGAGATGTAGGGCGTGCGCAGTTTGGGATGGACTTTGCCGGCCCAGCTCCACAGCAGACCGTCGTGCGCCATGGTGAAGAAGACCCGGCTTTGACCGAGCAGCATCACCAGCATGGTGGAGGTCAGGCCGCCGATAGCGCCGATCTTCACCAGCATGCTGCCCCAGCGGACGCCGGTCGCGTCCACCCCCAAAGCGATGGGGTCGGCGACATTCAGGCGGGTATAGGGGACGAGGCCCGTCAGCACGATGGCCACCAGGATATAAAGGACGGTGCAGATCACCAGCGACCCCAGGATTCCAATAGGCATGTCGCGCGAAGGATTCCTGGCCTCCTGGGCGGCGGTCGAAACGGCGTCAAAGCCGATGTAAGCGAAGAAGATGATCCCCGCGCCCCGCAGGATGCCGCTCCAGCCGAAGTCGCCGTAAGAGCCGCCGTTGGGCGGGATGAAGGGGTGCCAGTTGGAGGCGCTGAGCGTAAAGTGGCTGGTCAGGAAGCTGGCCCCGAGTCCGAGGAAGACCAGGAGCACCGAAACCTTCACCACCACAATGGCGGTGTTCAGGTTGGCCGACTCCTTGATCCCCTTGACCAGCACGGCGGTGATCAGCAGGATGCCGAGCAGCGCCATCAGGTCAAAGTGCGCGACGACGCGCGGCAGGCCCGCCAGCGTGCTGTCGCTGACGGTCATGGCCAGAGTGCTGGCCGGCTGCCATTTGCCTTGATAGAGCACCACCGCAGTTCCCGGCGCGTAGGAAAGAGAAGGGGGAATCGGGATGCCCAGGTCCTGAAGGAGGCTGCCCACGTAGCCGCTCCAGCCCACGGCGACGGTGGCCGCGCCGAAGGCGTACTCCAGCACCAGCGCCCAGCCGATCACCCAGGCCACGATCTCCCCCAGCGTGGTGTAGCCGTAACTGTACGAGCTGCCGGCGATCGGGATCAGGGCGGCAAACTCCGCGTAGCAGAGCCCGGCAAAGGCGCAGGCGATGCCGGCCACGATGAACGAAAGCACGATCGCGGGCCCGGCCGTCGTAGCCGCCACCGGACCGGTGAGGACAAAGATGCCCGTTCCAATAATGGCGCCGATCCCCAGCGTGATCAGATTGAACGGCCCGAGCGCCCGCCTCAGGCCGCCCCTCTCGCCCTCCGTCTCGCGCAGCAGCGCGTTCAGATCTTTCTTGGCCAGCAAGTTGAGACTCATAGGCAGATTATAGTTGAACTAGCGCGGCAGAGGGGCAATATGCGATTGGGGGACCGGCGGGCAATCCCATTTCCCATAGAGACCAACCACCTTTCCTATCAGCAAGTTGACGGGATATGAAGCGCAACCAACTTGTTTTCAATAACCTGACGGGATCGGGTCGATTCCAAAAATGGAAGCGGCTTTTTTTCAATAAGATGACGGCTTCGTTCGTAAAAATACGTTCTTTCCCCGGGCCCCTCTGCCGGGGTGGCCACGGCATCGACCTTTATATCGTCGCTTTGCCGCCGAAGCGCTTGCCGCGCTTCAAGGCATGCCTTGACAACGACATCAAATCCAATGTCGTCGCCAGCCGCGGTCGTCTCCCGGGGCCTGGATTCCCGCCTCCGCGGGAATGACCCAATCAAGTCAAGCTGCCACGCCCTAAGCCGGTCACCCCGGCGGAGGCGGGGGTCCAAGGCTTCTTGGCTCGTCCCCCAATGCTCGCCGGTCACTGTTTGGAGCAAGGTATTCAACACTCACCGACGGTATATCGCAAGGGCCCGAAACGGTCAAGTAGCGCGCAGAATAGCATAGGAATCGTTAACCGCGCGCTGTCAGAGTAAGCGGAAGGCAACACGAGAACGGACGCCCAGGCAAGTCCGCTCTCGACCCGGCGGAGTCGAAGACCCCAGGCATGCGGAGAAACTCCACACGCGAGAACCGGGAGACCCCGTGGCCGCTCGCCGGAAGTACATGGGCGGGCCGGAAGGAGAACGCGAGAAGCGGAAAGTCCTTCATGCACGGAGACGGGGAGTCGTACAGCGGCATAGTACCGACGAAGCAGCCGAACAAGAGCGGGCGACCGCCGACGGAGGCTGTGGAGGGAAGGCCGCTGACCAAGGAGAACATGCGACAGTCTAACCCGCGCCAGACTCCGAGCTGGATAAGCGGGCCAAGCGGGCTGGAGCGTGTGCGTCAAGCTGCACGCCAGGACGGGAAGCTGAAGTTCACAGCCCTGCTGCACCATGTGACCCGAGACCGGCTGCGGGAGAGCTAGGTTGCGCTCGATAGGCCCCTCGATGGATTCGACCTTCAAGGTCGGCGAGCCGGCCTTCCAGGCCTTGTCCATACTCTGTCCACGTCACGCCGTCCACTCCGGGCGCCGCTTGTCTTTTCAGACTGTAGTACCAGACGGGACACTTCACGGTTCATCGGAAGACGATCGGCAAACGCATGGCAGCGAAGCTGAAGGTCATCAAAGCGCAACTGCAACGGCGGATGCACGCGCGGATTCCGGGAACAGTCTTGTGGCTGCAGTAGGTGGTGCGGGGGTATTTCCAGTACCACGCGGTTCCGGGCAACTGCGAACGCCTGGACGCCTTTCGGAAGGAGGTGGTGCGCCTGTGGTACCGCGCGCTGCGGCGCCGGAGCCAGCGCACCCGCCTACGATGGCCAACCTTTGGCGCCCGCTTGGCGGTTTTGCTCCCCACCGCCCAAATTCTGCATCCTATCCCAACCTGCGCTTCGACGCCAAGTACCCTTTGATCCGAGGTAAGAACCGTGTGCGTTAGACGCGCCCGCACGGGTCTGTGCGGGGGGGCAGCGGGCAACCGCTGTCCCTACCGCGACCGATTGAGGAATTGACCCCAATTCTCAGCCACATGGCTGCATAGCTGCGCTATGCGCCAGCCCGGCCGGACTGCGCTCACGTGTTCGGGTCTGCGACTCTCAGAGCGGTGAAGGTCAGACCTTCGTCCTCCACCATCTTCCAGCGACTCTGATCGAAGACAAAAGCGCGGCAGAACGGAACCACACCGCGGCAACCAGAAACAAGCAGTTCTTGCCGCCGGATAGGATCTATTGCGACGGCGACCGCAAAGCACTTGCCAGTCGAGTCCCGAAGCAGTTTCTGCGCCCTCCAAAGGACCGTACACTCAAACGTTAACTGTGGAGCGGCATCAGTCACCTCAAATTCTGGAGAGTTCCACTCCATATAGCAGCCCTCCAATCGAAGGTTCCCTTGCCACCAACTCTACGAGGCAGAAGTCGGCTGCGGCTTTTCCGCAATCTTCGGGCATCACGGCGTTGAGTAACCTGTTAAGTAATCTAGTGGAGACCAGGTGGGTAAAGGTCAGCCATCTCAACTGAAGCGTCACCTGTGCCAACCAGCATGGCTTCCGCGCTCCGAGGCGGGCGTGCTCTTTAGTGTGTTCCGGGGCAGGCGCGAATCTTGCCCTCAAGATCAGTGTATATCCCGGTCGGGCGGTTCTGGCAGTACACTTCCCAAAGATCAAGCCACGCCGATCGTACCTGGGTCGCCATGTTTCTCGTAATTTCCGCGTTCTGATACTTGTCCGTGCCGGAGGTGCGATCCTGAACCTCTGCGGCTGACTCCAACCCCTGAATTTCGCCTCGCAACTCAAGCATCCGGATCGAGGCTGCTTTCCAAAGGGGCCAGTGATCGGAGCAGTCCGGATCGTCAGGATCCGGGTTCTTTTGGTTTTGGTCTAGAAGGCAGGCCACCACGCCATCCGAGATCGCCCACATGGCTGACAATGTCGCGCTAGACACAACGTCAGGCAATAGTCCTCCCTCCTCGAACTGACCAAGGTTGTGCATGAACTCATCAACAGAGAAGAGGGCGTCGTGACCCTTCTGCTTAACCGGCTTGGGCGCCGCATCGCCTTCGCGAGCGTCCCGCACCTCCAAGCTCGCCTGCACCCACTCCGCGGGTAGGGCAAAATTGAGGTTCTGACCCTCATCGAGGAAGAAGGTGGTGATTCCCACCAGCCGCCCCTGCGCGTCGAAAAGTCCACCACCGCTGGAACCAGGCGATATAGCAGCTGACGTCTGAATGGCGTGCCCGTTCTCGAACTCGCGAAGACCGGAAATAATGCCTTCGGATAGCGTCAGTTCCAAACCTTCGGGAGTTCCGATCGCGTAAACCCGTTCGCCCACGGCAGGGCTTGGGGAAGCGCGCAAAGACACGGGCGGCGCGTTCAGGGCGCAAGCAGGGGATCCTTGAGCTGGCTCAGGCTCTCCTCTGTAAACGCGCAGTAGACCGAGGTCGTGGTCAGGATCAATCCAGGCGACGAAGGCGCGACAGGCTTGTCGACCCTGAAGGATGCTCACCTTGACACCTTTCGTGAGCACGTGCCTATTAGTGACGACTAGGTCGGGCGCCACGACCACGCCGCTGCCTAGGTTCTTCACCGAATCCTCGGAGCTGAGTGTCTCCACGGCGACAACCGAGGGCGACAAGCGCTTGAAGAGTTCCTGGGGAGAGGCCATTGCGACCGCCTGACCCCGCGTTCGGGCTGCAATTTGGCTCTGTCCGTTGGCCCACTGGCCCGAGGAAGAAGTCAAAAGAACCAGGCCTGCAACTAGCCTACGAACCGAGATCCCAACATTTGTGGGCTCCCGCAATTGTTGATCCATTACGTAAATTTTACGCTTCCACCCCCCGGCTTTCAAGCGCGGGCCCGGGATTGCGGAATCGGCTCCAATCCTCAGTCCACAACGCCGCATAGCTGCGCTATGCGCCAGCCGACCGTGAATCGAGCGTAGAATCATCCTCCCAGGACTGACCATCCTGCGCCGGGAAAAAACGTGACAGAATAGGGTGGGGAGAACGTTCAGGCAGGCGCCCGGCTGCCTGGTGCTCCGTTTCAGATTCACCATTTCACTGGACGCGCGGCACAGTTGGCCGGCTGTCCGGAGCAGGCTCGTGTTCGAATCGCTTCTGCGCGAATATCGCCAGCACCGGATCGCCCGTTTCGGCGTCTGGGTGCTGGCTTACGGCATTACGCTCTGGATCGTGAATCGCGTCTCGGGCGGCGTCTCAGGCTTCCTCTGGTTTATCTTCTGGATCAGCTTCATTCCGGTAGCAGGCTACTACTTGCTCCGCTTGCTGGGTTTCGTGCGGCGCCATCTGCTCTGGCACCTGCGGCGCCGCCTGATTCTCACCTACTTCTTTGTAGGCGTGGTTCCCATCGGCTTGCTTCTGCTGCTGATCCTTATTGCCGCTTTCGTCCTCAACGGCCAGCTCGCCTCGTTTCTAGTGGTGACCCGGCTGCAGAATCGGGTCGGTGAGCTCAGCCAGCTCGGATTGCTCACCTCCCAGCACGCCCAGCATTCGCGGAGCGTGTCGCGCCAGGCCGCCCTCGACGACATCCAGAACTTCGTGGCCAGTGAATTGGAAGACCGCTCGACCGCCTATCCGGCGCTTCAGGTGACGGTGCGGATCGGGCCGGACACCAGAGACTTCCGGCTGGACGGACAGCCTTCCGCCAAGCCGGTGGCGTTGCCCGCATGGCTGAAAGACAAGGACCACTTCGCCGGAATCGTGCTGGATGATAACCAGGTCGCGCTGCGCTCCGTGGAACAGGGCTCCACGTCCCTGGGCCGGCTGTCGGTGATCTTTTCCGAGACGTTCACCCCCGAGCTGCTGGACCAAGTGGGCGAGGGCATTGGCCCGGTGGAAACCCTTTCTCCTGAGGAGGCGGGTCCGGCGGAAGCCGCCTCCGCACGCCGGAAACAAGCCGCCGGCGGCGAGGTTCCGGCGAGCATTTTTTCCGCGCCCAAGGCGAATACCAGGATGCAGACCGTGCGGTCCCGGTCGCTGCAGGTGCCCCCGGCGGCCGGTTTCTTTGACTTGACGGTGTACCACGCCGACTCGCTGCAACCTTACAACTGGAACACCGCCGCCGAACGGCGGGAGTCGGAGCTCGGTGTGCTCTACGTGACCTCGCGCATCGTGGCCCTGAACCGTCAGGTGCTGTCGAGCTTGGGAATCTTCTCCGGCCTTTCCTGGACGGCCTTCGAGGTGATAGGCGTCATCTTTCTGGTGATCGAGCTTGTAGCCCTGGTGATCAGCTGGCGCCTGACGCGCTCCATCACTACCACCGTCGACAAGCTGAACGTAGCCACCGAACGCGTCAAGACCGGCGACTTTTCGTATCGGATCAACCTTCCTGCCCGCGATCAGCTCACCGCACTCGGCGAGGCCTTCGACGGCATGACCGCTTCGGTCGAGCGTCTGCTCAAGGAATCGCTCGAAAAGACCCGGATGGAGGGCGAGCTCGAGATCGCGCGGGAGGTGCAGAACCGGCTCTTCCCGCAGTCGGCGCCCGAAGTGGCCGGACTCAGCCTCCACGGCCTGTGCAAGCCCGCCCGCACCGTGAGCGGCGACTACTACGACTTCCTGCGCGTGGGGGACGGAAACGTCGCTTTGGTGGTGGGAGACATCAGCGGCAAAGGCATCTCGGCGGCGCTGCTCATGGCCACCTTGCAGTCTGCCCTGCACGCTCAGTTTTACGACGGGCATCCCGGTTCCGAAGCGCCCGGCGGGTCTCCGGCGCGCACGGCGGACGTGGTGACCCGGTTGAATCGCCAGATCTACGCCAGCACGCCCCGCGAAAAATACGTCACCCTCTTCTACGGCGTTTACGACAGCGCGAACCGCACCCTGACATACACCAACGCCGGTCACCTGCCGCCTGTCCTTTTCCGGCGCAATCGCATCCTGCGGCTCGAGGGCGGCGGCACCGTGGTCGGCCTGTTCCCGTCGGCACTCTATGAGCAGGCCGAGGTCCAGATCGAGCCGGGCGACCTCCTGCTGGCGTTCACCGACGGCATGACCGAACCTGAGAACAACTACGGGGAGGAGTTTGGAGAAGGCCGTCTGCTGGAAGTCGCGCGCCGGGCCCTGGGAGCTCCGCCGGAGGTCCTGATGGATGAGATCTATCGCAGCGTGAGCGACTGGACCGGCAGCCCCGAACTTCAGGATGACATGACCTTGGTGGTGGCGCAGGCATGAGGGATCGGCCATCGGCCCCAGCCACTCCCGTCGGTTAGCATCGATGCACGAGGCGCGGGCAGTCAAGGTTCCGAACGATCAGGGCGGCGGATTGCAGGGGGCCCGAACGATTAGGCGGCGAGTGAAAGAGCGGTTGCGTCATACTTGACGACGAACAGAGGGGTGACCGTGGCGGCAGTTCAGAGGCGCGTAGCGTTGGTAACCGGGGGTTCGCGCGGCATTGGACGGGAGATCGCCCTTAGTCTGGGCAAGAGTGGCGCTTTGGTGGCTTTTGCCTATCGGACGAACAAGGTCGCGGCGCAGCGGGTAGAGGCCGCCCTGGCGGCCCAGGGGACGCGCGCCCTGGCTCTGCAGACCGACGTCACCGACCCGGCGCGAGTCCAGGAGATGATTCAGGCGGTGACCCAGCAGTGGGGGCGAATCGATATCCTGGTGAATAACGTCGGCGACTTCGAATGGAAACAAGTGGTGGACTCAGGGCTCGAGGAGTGGCACGACATCGTGGCCTCCAACCTGTTCAGCGTCTTCTACACTTCCAAGTATGCCTTGCCGGCGATGCGAGCAGCCCGCTGGGGCCGGATCATCAACCTGGGGGCGGTGGGCGCCGAACGCGCCTTTGGTCAGGCCAAGATCTCGGCTTACGCGGCGGCCAAGTCTGCCATGGTCGCCTTTAGCCGCTCGCTGGCCCTGGAAGAGGCGCGCTACGGCATCACGGTCAACGTCGTGAACCCACCCATCATGGATGAGAACGCCCTGTCCCTCGAGGAGGCGGAGCGGATCCACGACGCGCGCTTTCCAGCCGGCCGGCCGCCTTCGAGCGAAGACATCACGGCGGCGGTCAAATTCTTTGCTTCGGATGAGGCGTCGTTCATCACGGGACAGGTGCTCAACGTGGCCGGTGGCTGGATGCTATAGTTATGCGGTCCTTGGGAACAAAGCCACGATCTGCCTTAGAATGAAGAGATGCGAGAATTACGTCTCCGGTCAAGGAGACACCAGGACAGCGCCACGTGCCAAGGGTAGGTGTGATCGTAAGCGGAGGGGAAGGGAATAGCGGCTTGGAGAGATTTAAATATAAGTCATGTATAATCAGTATGATGCAGTATATATTTCAAGTATAGATTGATATGAGGTGCGGGTGTGAGAATCCTGAACGCCTCACAAATGCAGGAGATTGATCGGCTTACGACCGAGCGCTATCACGTGCCGAGCCTCACCCTGATGGAGAACGCCGGTCGCGGGGTAATGGAGTTCCTCCTCGACCACTATGCGCCACTGGAACGGCAGGTGATTGCGGTCCTCTGCGGACGCGGCAACAATGGCGGCGACGGCTTTGTGGTGGCGAGAATGTTGCGCGCTCGAGGCCTCAAACCGCGCGTCCTGTTGTTCGCCGACCCGGCCGACGTGAAAGGAGACGCCGCCGTAAATCTCAAACGCCTTCAGACCTCCGGGCCTCCCGAGGTGGTGGCGACCGCCGAAACGTGGAGCGAAGTTTGCCCCACACTGGAAGGCGCTACCTTGGTGATCGACGCCTTGCTGGGTACCGGACTTGCCCGGCAACTGGAGGGCTTTCTGCTTGAAGTCGTACGAGGCGTCAACGGCCTGCGCCCCCAGCCGGTCGTGGTTGCTGTCGATCTGCCCTCCGGGCTATCGGCGGATACGCCCGAGCTGATCGGCGAGTGTATTCGGGCCGATGCTTCGGTCACCTTCACCGCTCCCAAGGTGGCGCACATGTTTCCGCCCGCCTGCCTGAAGGTCGGCACTTGGGTGGTCAAGCAGATCGGGACACCGCCGGAAGCGCTGGAATCGAACGAATCGCTGCGGCTGAACGTCACGACCGCCGCCGACCTTGCCTGGCTCTCCGAGCCCAGGCCGCCCGACAGTCATAAGGGCAGCTTCGGGCACGTGCTGGTGATCGCCGGATCGGTGGGGAAGACAGGAGCTGCGGCGATGGCGGCAAGGGCTGCTCTGCGCGGGGGCGCTGGTCTGGTGACGGTCGCGACTCCGCGGAGCGCGCTGCCGGTGGTGGCGAGCTTCGGCCTCGAGTTCATGACCGAGCCGTTGCCCGAAACGGACTCCGGCTCGATTTCCCTTCGCGCCCTCGACCTCGTGGACGAACTCCTGAAGGGAAAATCGGTGGTGGCCTTAGGCCCCGGGATCGGCCAGGAGCCGGAGACCGTGGGGTTTGTTCGCGAGTTCGTGCGCGGCGCGGCCCTTCCGATGGTGATCGACGCCGACGGCTTGAATGCGCTGGCGGGCTCGCTTGAGAGCCTGACTCCCAGGCCCGGCGCCGGCCATCGGACCCTCGTGCTGACTCCGCATCCCGGCGAGATGGCTCGACTAGCGGAACGGAGCACGGCAGAGATCCAGAAGAATCGCCTGGCGGCGGCGCTCGATTTCGCCGCCCGCCACCAGGTTTGCCTGGTCCTGAAGGGCTTTCGAACCGTAATCGCGGAGCCCGGGGGCGCCGTTTGGGTGAACCCTACCGGCAACGCCGGGATGGCAACCGGCGGCACGGGCGACGTACTGACCGGCCTGGCCGCGGGCTTATTGGCCCAGTCTGACCTCGCTTCCCGGTCGCTTGCCTCGGTCGTCGCCGCAGCGGTCTACGTTCACGGTTTGGCCGGCGACCTGGCGGCCGCGGAGTTCGGCGAGATTTCCATGTTGGCGGGCGATCTGCTGGAACGGATTCCGGCCGCCCTGAAGAGCATCGCCAGCGCGGGAGCGTCGAGGACCGCGGGTTCATGGAACACTCGGTGAGCGAAGAGAAGAGACTGGGGATGATGGGCGGCCGCATCTCAGCTATGACGTGTGATAACGAGCCCGCGTCAGCGAGCGATCACGGCCCAGGGGCACGCCGTCGCCGATATGATATCGTGACTCATTCTGCCGACGAGACTGTGGCCTTGGGGCGGGAGCTGGCTTCGGTGGCGGAACCGCCCTGCCTGATCCTGATGGAAGGCGAGCTCGGTAGTGGCAAGACGGTTCTGACCAAGGGCATCGTCGCCGGCCTCGGGGCAGCGCCCGAAGCGGAGGTGACGAGCCCGACCTTTGCCCTCGTGCACGAGTACTCGGGCGAGCGAAAGGTCTATCACCTGGACCTCTATCGGGTCGAAGGCGAACGCGACTTGGCGACGCTGGGTCTTGACGAGATGCTGGAGCAGGAAGCCACCGTAATTGTCGAATGGGGAGAAAAGGTCAGGCACGCGCCTCTGCCGCGCTTTGAGGTGCGCCTCGAACATCGGGGCGAGCACGAGCGCCGTATTGTGGTCGATGAAGTCACGGGGAACGCTGGGAATTGAATCGCCGGCGAGGAACAACCCCAGCGCCACGATTCGAAGAATCGAATCATTCACTGGGCGAGAGGAACACTTGATGACAGCACAACCCTGGGGTCTGGTCGTAGGAGCGTCGAGCGGTTTTGGGGAAGCCACCAGCTTGGAATTGGCCCGCGCCGGCCTCAACATCTTCGGCATCCACTTTGATCGGCGCACGGCGATGGCCCACGTCAACGGGATCCAGGACCAGATCCGCGCTCTCGGACGCGACGTGCAATTCTTCAACACCAACGCCGCTGACGCTGAAAAGCGGGCGAAAGTCTTCGACGAGATCGAAGAGCGCTGGAAACAGGCTTCGAGCGAACACTTCATCAAGGTCTTCGTGCATTCGATCGCCTTCGGATCGCTGCAGCCTTTTCTCGCCGAAGACGCCCAGCAGCAGCTCACTCAGGCCCAGATGGAGATGACGGTCGACGTCATGGGAAATAACCTGGTTTACTGGGTTCAAGACCTGGTGCGGCGCAAAATGCTCCGCCAAGGGAGCCGGATTTACGCCATGACGAGCGCCGGCGGCCACAGCGTGATTCCGACCTACGGAGCGGTCTCAGCCGCCAAGGCGGTGTTGGAATCGCATATCCGCCAGCTTGCCTTCGAGTTGATGCCACATGGGGTCACCGCCAACGCTATTCAGGCAGGGGTCACGATCACCCCGGGTTCGAGCAAGATTCCCGGAATCGAAAAACTTGCCGAGTTTGCCAAGATGCGCAACCCCGGCGGACGGCTTACGACTCCGGAAGACGTGGCCCAGACCATCGCCGCCCTGATGGACGATCGAACCCACTGGCTCACCGGAAACGTGATTCGGGTGGACGGCGGGGAAGATATCGTGACCTAGCGCAACCCCAGCTCGGTGTCGGGGCTGTGACACCCTTGCCTGCAAATTCACCAAGCTCGGGCGACCTCAAGGATCGCGTCTGAAAGTCTTGTTGCCACACCCCTATTGCCCGGTCCTGCCTGTGACGACAGCGTTGTAGCAATTGCCCAACCGCTACATTATATTGAGGCCGTTGCCGCTGCCCTGCTCGGGACCACCGAAGCCGGCTGGCGACCTCGAACTGGGCGATCAACAGCGGCACGGTCGATGAGGTCGGAATGAGACCATCCCATAAAAAAGCGAAGAGCTGGGTGCACCTTATCGTGCTGGGGGCGGCGCTCCTGACGGCGGCGGGCATGGCGGCCGCGCAGCAAAGCGTGCCGGTCGTGACCGGTGACCCGCGCGTGGACAAGCTCCTGAGCCAGATGACGCTCGATGAGAAGCTGACCCTGATCCACGGAGCGCACGAAGACCCGGTGGTCTATCAGGGTCAGGCCGGCTACCTGGCTGGTGTCCCCCGCCTTGGCATTCCGGGACTGCGCTTTGCCGACGGACCACCCGGCGTCCTGACGCGTCATCCCACGCAGGCGGAGACGGCGACGATGGGCGTCGCGGCCACCTTCAGCCTCCAGGACGCCGAGCAGAACGGAATAGTGATCGGCCGCGAGGCGCGCGCGCTAGGCATCGATGTCGCCTTGCAGCCGTTCGTCAATATCGACCGCGACCTCGAGTTCGGCCGCGGCTATAACACCTTCGGCGAAGACCCGCTGCTGACCGGCGAGATGGGCGCCGCCGAGATTCGTGGTATCCAGTCGCAGCACGTGATGGCCATGGTCAAGCACTACGTCGGTTACGACAGCGATGCCAGCAACATCTGGATCGACCAGCAAGCCTTGCATGAGGTGTATCTGGCGCCCTTTGCGGCGGCCGTGAAAGCGGGCGTCGGGTCCGTCATGTGCTCTTACAACCGCCTGAATGGAATCTTCGCCTGCGGGAATGAGTCCACCCTGACCCGCATCCTGCGCGACGAACTTGGCTTCAAGGGCTTTGTGACCTCCGACTGGGGCGCTACGCACGCGGTGGCCTTCATCAACGCCGGCCAGGATATGGAGATGCCCGGCCCGCCCCCGCCGGGTGGTTTTCCGATCCCTTCGTTCTTCGACTCGCAACCGCCTCGACCTCCGGCACCGCTGCCAGCGGACTTGATTGGAGCGATGCTGGGAGGGCGTTTGCCGGAAGAGCCCCCTCCCGAGCCTTTCAACCCCGGGGACTTCGGCGCCAAGCTCGATGCCAAGAAGATGCCGCAGGCGCTCAAAGACGGCACCGTGAATGAGGCGGCGGTGACTCGCGCCGCCGGACACGTGCTCTATGAGACCGCCCGCTTCGGCTACCTCGACGGCTTGTCGAAACATGAGGTCACCGCGCAGGCCATCAACGAGAATGCGAAGGTTATCGAAAAGACCGGCGAAGACGCCGCTGTCCTGCTGAAGAATGAGGGTGGCGCCTTGCCGCTGAAGGCCGCCGACCTGGACCAGACCGTGCTCATCGGTCCCGGCGCCGGACAAGTGATGGCCATTGGCATCAGCGGGGAGCGCTCTTTGGGCCTGCCCCAGCGGCAGGTCGGCCCCCTGGAAGCTATGCGGAAGATCTCCGGCGACTCGAGAATCGGCTTCGCAGTGGACGACGACATGACCGGCACTGTGATACCGGCCAGCGCCCTCAGTCACGATGGCCAGCCGGGCCTCGAGCGTAGCGATGCCTCGGGCGCCTCGATCCAGACCGACCCCCAGCTCGATTTCACGGCAAGGGGCGGCCACGCCTTGCCGCCCAACTCGACGCTGATTTGGAAGGGTACGCTCACGGTGCCCCACGCCGGCAACTACTGGATCTACCTGCAGGCCCTCGGCACCAATGCCCGCATTTCCATTGACGGCAAACCGCTCGGAGCGACTGGAGCCGTTCAGGGCGCGGTCCATGGCGACATTCTGCAGGCCAACCAGGACAATGCGGTGCCCACCACCGACGGCTTGGACAACGTCCGCCGCGCGATCGACCTCGCTGCCGGCCAGCACGCCCTTGAGGTCAAGATCACTCCGGACACTTCGAATGCGCCCGTTCAGGTTCGACTCAACTGGTACACGCCGGAACAGCGCCAGGCCGACCACGAAGCGGCCATTGCCGCGGCCCGGAGCGCCAAGGTCGCGGTGGTCTTCCTGTGGACCCGCCTCAACCCCGTCTTCGGCCTGCCCGGCAAGCAGAACGAACTGGTGGAAGAGGTCGCCGCGGTCAACCCCAACACGATCGTGGTTCTGAATACCAGCCAGCCCGTCGCCCTTCCTTGGCTCAACAAGGTCAAAGCCGTGCTCGAGATGTGGTGGCCGGGGGACGAAGGCGGCTGGGCGACGGCGAATCTCCTGCTCGGCAAGACCAGCCCTGCGGGACGGCTGCCGGTCACCTGGGCCCGGCGCCTTGAGGACTACGCCGCCACCGATCCGAGCCACCCCGAGCGCTCGAAAAAGGGCGTGGACGGCAAGACGACCTTCAGCGAGGGTGTGGATGTAGGCTATCGCTGGTTTGACCGCCGGAACATCGAGCCGCTCTTTCCGTTCGGCTATGGTCTGAGCTACACCACCTTCGCTTATTCGGACCTGCGCGTCAGCAGGACGCCTGACGGCGGGCTAGACGTGCAGTTCAGCATCCGCAACACCGGCGGCGCCGACAGCGACGAGGTGCCGCAGGTGTACCTCGGTGCGCCGGCTGGCATTCCCGCGGGCGTACAGCTTCCGCTGCGGGCCTTGGCTGCCTTTGACCGCGTCTTCGTTCCAGCGGGCCAAAGCAAGACGGTCACCCTTCACCTGGCGCCCCGCCAGCTGCAATACTGGTCCACGGTGGCGGGCAAGTGGGTCGAAGCTCGCGGTCAACGAACCCTCAGCGTCGGAGCCTCTTCGCGCGATCTTCGGCTGAATACCTCCATTGAATGAGCGGATCGTGGCCGTGGTGCGAATGGTGCCGCGGGACGGAGTTGAACCGCCGACGCCAGCCTTTTCAGGGCTGCGCTCTACCACCTGAGCTACCGCGGCACGGATGCAACTATTGTGAGATGAAGTCCGACTCCCTGTCAATCGGGACGAGCGCGCCCGACGGGCGCTCAGCGCAGCGGCTCCTCGACTTCCTGCAGCCACTCCGGACGCTTTAAGACCTCGCGCGGCCGCGAGCCGTCGGGCGCGCTGATGATGCCGTCGCGTTGCATCAGGTCCAGCAGACGGGCGGCGCGTCCGTAGCCTAGACGTAGCCTACGTTGGAGCAGAGAAGTGGACGCCTTGCCCGATTCCACCACCAGCCGGACAGCTTCCTCGTAGACCTCATCCAGCTCGGCGGAGTCGGCGTCCTCGTCCTCGTCGGCCTCGGCGTCACGATCGGCGACCGGCCGCAGGAAATCGTCGTTGTATTGCGGACCCGATTGCGCCTTCCACCACTCCACCACCTTGTTGATCTCTTTCTCGGTCACCAGCGGTCCGTGCAGGCGTAGCAGGCGCGAGGTGGCCGGGGGCATGAAGAGCATGTCGCCGCGGCCCAGCAGGGCCTCGGCGCCGTTGCCGTCCAGAATGGTGCGCGAGTCCACCTTGGAGGCCACGCGGAACGAGATCCGCGACGGCATGTTGGCCTTGATCAGCCCGGTGATCACATCGACCGACGGCCGCTGGGTGGCCAGAATCAGGTGGATGCCGACGGCGCGCGCCATCTGGGCCAGGCGGGTGATTGACTCCTCCACCGTCTGCGGCTCCACCATCATCAGGTCGGCCAGCTCGTCGATCACGATCACCAGGTAGGGCAGCGGACCCTCGGGTTCGCCCTCGTTGTCGAAGAGATTAAGGGTCGCTTCCGCCTCGAACAGGCGATTGTACTGATCGATGTTGCGGACGCCGTGGGACGCCAGTTTCTTCAGGCGCTCCTCCATCTCTACCGTGGCGCGCCGCAGGACGTTGGCCGCCACCTTGGGTTCGGTGACGATGGGGGTGTAGAGGTGGGGAATGCTGTCGTAGAGACTCAACTCCAGGCGCTTGGGATCAATCATGATCATCCGGACTTCATCGGGCGTCGACTTGTACAGCATGGAGACGATGAGGGAATTGAGGGCCACACTCTTGCCCGACCCGGTCGACCCCGCGATCAGGATGTGCGGCATCTGGGTGAGATCGGCTACCTTCATCTTGCCGGTGATGTCCTTGCCCACGCAAAGGGTCAGTTTCGACGAGGAGGCGGCGAAGTCGGCGCTTTCCACGAGCTCGCGCAGGTAGATCACTTCGCGATGCAAGTTCGGCACCTCGATGCCCACCGTCGATTTGCCCGGCACGCGCTCGATCAGAATCGACTCCGCTTTCATCGCCAGGCAGAGGTCATCCACCAGGCTGGTGATGCGGCTGTATTTGATGCCGGCTTCGGGCTTGAACTCGAACGTGGTCACCACCGGCCCGGGATGAATCTGGGTGACCGCGCCCGTCACGCCGAACTCGGCGAACTTCTCCACCAGGCGGGCGGCTCGTTCCTTGAGCTCGTCCTCGTCGACCCCCTGTTCCTCTTCGGGCGGACGCAGCAAGCTCGGGCTGGGCAGCTTGTACTTGCGCAGGCTCCGATGAGGCTTGGCCGCGGCCCCAGACCCGCGGCGGGCGGAGCCCAGAGACGGCGCCGGACTGGAAGCCTGCACCCCGAAGCCCTGACCTTCCACCACTCGCGGCACCACGCGGGGCCCGGGCGCTTCTTTGAAGGGCGAGCCGCTCTCCGCGGGCTCATCCTCGTCGATCGCCGCCGGCCTGGGGGGACGGCGCTGAATCTGGGGCTCGACCGCCGGCGCCGTGGACGACCCGTGCGCCAGGATCGGCGGCTTGCCCGTCTTCCGCTCCTCTTCGAGTTTCTTTTTCAGCCGTGCGCGCTCCCGCGATTCGAGCCAGGCGCGCCAACTTTCCCGCACTCCGGCCAGCGGAGCGAACTGCGCCTTCACGAACTGCCAGGCCCAGGCGAAAGAGAAACGCGTGACCAGAAAGATCGAGGCCAGAAAGACCGCCCCCGCCACAATCGCCGCCCCCAACTGGTTGAAGCCCATGACCAGCGCCAGGCCCAGAAGGTAGCCGGCTACTCCTCCGCCCCTGATCGCTGCCGGAACCGGGCCCGGGACCGGGGGCATGATGGATGCGAGATCGAACAGGGCGGCCAGCGAGGCGGCCAGCAAAAACACGCCCACCGCCTTGGTGCGCGGCGCCGCAAACGGCCGCAGCAGGATGCGCCGCAGGCCCACCATCAGCAGGACGCCCGGAACCAGATAGGCGGTCCAGCCCAGGCCCTGCAGAAGCGCGTCGGCCAGGTAGGCGCCGGCGCGCCCGATCCAATTGTGGACGGCGGGCCAGGAGGAGGCTGAGGTGTCGAGTGAAGGATCGGCCGGGTGGTAGGAGACGAGGCTCAGCAGGACCAGCAGCCCCAAGGTTGAAAGCAGGAAGCCTTCAAACTCGGCGCGCCGGCGCCCATCGAAATGTCTCCCCGCAGCAAGCCGGTCGCTTGCACTACGGGGTTGAGGTTCTTCAACTGCGGACGAGCTAGGCATTCCGGCACCTGGCCTTGATGTGCCGATGGCCGCCGGGCAGCGCATCACAAGCCCGGGAAACCCGGGCTTCGGCTTCTTCCCGCCACGCCTTCGGCACCTGGCGGTTTAAGTCCAGGCGCGAGCGATCCCCGGGAAACAATACCATAGGCCTGGGGTGAAGAAAAGTAGAAAGTCAAGGCCGTGGAAGGCGACTGTGCGGTCGGCGCGCTCGCCGGCCTATCTCTGCTGCTCGGCCTTGCCAAGGTGGTCCGGCGGGCCACGGGCCGCCTAGGGCAACGGATTCGAGCGCCAAAACCAGCCAAAAACCGGCTCTCCGGGAATAAGATCCCATTTTTGAAGCTAACCCTTTCTTTATCAGCAAGTCGCTGGGTTAGATCATCTAAGTCGTTATCTGTCAATCAGATGCTGGGTTCGTTGCGCGCCCTTGCCAAGCTCGTATTGATTCTAAAGGGCTTCTTGGCTTCGATCGTACCATTTTCAAAAAGTTTTCGGTGCTGAGCCCTCGAACTATGATCCTGGGCCGGGGTAGGGGTAGGGGATTTAGCGGTCGGAATGGATTCCTTCATGGTGCGCCCTCATGACCTTCGGCGTCCTGCCAGGCAAGGCCGGCGTCAGGCCATGATGACGCGAGGAGGCCTGGCGGCTCAAGTAATTTCTTGGTCAATCTTAGGTAAGGGATTGGTAATCAAAAGCAGGTTGGGAATCGGAGGTCATTCAGGATAGATAAACTCGTTATAGAATGACACCAGGTATTCAGCCATGAGCAGCCGGCGGTTGATTCTTCTGACCACCATCCTTTGCTGTTGGGGGAGTTGGTACCTGACCCTGGCCCAAACGACTCCCTCGCCGCGCGGCGTGACTCTGACCCCTCAAACAGCCAACCCCTCGACGCTGGAAGATCCTGGGCCGTATCACGCTCTCGTCATAGGCATCAACGATTACAGTCACCTGCGAAAGCTGGAGACGGCGGTGAACGATGCCACCCAGGTCGCCCAAGTCCTCCAGGACGAATACGGATTCAAGACTGAGCTGCTGCGCAAGCCTACCCGTCACGACATTATCGGCGCGCTTGATGAGTACGGCAGGTCTCTACCCGAGAAATCCAATTTGTTGATCTTTTATGCCGGGCACGGCCACCACGACCGAGACACAGACAAAGCCTATTGGCTGCCAGCGGACGCCGAAAGTGGCAACCGGGCAAACTGGATCAGCGCCGACGACATCACCGATGAGGTTCGAAGCATCCAAGCTCGCCACATTCTGGTTGTGTCCGACAGCTGCTATTCTGGCGCGCTCGGCCGGAGTAAGGAGGAGGATAGTGTTCCTTTAACACCGAGCCAACGGGCTAACCTGCTGGAAAAGAGTCTAAAGGAAAAATCCAGGCGGCTGATGACCAGTGGGGGTGACGAGCCCGTTGCCGACGGGGGTGCCCCCGGCCATTCCATATTTTCGTACGCCTTGTTGCGAGGCCTAACTCACATGGAAGAGAACGCCTTCGTGGCGCGGGAGCTGTACAACCAGTGGGTCTATGAGTACGTTGGCGGAAAATCAGGCCAGACCCCGCAATTCGATCCGATTCACAATTCCGGCCATGAAGACGGCGATTTTGTCTTCTTTCGTCGCGAGGCCCAGACCAGAACCGCAGAGCGCGACCGCGACGTGGGGGCCACTTCGAAGCCCTCGACTGCGGAGCAGGCTGGCCCTTACTATGCGCTAGCGATTGGAATCGACGGTTACCGTTTCCTGCCCAAGCTGGGTACAGCCGTGAACGATGCCAACGATTTCGCCAGAGCCCTTCGTGAGCGGTATGGATTCAAGACTACAGTGCTTTTCAACGCCACCAGGCACGATATCCTCAGTCAGCTTGACAACTACCAGCAGACGCTCCAGCCTGACGCCAATCTGTTGATCTATTATGCCGGCCAAAGTTACTCCGACCGGGAGGAGGGCAGGGCCTATTGGGCTCCCGTGGAAGCGGAAAGAGATACCCGCGCTAACTGGATCAGCGGCGATGAGATCACAAGCAGCGTCCGCGGCATCCAGGCCCGCCACATTCTCATTGTCGCCGACGGTTGCTGTTCAATGGAGCCAACAACTCGAGGAGACATTTCTCCGACGATCGCCGATCGCGTTCTTTATCTGGAGAAAGTGCAAAGGAGGGAATCCAGAGCAATGATGTCCAGCGGTGGCAGCGAGCCGATGGAAGACCCGGCCGCCCCGGGGCATTCGGTGTTTACCAACGCCCTCTTACAGGAACTCGCCGAGATTGAGTACGAGGAGTTCACGGCAGCGGAATTGTTCGAGAGGGTCTTGCCGCAAGTCCATAAAAAAAGCGACTCGGCTCCAGCATATGGCGTCGTTCACAATTCCCGTGATGATTTCGGTGACTTTGTCTTTCTCCGCTTGCCCGCTTCTACGAAAGCGCGTGCGGGCGGCGGCGGAGCCGGCGTATCTCCTCTTCACGTAGGAAGCCGGTAGCCGGAAGGCCGTGTGTTTCGTCATGGGTACATTTCCAGGTAACACTAACCCACGGCGAGAGACATCGCTTGCCGTGGCTATCGCCGCCGTAGCGGCCTTCGCAGACATGCTGGACCGCGCATGTCTGCGCCACCCGTCGTCGATTGTTTGCCCCTTGGGAGACACAACCGTCAGCGCTTCACCAGCCCGCGTCCTTCTTCGATGGTGATGAACTGGTCTGCCTCGACGTTGGGAACGCTTTCCATTGTTCCGTTTGGCCAGCGGACCTCCACCTTGTCGGCTTTGCCCGCCTCGCCGAGGCCGAAGTGCTGCCTGAGATCGCTATGCGACAGATAGCTCGACCCGCTCAGGACCTCGCGAATCTGGCGACGCCCGCCCGCCTCAACCACGACCCGCGCCCCAATGGCCGAGCGATTCGATCGCGTCCCGAGGCACTTCACGCTGAGCCAATGGGCGCCATGAGCAGAGCTCTGGATTTGGTTCCGCAGCAGCGAAGGCGGCTCGCTCATGTTGAGGATCAGGACGTCCAGGGCGCCGTCGTTGTTGAAATCCCCGAAGGCGCAGCCGCGGCTCGAATGCCGCTCCAGCACGGCGGCTCCGCACAGGTCGGAGACCTCCTCGAAGGCTCCGTTCGCAAGGTTGCGATAGACGGTGCGCTGCGTCTTGTAAGGATAGTCGGGAAAGACCTTTTCAACCTCGGGGTAAACCGTGCCCGAGACGTGAAAGATATCGAGCCAGCCGTCATTGTCGAGGTCGGCGAAGTCCACGCCCCAGCAGACGTACTTGGTGTTGACGGCCAGGCCGGCGGCGTAAGTCACGTCGTCGAAGAACTCGCCCTTGACGTTGTGATAGAGGGCCGGCACGTCGTCGCTGAAGTGGGGTAGAAACAGATCGAGATAGCCGTCGCCATCGTAGTCGCCGACGCCCACGCCCATGTTGGCCTGCTCCTGGCCGTCGCCGCTGAGAGCGCATCCCGCGTCCAACCCGCATTCGGTGAAGGTGCCGTCGTGATTGTTGCGAAAGAGCAGGTTGGGCGAGGAGTCGCAGGCCACGAAGAGGTCAGGCCAGCCGTCGTTGTTGTAGTCGAGAGCCACCGCGCCCAGCCCCCAGCGTCCGCCCGGCTTCAGAATTCCGGCCTTGACCGTGACGTCAGTGAAGGTGCCGTCGCCGTTGTTATGGTAGAGAGAGCAGGTTTCCTTGGGCAGGCCGAGCGGGCCGCAGTTGACGGAGACGCCGCGATACTGGCAGTAGCGGTTGGCGCCTCCTACCGGAGTCTTGGCGAGGTCGAGGTCGATGTAGCGGGAGACGAAAAGATCAAGATGCCCGTCGCGGTCATAGTCCACAAAGGTGCAGCCGGTTGAGTAGCGGGTGCGCGCTTCGGACAGCCCTGACTTGTCAGTGACGTCGGTGAAGGTGCCGTCGCCGTTGTTGTGATAGAGAACGTTGCCCCCGTAATAGGTCAGGAAAAGATCGTCGTGACCGTCGTTGTCGTAATCCCCCACGCAAACCCCGCAACACCAGCCGGTGCGGCGGAGCCCCGCCTCGCCGGTCACGTCGGTGAAGGTCCCATCGCGATTGTTGTGATAAAGGTGATTGGTGGGCGCCTGACCCGCCGGGAATCCTTCGAGGTGCGTCCCGCTGGGCACAAAGATGTCGAGCCAGCCGTCGTGGTCGTAATCGTAGAAGGCGATACCGGGTCCGTTGGCCTCGAAAATATAGCGCTTGACGAGTTCCTGGCCGTAAACCGTGGGTTCGGTCAGGCCCGCCGCGGCCGCCACGTTTTGAAAAGTGACGGGCCAAGGCCGTCCGGAGAACTTAGGCCGCGGCGCCGGCTTGATCCCTCGGGATTGCATGCCCTGGGCGTTGAGTTGGCGGACGCTCCCGGCGGCGAGCCCGGCGGTGACAGCCGAGTGCAAACTAGAGCGGAAGAATTGCCTGCGGGTCATGCTGGAAAACGGCAAACTAAAGACAACCGCAGATTCTTCGCTTCGCTCAGAATGACAGGAACGCGAATGACAGGAGCGAGACCTAATTCTGCGGCTTGGCGGTCATCTCACCCATGATTCCGGAACGAATGGCCTGCTTCGATTGCTGCAATTGATCGTGGGTCTGGCGATACATCGCCATTTCCTTCTCGGCCTCGGCGTCTTTACCGAGGCGCCGGTAGGCGAACGACAACTGATAGTGCGCGCTGGGGTCGCCCGGCTGGAGCTGAACCGCCTTTTCCAGCGGCGCCACCGCGTCCTGCGGGCGTCCTGCGGAGACCAGCGATTTGCCCCAGCCCAGCAGCGCCTCCGTATCGTCGGGTTCCAACTGAACGGCGCGCTGGAAATGCGAGATAGCCTCGTTCCACTGGCGCGCCTGCCAGGCCAGGTCGCCGATCTGGGACTCCGCGGCGGCGTTGCGGGGGTCGATCTTCAACTCTTCCTCAAATTCACTCCGGGCCTGGGCGAGATTCTCAGGGCTGGGCGTCCCGGCGAGCAACAGGCGGCCGAGTTCGTAATGGATGCCGGCCAGACGGGGGTTGAGAGCGAGGACCTTGTGGTATTCCTCCGCGGCGTCGTCCAGCTTGCCCTGGATGGTGAGCACCTCCGCGCTCATCTGGTGAGCCTGATAGGAGGCGGGGGCCGACTCCAGCAGGCGCTCGGTGGCACTGTTCGCCAGGGCGGAGTAGAGATGGCTGCTGAGGTAGAGGACCTCGGGGTCGTCCGGGAAATCGCGACCCACGGAGCGGGCGAACTCCAGAGCGCGATCAATCTGCCCGGCGTCGATCGCGCAGCGCAATCCGTTCGTGCCGATCAGTACCTTCAGTTTTGGGTCCGGAACCCGGGCATAGTCCTGCTGCAGGTAAGGAAGAGCCTCCAGGCAGCGGCCGCCCTCAGCCAGGCTCAGGCCGAGGAAATAGTGCGCATTCACCAGCGAAGGCTTCAGTTTCAGGGCGAACTGCGCTTCCGGGACCGCTTCGTCGAAGCGGCCAGCGAAGTAGCAGGCGGTGGCCAGGTTGGCGTGAACCTCCGCCACCTTGGGCATCAGCTTGACCAGCTTCTCGTAATCGCTGATTTCGCGGGCGTGGTCTCCGGCGGCCAAGGCAGCTTGGGCGTCGGCGGCGAGGCGCTGGGCCTCCGCGACATCGTTCGGCGAAGCTCCCTGATTCCCGGCGGTCCCTGCCCTTGAGCCGGATGGGGTCTGCGCGGAGTGCTCCTGCGCTCGAGCGTCGCCCGTCAAGAACACAGCGGCGGCGACGAATAGCGCCAGCCAGTTCGAGGTCTTGGGCATGCCGGAGGCCGGGCTCGGCCGGCGCTCGCGGCGGAGACCCCGGCTAGACCGTCGGAGATGAATTCCCATGAACAGAAGGACTCGCTTGCCTGGCCGGCAAGCCAGGGACAGGCCCAGGATAGCAGCCGTGCTGCGCGGTGTGCAAATCACCGGCTCGCCGGTTACTCGGATGATCGAAAACGCCGTTTGCGGTCCGGAGTCAGGGCTGTTGCGGAACAGGTACGACTTTGCTTTCCCGGGCTTGCAGGACTCCGCTCGACTCCATTTCCCTCATGATCTCTTTAATCCGTGGAGCCAGGCGGCCGTCGGGCTCTGCCTTGAGGTATCCCTGCATGGCTGCGTAAGCCTTCTGAAAGGCGTTCTCTTTCAGGTAGACGTCGGCCAGCTTGGCGTCCAGTTCAGCGGGAGGATTAGCGGTCAGGGATTGAGCCTTGGTGAACTGGCGCTCGGCGGACTCATAGTGCTTCAACAGGTACTCCGCCACTCCCATCTGGTAATAGAACTGCCAAGAACCGGGAGCCTGGCGCGCGCCCTGCTCCAGCACGGAGATCGCCTCATCGTAGCGGTTCTCAGCGTTCAACAGCGCTCCCAGGGCAGCGTAGGCATCCACATATCCGGGATCGCAGGTCAAAGATTTCTTGAGGGCCGCTTCCGAGCCTTTGTAGTCCTTCTCCTGGCTGAGAAGAACGCCCAGGTCCGTCTGAGCGCGGGCGTAGCATGGATAATCGCTGACCGCTGCCTCCAGATGCTTCTTGGCGTCTCCTAGCTTACGCGACTGGAGGGCCTTCACCCCCTTTTCGTACTCACGCCTGGCCTCTTTTGGGGCCTGGGTGTCGGTGAGTGAGGGAGGAAGGGTTTGTTCCGGCATTTTCCTGGCGGCGAGCAGGGTGATGGTCACGGTCACGACATTCGGACCTTCGCCCAGGTCCATTTCCTGCCGGTAAGTCTCAAACCCTTCAGCGGTCACGACCAGGTTGTAGACCCGTTTCGTGACCGCGGGAATATAGAACTCCCCCGCCGTACTCACGGGCTGATCGGCGACGGTGTGACCATCGAGGGTCTCGAGCCGGACCGTGGCCGATTTCACGGTGGTCCCTTGGTCGGTGCGTACCCGGCCGTTGAGGTTGACCTGCGCTCCCGTTAAATGGGCTTCCTGAGCGCGGAGTCCGTATGGAAGGGTCAGAACGAACCCAAGGATCGCCACCTCGACGAGCCAGAGCCCGATTGCGGAGTCCCACCCTGGGGCGGCTTGGAGACGTCGGCGGGCGCGCGGTTTCATCCGGTGGCACCTCTTGCGGAAGCTAACATTCGCGGTGGTGGATGTCAAATCGACTCACGATGGCTCTTCGGCAATACGCCTTCTGCGGCTAAGACTGGCTGATGATCAGTAGGCGATACTGACTTGAGTATCGAAGAAGCGGTGCTGAAAGCCGACAAAGTGGTTGAAATAGGGGGAGTCGATATTGTTGTAAACGTCGCGGGGATTGAGATGGTTGGTGAGATTGAAAACCGTGAGCGCACCGGTGAGCACGTGGCCCTTGATCACAGGAAGGGGAAGGGTGAAGTCCTTGCTCAGCTTCAGGTCAAGGGAAAAGAAACGCGGGAAACGATGGGCGTTGGGGGTGCCCGCGTAGTTCTGGTACTCGTCGAGATAGGAGTAGGGAAACCCGGAGTGCCAATCGACCATCGGGCCGGCCTGGATGCCCCAGACATGAGTCGCGACTCGACCCCAGGCGATCAGCCGGTTCGGGATGTCCGAAGGCAACGTGGCATAGGCATCAGGGCGGATGACGGGCGCTTCGAAGGGAACGTAGATCTGGTTGAGCGCGTTCAGATCGCCGCGCGCCCGGCTGTTGATGTACGACAGGCTCCACTCCGTTGTGCTGTTGAGACGCATCCGCAAGGTCGTTTCGAACTCGCGGTAGTTCGAGTCTCCGGTCGGCGACGCAACCAGGGCCGCGCCCGAAGGCACACCGGTCAGCGGCCCCACGACGTACTCCCGCCGGGAGTGGCTGGACAAGGCGCCGATCCGCAGCATCAGGTTGGACCGCAGTTCGCGATCCACTTCCGCACTGTAGGTTTCATTGTAGGGAGTGCGGCCGGGCGCCTGCAGAGAAAGACCCGGGGCCCCAGGATTGTCCAGATTTCCATAGTAGTTCGGGTATGCGACCGGCACGCCCACCGGCGTCCCTTCGGAATTGAAGATCGTCGCGTTGCGGACTGGGTTGGCGGCGAAGCTGCCCAACAGCAGAGGAACGTGGCTGTAAAAGACGCCGAACCCCGCGCGCACGACTGTCTTCCCGCCGGTGCCGGGGGAATAGACCACCCCCAGGCGGGGTGCGAGGTTGAAGGGACTGCCGAGAGTTTGCCCGGTGAGACGTAGCCCCAGATCGACGGCCAGTTGTTCGGCTACCGCCCAATGGTCCTGCGCGAAGGCGTTACCTTCCGCGTCGCTAGCGGACGTCGAACCCGAGGCGGTGAAGTTGATTTGCTCGGCCACCGTGCCGTCCGACCTCAAGATCTGCACCGGTTGCGACTGGCTGGAGCCCTCATAGGCGCGCTGAATGAAGCTGCCTCCCACCGTGAGATCGTGTTTCCCGAACCCGGCGCGCGAGGGCAGGGTAATGGTCTCCCCGATCTGTTCTTCGTTGCTCTCTCGAGTGTAAGCGTTAAAGAAATTCCCTTGCCAGCCGTTCGGCGTGAGGAGCATGTTCTCGGGGCCCTGCCCGTGAGCATAGCTGTCAAATTGCATCCCCTCTGCCAGGGTGGTAAAGAGCACTCCCGAGGAAGTCAGGAAACGGTCGGTCAGGGCGAGGGAGAATCCCTGCTGGCCATAGTTGGAGGAGGCGTTCTGAGGAACGAGGGAATTGATGTTCGCAAACTCGCGGGAGAGGGGAAAAACGTTGGCGTATACCGCGACGACGTGCCGCGCGGAGAAGATGTACTGCAAGGTGGTAAAAGCGTTAAAGTCGTGACTCTTGATCAGATTGTCGGGCCAGGGCAGTCCACGGACCGGCTGCTTGTCCCAGTCGTAGGCCAGGGCTTCGGAAAAGTTCAGGCGATTGGGGATGATCGGACCGGTGACGGAGAAGCGCGGGTTGAAGTCCGCGAGCCCGACGATCTTTCCGGTTTCGATCTGCGGGTTGGGTGTGATGTCTTGGATTTCGTAATGCCACTGGGTTGAAGGTGGCTTAGTGTTGATCGAGGTCAGGCCCCCGGAAAAGCCCCCGACGTCAGCGCGGTAGGCGTTCTTGTACACCTGCATCGACTCGATCGCTGTCCATGGCACCTCGACCGAGAAACTGCCCGTGACCGGATCGACGTTCTCAGCGCCATCCAGCAGCAGCAGGCCCTGGTTCTCGGGACTGCCCTTAATGTTGATTTTGCCGTCCGGGGTGCGAACCACGCCGGGAATCAGAGGCAGCGCCGCCTTGAACTTCAGCTCCGTCAGCGGGAGATCTTTCATCTGGGGGGAGGCCAGGGTGGCCGGCGGAGCCCCTTGCGCAAGGGGTTCACTCGACGCCTTCGCTCGGACCTCAACGGTCTGGTGAAGCACGGCCTCCGCCGGTAGAACCACCTCGATGGAGGGAGCCTCCTGACCGAGGCTCAGCGCCTTCTCGATCGGCCTGTAAGACATGGCGGCGCAGGTGAGCTTGTAGTCTCCTGTCGGCACCGGGTCGAAGTGAAACTTGCCCGCGCGGTCCGTGCTGACGGTGATGCCGCCGGAGGGCAGGAGACCGCCGGTCAGGGTGCAGTTTGCTCCTTCAATCGGAGCGTTCTGCTCCGTCAGTACTCGTCCCTCGACACCGGGGACTTCCTGCCCGGAGGCACCGGCTGCGGCAGCGCCGCCCAGGCCCCAGGCAAACCCAGCCAGCCAGCAGAGAAAGACTCGGACGCCTCGCCTGGCGTGCAGACGGACTCCACCCCCCGCGGGAGCGCAGAGCCGAAAACTCTCATCCGAATGGCAAGAAAGGGGAAAAGCGGCGGATAGCCGGGGCGGGATCACACGCGCACCCCCATGGGTCAGGCAAGAGGCGTCGCGAAAGAGAGTCGGGCCTTTTCCAGGCTACTGTACACCTCGAACAGCGTGCTCAAGCGCGTGATCTGCATCAGGCCGTTGATGCGGTCTGTCAGGTTGGCGAGTTTCAGCACGCCCCCGGCATTCTTCACCGAAACCGATCCCGCCACCAGCGCGCCCAGCCCGGCGCTGTCAACATAATCCACTCCGCCGAGGTCGAGAATGAGACGTTTGTGACCGGCCTCGGCCAGGCTCTTGATGCGCTCGCGGAGGGCTTCCGTCTCGCGGCCGAGCGTGATTCGTCCGCGAGCCTCCAGAACCATCACGTCGCCCGCCAGCTTTTCGACCATGTGCAGAGGCATAGCACTCTCCGACCGGCGACGCTCAGGCAATCGCAGGGGCGCGGGACCCACGTCCCCGCACCCAGTCGAGCCCGCGCCGCGACTCGGCTTCTAAGGTTCGATCCTGTTTGCCAGCTTAGGGCTGGGCCGTCTGCTTGGGTTGCTGAGCGGCGGCCTTCTGGCGCTGGTCGCGCAGCACCGCTTTGCGGCTCAGGCGAATCTTATTGCCATCGATCGAGATCACCTTCACCAGGATTTGGTCGCCTTCCTTGAGCTCCTTGCGAATATCCTGGATGCGGTGTTCGGCCACCTCGCTGATGTGAAGCAACCCGTCGGTACCCGGGAAGATCTCCACGAAAGCGCCGAATTCGGCCAGCCGCACCACCTTGCCCAGGTACGTCTTGTGAAGTTCGGCTTCGGCCATCATGTCCTTGATGATCTTCAAGGCCTTGTCGGCCGACTCGGAATCAGTAGCGGCCACGTTCACCCGCCCGTCGTCTTCCACATCGATCTTCACCCCGGTCTGCTCGATGATGCTCCGGATCGTCTTGCCGCCGGGCCCGATCAGCTCCCCGATCTTGCTGGGGTTAATTTTGAGCGTGTAGATGCGGGGCGCAAAGGTCGAGACCGTGGTGCGCGACTCGGGCAGCGTCTCCAGCATCTTGCCGAGCACGTGCAGCCGCCCGGCTCTGGCCTGTTCCATGGCCTCGCGCATGATGGCCGTCGTCAGACCGCCGATCTTGATATCCATCTGCAGGGCGGTGATGCCCTTGGCGGTGCCGGCCACCTTGAAGTCCATATCGCCGTAGTGGTCCTCGGCGCCCGCAATGTCCGTCAGGATGGCGTACTGATCGCCCTCTTTGACCAGGCCCATGGCAATGCCGGCCACCGGCGCCTTGATGGGGACGCCGGCGTCCATCAGCGACAGGCAGCCGCCGCAGACCGTGGCCATGGAGGAGGAGCCGTTGGACTCCAGAATGTCCGAGACCACCCTCAGGGTGTAGGGGAACGTGTCTTCTTCAGGAATCATGGCCAGCAAAGCGCGTTCGGCCAGGTTGCCGTGCCCGATCTCCCGCCGGCCGGGACCGCGCAGGAAGCCGGTCTCTCCCACACTAAAGGGCGGAAAGTTGTAATGCAGCATGAAGCGCTTGAAGCTCTCGCCCTCCAGCACGTCCAGGCGCTGCTGATCTTCCGCCGTGCCCAGCGTGGCCGTCACCAGGGCCTGAGTCTCGCCGCGGGTAAACAAGGCTGAGCCATGGGTACGCGGCAGCATGCCCACCTCGCAGGTAATCGGCCGCACCGCATCGAAGGCCCGATGGTCCGGCCGCTGGCGCTTGCGCAGGACGTCGTCCCGGAAAAGGCGCTCGTAGAGCGCCTCAAACGAGTGCGCCACCTGCTTGCGCAGGTCCTCGTCGTCCTCGGGATAGCCGGCCAGCAGTTCATCGCGCAAAGAGTCGATACGCCGCTGACTCTCGAGCTTCGGGTACCGGGAGGTGTCCATGGCCTCGTGCAGGGCGGCCGACGCCTTCTTGGCTACCTCATGGTCAAGCGCCTCGTTCCGTACCGGAGGCGTCACGGCACGCTTCTGCACCCCGACGCGCTGATAGAGCTCCTTCAAGCCCGCCACGATCTTGCGAATCTCGCCGTGGCCGTACTGAATGGCGTCGATCATGGCTTCTTCGGAAAGCTCGCGCGCCGCGCACTCCACCATCACGATTGCGTCTTCGCTGCCCGCCACCACCAGATTCAGCAGGCTGTTCTTGGTCTCGGCATAAGTGGGATTAGTTACCAGGCGGCCGTCCACCAGGCCGACCCGCACCCCGGCAATCGGAGTGGGGAAGGGAATGTCGGAGAGGTAGAGCGCCGCCGCGCCCGCGGTTACGCCGATGACGTCCGGGTTGTAGTCGGAGTCCGCCGACAACACCATGGCGATCACCTGCGTCTCATCGCGGTAGCCTTCGGGAAAGAGGGGCCGCACCGGGCGGTCGATCTGCCGGCTGGTCAGGATCTCCTTCTCTGTGGGGCGTCCTTCGCGCTTGAAGAATCCGCCCGGAATCTTGCCGGCGGCGTAATTATATTCGCGGTAGTCCACGGTCAGCGGGAAAAAATCGATGCCCTCGCGGGGCTTCGATGAGCAGGCGGTGGCCAGCACCACCGTGTCGCCGTAGCGCACGTAGGCGGATCCGTTGGCCTGCTTCGCGAGCCGGCCGGTTTCAATCGTGAGTTTACTTGAACCTAAAGATATCGTTACTTGCTCCATTGTCTTCCTCCAAGAGTCCGCTCTTCCGCCCTCTTAGCGAAGGCTGGACCGATCGGCGCCGGACGCCCGTTTATCGCCGGGCATGGCGGCGTCCGCCAGGGCGGGCATCACCCGCGAGAGCTCATGAGATTGATGATGAGGGGACTGGCTGATCGAGACGTCGATGAAGGCACCTGCCGGGAGGAGAACTGCCTCCCGCCCCGGAGGGCGAAGCGGTCCGCGCTTCGGTCCGCCGCCGCCGGCCGAAGAAGATCTTATTTCATTGGTTCCGGAACCTTGGATCACAACCGGGCTATTTGCGGATGCCCAGCCGCTCGATCAACTGCTTATGACGCGCAGGATCGTGGCGTCTCAGGTATTCCAACAGCCGCTTGCGCTTGCCGACCATGGTCAGCAAGCCACGCCTGGAAGAATGGTCCTTTCGATGGACACGGAAATGCTCGTTCAAGTAGGCTATTCTTTCACTCAGAACGGCCACCTGCACCTCGGGGGAGCCTACGTCTTTGGAGTGAACCTGGTACTTGCTGATTAAGCCTTTTTTGGACTCCCGAGTCAGTGGCATCCGCTAGTCTCCTCGCTCCTTATCGCTTTATCCCTTTTATCACGTCACCTAGGCTACCATAGATTTGTTATGACCACAACCTAATCTGCTGGCCGGTCGGGGCTGCATTCCCGCGATAGCAAGCCCGCTCCGCCTTTCTTGCCGTTTAATCCACTAGTTATCAAAGCACAGAGTTCGCCTGCCGCACCTGATGAACACCCTTCTGGAATCCGTCTTTTGCCGCCTGACATCCAATGAACTGAGCGCGAAGAAATGGGTTCGAGATCGAAAGGGGGGATTTTTATCAAGGAGAGAAACCATATGCCTGAAAAAACTCGATCAGCGCGAATCGACGCCACCAAGGTGGCGCCCGGGGCTTATCACGCGATGACGGCGCTTGGAACCTACGTCCGTCAGTGTGGGCTTGAGCAGCCACTGTTGGAGCTTGTGCGCATGCGAACGTCTCAGATCAACGGCTGCGCCTACTGCCTCGACATGCACTCCAAGGACGCTCGTGCCGCCGGCGAAACCGAGCAACGGCTCTACGCTCTCGACGCCTGGCGCGAAACCCCGTTCTACACCGACCGCGAGCGCGCCGCCCTGGCGTGGACGGAGGCCGTGACGCTGGTGAACCAAGGCCACGTACCGGACGACGTTTATGATCTGGCTCGAAAGCATTTCTCGGAAAAGGAGATTGTTGACCTTACCTTGGCCGTGGCTGAGATTAACAGCTGGAATCGCATTGCGATCAGCCTGCGCGCGGGGCCGGGGACTTACCAACCCATATCTCACGCGAAGGCCGCCGGCGCCCAGCCCGTACGCTGATTCCGGGGCGCAAGACGCGTCGTCACGAAGACACCGGCAGCACGAAGAAGAAGACCGCCAGAATCGCGTAGATGCCGATCAGCTGCAGGCCTTCGAGCCAGTTTGTTTCCCCGTCCATGGCGACCACCGCCACGGCCCCGACCGAGAGGATCACCGCCGCGATTTCGAGCGGATGGAAGACCAGCGACATCGGGGCGGCGATAGCGGCCGACAGCAGAACCAGCAGCGGCGCCACGAACAGGGCGATCTGCGTGCTGCTGCCGACGGCGATGTGGAGCGCCAGATCCATGCGGCCGGAGCGCGCGGCCAGGATGGCGGTGGAATGCTCGGCCGCGTTGCCCACCGTGGCCACCACCACCACCCCCACGAAAAGCTGCGTCCAGCCCAGGGCGGAGGTCACCGCCTCGATCTGGCCCACCATGATATCACTGGCAACGGCCACCATCACCCCCACCGACACCAGCACGGCCAGCGCGGCGGTCCGGCGAAGCGTAGGGCTGCGGCCCGTTTCCCCACGGAACAGGAACCGGTGCGTCTTCAGCATAAATACCAGGCTGGCGGCGTAGCTCAACAGCAGGACCCCGGCCACCCCGAGGCTCAGGTGCTCGATGCGAAGCCCGCGGGCCTGGACGGATCCGAACACCAGAAGCTGAAAGAGCGCGGGCATCACCAGGGCCACCACCGCCAGGAACAGCATGGAGGTGTTGGCTCCCATGGCCACCGAACTGAAGGCCAGTTTCTCCCGGCCGAGCCCTCCGGCAAAGGCGGCCAGCCCGAAGACCAAGAGCAAGTTGCCGATGATGCTGCCCGTGATCGAAGCCTTGACCACTTCGATCTGGTCTTGTCGGAGGGCGAGCACGCCGATAATCAGCTCAGCCAGGTTGCCCAGGGTGGCGTTGAGTAGGCCGCCGGCCGCCGGACCGATGTGCTCTGCCAGTTCGTCCGTGGCGTGTCCCAGCAGGCCGGCGAGCGGCACCACGGCCAGCGACGCCGCCGCAAAGGTAAGCACTGGGTGCCCCCCCAACACCTCCAGGACGACGGCCGACGCCAGCACGGGCACGATCAAGAGCCGCCAGCCTCCCAAGGAGAAGGCCAAAACCTCGGACACGATGGAGTTGCCGGCCTCTTTTGGCAATGGCGGATCCTTGTGTCTTACCTCGCCCGGCATGGCCCGGCCTTTCGTCAAGAGCTTAATGAAAGAGCACGCTGCGCGGCACTTCAAAATGAGGCGCGGTCAGGGTGCCCGAGAGTACAAATGGGAAGCTGATTTGCCCCCCCGAGGCCATCTTTGAGCCCAGCAGCCCAGCCAACAGGTTGCCGACAGCGTTCTGGCGCGCGCTGATTCTGGCCACCCCTTGGTAATCGAGCCGGCCCTCGCCCCCCAGGGCCAGGGCCCCTGAGGCTTGCAAGTCGATGCCATTGCCGGCAATGCTGACCTGCCGGCTCCGAATCTCGCCCTGGGCGATCTCGAGATCAGCGGACATGGAGCGGAACGCGGAGGGATCGATGGGTCCGGTCCGGATGATATTCCTGATAAGCGCCATCAGGTCGGGATTCAACCGGATGCCTGGCAGAGTGCCTTGGCGCACCGTCACCTGGCCTTTGCCCTCTTTGTTGTCGAGCGGGTTGCGGGAAGGGACGCCCGCGCCGTCCGGCGAACTCCAGCCGGTGAGGTCAATGTAACCGTCGAGGGTCCCGGTCAACTTGCCGCGTGCGCTCGGAAAAGCCTGTAGGACGCGAGCCACGTCAATGGCCGCAAATGAGAGGTGGGTGGTATATCGCGGCGGTTGCAAGCCGGACTCCCAGGCAAAGTTCCCCGTCATTTGACCGCCGAACAACTGCAACGCGAGCCCGTCCAACAGCGCCCCTCCCGAATAGAGTTCGAGCCTCGAGCGGAGGTTGGCGGTCTGAATGGCGCCAAAGCGCGCGGACTTGGCGCTCAGAGTTCCGTGCGCGGCCAGCGCTCCCTGAGGACGAACGGCCCCTGGCGGGGCAGCGCCTTCGATTCCGGAGGCCGTGGGCGCCGACTGGATCCAGGCTGTTTCCACAATCCCGGGCCGCTTCGAGTCGCCCGGACTGCCGGCCTCCGTCGCGCCCCAGCCGGCATCCGCCCCCATCAGATGCACGCCGAGCGCCTCGGCATTGACGTCCTCGAGTTGGGCGGCAATTCCGTCCGCTTCCAGAAAGGGAGGCGGCCCCGGTTGGGACCCGCCGGCCCCAGCCGTCACCGTCACCCGGCCATCTTCCAGCTCGACATCGGTAATCAGCATCGAAGTCGCCGTGGCGGTCTGCCAGGCGGCAGGCCGCAGCTCGGCGCGCGGGGCCTGTGGGTTAGAAGTGTTCCAGCGGCCTTGAGCGTCCGAAGCCAGGTGTAGGGTTGGGCTCTCAAGCTTGAGCGACCGGATCAGAATCTCCCGGTGCAGTAGTGCGCCGGGATCGAGCTGGGCGTAGACCCGCTGAATCTCAAGAAAGGGGGCCGCCGGGAAGCCCGGCGGATTGCCAACGGTGACCTCATCCGCGCGAACGGCCAAGGAGGGAAGAATCGTCAGCCTTAGACGGCCGATCTCGACCTTACGGCGCGTCGCCTGCTCGAGACGCGCGACCACCCAGGGGCGATAGCGGTCTACATCGGCCAGGCGCGGAACGAGCACGATCACGAGCAGAGCCAGGGTCGCCAGCAGGATCAGGACGGTGACGACAAATTTGCGGCGGGTGGTCATATCAAGTGTTCGAGCCTCCCAGTGGTCAGGTGGAGCAGGCCTTCTTTGTCTCAGGATGCGCATGTCCATTATGAAATACTTGCTGCCACGCGCGCGACCTTTCGCTGCAGGCGGCGGGCAGAAAGTGTCTTGCTCCTTGACTTAGGCGGGCGCCGAAATGGAACATGGGAGGTCCGAAACTCCGCTGCCGCCGCTTTCGCCGCTCGGGCTGCCCGAGAACCCCGCGCCAGGGGAAGTGAGGAATGATGCATCGCGACTATCACAAGTGGTACAGCCCGGCCCTGCAACGCGACATGGAACTGCTGGTGTTTGGTCACGGCGGGCTTCCGATGATCGTCTTCCCTACTTCCATGGGCCGCTTCTACGACTACGAAGACAGAAACATGATCAAGGCAGTCGACTGGCGCTACGAAAATGGCGCTCTCCAAGCGTTTTGCGTGGACAGCGTCGATGCCGAAAGCTGGTACAACAAGAACATTCACCCTCGCGAACGGGTGCTGCGACACAACCGGTACGAGCAGTATCTAATCCAGGAAGTAATCCCCTTTGTCCGTCTCAAGAATGCTTCCGGCGACCTCGCCCTCACCGGCTGCAGTTTCGGCGGCTATCACGTCATGAACTTCTACCTGCGGCATCCCGACCTGGTGACCCAAGCCGTCAGCATGGGCGGAGCCTTTGATATCCATCAGTTTCTGAACGGCTACTACGACGACAACTGTTACTTCAACTGCCCTTCCGACTTCCTGCCCCACCTCAACGACGACTGGTACCTCAGCCGCTTCCGGGCGCGCGCCAAGGTCGTGTTGGCCACCGGCGAGAACGACATCTGCCTGGCCGAAAACGAGCGCCTCGGCCACATCATGGACGAGAAGCAGATCGCGCACTGGCTCGACATCTGGCGTAGCGGCACCGGCCACGACTGGCCGTGGTGGCAACAGATGGCCGTGAAGTATTTCGGGTAGCTCGGGCAGCTAACCCGAGCCACACCATTAATCCCCACCGAGCCGGCCTGCGCACGTCTCGGCCCCCGGCGCCGGAACCCAAGGGTCATGACAGCCCCCAGGGGGAATGCCATGCCGATCGCGGCTGCGTAGCTTCCCGGACGATAATGGGGCGCGAAGGTCGCAGGCTCAAGCAAGATACAAGCGGGGCACAGCCAAGGTTGCCGGGGAGTACCTCGGCGTCCCTCGCCGCTCTCTCTCCGCTAACCTGACGAAAGCAGCGCAAGTTGAGTCGCCCGAGCCGGGGGCTGAATGGGGCCGGCCGACGCTTCGCTGTGCTGGAACCTGGAGTCGCACCGCGTCACCTTCCGCGACTCGCTGGCCCGATTGACATCCTCATTCTAATCGCTGACCACAGTTCTGAATCGGCATCTTCGCCGTGTCGTCCATCCCACTCGATCAACCATTCCGACCGACCGGCGGTCGGTATGTGGGTATCCGTTCCACAAAGGCCGGCCGTGGTGCGAGGGGCCAGGTCCCCCACCCTCGCCGCCCTCTCCTGCGGCCGCTCGCTGCCGGACTTCCCGATTCCAGTGAGCGCCTCAACTTCCCGTGTTCCAGACACAATGCGCTCGCGTTGTGAACAACCTCGTAGTCGCGGGCCAGTCCAAGCCCTGCGGCCCACAAAGGCTCCGGAATTGGCACACGGCCCGCCTGGCGCGCGCCACGCCACCGCTTGCAACAGGGCAGAACTCTCCGGATGTCTTGGGGAGTCTCAGACGACTCTCTGGCCATTGTCGGTCCACCTCGCGTTGAGTCAAGGACCGACTTTAGCAACCGCCATCAGCGCGAGTCATGCAGCCCCGCCGAAGAGGCACTGTACATTCGTGCCTTGCTCCTATAGGTAGGTCGCAGCGACGAGCTATAGAAGATAAATTGACAAGGACGTGACAACCAATTTGCAGCAACCAGAGCAGGTCAGGCGTCTTACCTACGGCAGATAGAGAAGCTGGTCGGTGAACAACAGACTTCGCTTCTTGCCACACTCTAGCTAGGGAGGATCTTTGCGGAAGCTCTACTACTGTGCAGGTCCCGGCTAAGACTACAAGGAGAAGCACGAAATGAGCAAAGTGGCGAACACTATACTGTTGGGCCTGCTGGTTCTGGGCCTGACTTGCAGCGTTAACCTCGCCCGCTCCAGCGCGGGCAGTCTGGATCCTACTTTCGGCAACGGGGGAATAGTGGAAACAGGTTTCTTCCGAGCAGTGCCCTTAGACGCAGTGTTGCAGTCGGATGGCAAGATCCTGGTCTACATCAACGGTGATCCATCGGGCTCGTGCCTCGCGGACATTTGCGGTGACGTGGTGCGGTATCTGTCCACCGGCGCGCTTGACACGAGCTTCGGCAGCGGCGGAATCGCTCAGGTACCGTTCAACGGCCCGAGCGCCAGCCTGGCACTCCAGTCGGACGGCAAGATCGTGGTCGCGGGATCAATCTCGGGGTCAAGCGTGGATGAATTCGCGGTACTTCGCCTTAATCCTGACGGCAGCCTGGATACCAATTTCGGCTTCAGGGGTCGGGTGACCACAAGCTTGGGCGTTCCCGCCGTAGGCGAAGCCGTGTTGGTGCAGCCCGCCGATAACAAGATCCTCCTCGGCGCCACGCTGGAACCCGCCGGTAGAGGGCAGCTCTTCAGAACTGCGCTGGTACGTTACAATCCCGACGGTAGCCTGGACGATACCTTTGGCAATGCGGGAACAGTGTCCGTGGTTGCAGTCCAGGGCTGTACCACACTGGCCCTGCTCTCGGACGGAGAGATCGAGGTGCTGAATCAGACCACGATTGCCCAATTCACCTCTAGCGGTAGCCTGGAGTCTAAGGTTAAGGGAGGAACAATCATCGCCACGACCTCGAACCTCTTCCAATCCGACGGCAAGTACATTGCCGCCGAGGTGATAAAGGTGGGCACTCCCCGCAATCAAGACTTTGATACTCAGGTTGTTCGCTTTACCGCCACCGGTACCGTCGACCCTACCTTCGTCAGCCCGATCTTTGACTTCGTCGGGGAAGGTGGGAACGGCAACAGCGACGTACCAAGCGGGGCCGCCCTTCAGGCCAACGGTCAGATCGTGGTGGTTGGTAGCCACTCCCACGAATCTTCGGACACTCTCAACTCCGTGGCACGGCTGAACTCCAACGGCAGTCTCGATCCCACTTTCGGCACCGGGGGGATCGTAACCAACAACCTGCCCGCCAGCACCGATGGACTGGATCGGGTACTCATACAGTCTGACGGCAAGATTCTCGCTATCGGAACAGCGACCAACTTCACCGAGCTGCTCCTCGAACGCTATCTCGGCACCGGGCCAGGCGTGACCTTGTCGCCCACGAGCCTGACGTTTGCCTCACAGGAGGTCGGGACGAGCAGTGGTCTGCAGACGATCACCCTCACCAACTCGGGTTCGGGCACGCTCGCGATCAGCAGTATCACCGCCAGTGGCGACTTCAGCCAGAGCAACACTTGCGGAGCCAGCGTCAGTGCGGGGGCCAACTGCTCGATCTCCGTGACCTTCACGCCCACGGCCACGGGGACGCAAACCGGGGCCATCACTATTGCTGATAATACCAGCGGCAGCCCGCAGAGCGTATCGCTGACCGGTACCGGCACGGCCCCGGCCGCGACGTTGTCGCCGCTGAGCCTCACCTTTGCCTCTCAGCAAGTCGGGACCAGCAGCAGTACGCAGACGATTGCCCTCACCAACCCGGGCTCGGCTACGCTCAGCATCAGCAGCATCGCAACCAGTGGCGACTTCAGCCAGAGCAATACCTGCGGAGCCGGCGTCAGTGCCGGGGCCAATTGCACAATCTCGGTGATCTTCACGCCCACCGCCACGGGGACACGAACCGGCGCCATCAGCATTGCTGATAATGCCAGCGGCAGCCCGCAGAGCGTATCGGTGACCGGCACCGGGACGCAAATTACCGGGGGCGGGGTGCCCGCCTGCGTCAACGGGACCGTGGCGAGCTATCTCGGAACCGACTGTTCGCAGGGTCAGACCGTTTACCACTGGTCGTCTTACACCTGCAACAGCACCCCTTCAAGCATCTGCGTGGCGCTCGGGCCCAATGGCTCGAACCTGCATATGACGTTAGATCCCAACGGCCCGAACACACTCCTGGTGGGGAAAACGTCGCTCTGGAACGTTATGGCGGGGCAAAGCGTGGACGTCGTGATCAGGGGCTCCGTCTATGGCGCGACGACTAACGCAAGTTGGCCCCACTTCAATGGTCTGACCGGTCAGACGGGAGACGGGACCGAGGAGAACATAACCACGGTTGGTTGTGCGGCCAGTGGGAATTGCCTCGACAGCCACAACGGCGTGAGTGATATCTTGTGCGGCGCTGGAGGTCCAGTAGCTAACTGCACGGAGCAGTCCACGATAACTCCTTACAATCCGGATAGAGCAACGTTCAACCCCGCTCCCTCCACAAACCCTTATCCCTTGACCATTGAAATCAAGCTGAATGGAAACTCAGGAGCCGCTACTCTATTTTCCGTGGGGACGCATCTGATTCCGTAGGACCAAGCCTTGCACAAGCACAAGGCTTACTCGACTCTCACGGTGGGGCGTGCGCTCGCGGTCTCAAGGGTCTGCGATGAACGGTCCGGCCAACAGCACAAGCGCCGGACCGCCCTTGACCCCGCGGCCGCACGCGGGCGAATTCTGCTTGACAGCGTCATTACGGATGCGCTGCTCGATTCATGCCGTCGTCGCCCTGCGCAAACGGACAACGTATTGACGGTGGCTTCCTGGGCGGGGTATACTTAAGCGTTACTGACAGTCTGGTTTAACTGCGGGTTTCCGCTCGAGAGCGGAATCTCGGTTTCTGGTGAGCCTTGGCGGGGAGAAGGGTGATGAAAGGACGGCAGGGAAGTGGGAAATCGGCCGGACGTCTGGGGAGGGGTGTCGCTGAGGCCGCCTCTGAGGGCCTCCTCCCTCCTCCCCCCATCGAAAACAAATCCAACAAGGTGTTTAGAATCAACAAAAGCGTGCAAAAACAAACCCAAAACAAACCCAAACAAACCCAAGCTTTGCGGAGGGGCTGTGAATTAAGTCATTTAGAATCAATAAGGCCTGAGCGATGTCAAAAAGAAACCCAAGCAACACCCGGCTGCGCGCAACCAGCGAGATGGGCTGCCCTTTTGGAGTCTAATACATTTGTTTTGAAAGACATGCGAGAAGCTGTGCATGCCTGGCAGGGAAACCCGCCGGCGGAACGGCAGTGGCGACCGTCGAGATTCGGAACTACCTAGTTCTCTTGGTCAGGCGCCTCTTTTCGCTCTTCTCGTTTTGCTTTGGACTGGGCGCGACCGGCGGTCTTGGCGGCTCAGGCCTGGGATCCGGCGGGATGGGCCCGACCACCGGATGCCGAGGCGGCAATTTTGGGAGCGTCCATTCTTCAGCCATCATCTGTCTCCTTGCTACGGCTCGGTCTCCCTCCCACTCGTTTGGATTCACTCGAGACCGTGATGAGATGCAAGCTCTTTCTCGCGATCCGGCTCGCAGCGGGCGACTGTACGTCTTTATTACATCCCTGCGGTGCGCCTGATGAATCGAAAGTGATGGGGGCCGTGGCAGCCGCGCCGGCTGCGATCAAGTCGAGTGAGGATGGAATGCGCAGAGCGCATGTGCTATTGCTGCTGATGGTTGTAGCGGCCGCCATCGCCATGACCCCGGCTTCAAGCCTGAATGCTGAGGGCGGCGAGGACAAACCGGATCGCCGGCCCGAGGTCACGGGGGCCATCCAGGGAAACGTGGGGTGCGCCGTGCTGGACAAGCACACGCCCGTCAAGGGAAAGCTGCTGCTGGTTGGAGTGATTTACGCACGCACCCAATATGACGTGATCGACTCCTTCAACTGCAAGCTGCCCAAGCAGAAATTCACCGGACCGGGCGACGTCAAGGAGCTGAACCAATACGCGGCTCAGAACAAGATCAAGCTCGTGGTGATCCCTTCGAACTACAACGACGAAGAGCTGCAGCAAGCGAAGGATATCTGCAGGCAGGGCGTCGCAGCCGTGGAGAAGAGCACACCCGCCAGCCATTGAGCGAGGGCGCTCGACAGAACATTCTCCCGGCTGCCCGCGCATCCGGGCCGCGCGAGGTTGGAGGCTTGGAGCCGGCGCTGCTTAGCGCCCCACAGCGAAATACCAGCCCAGGACGACGATGCCCAGGGCGATTCGGTAGATCACGAACGGCTTGAAGGTGTGCCGACTGAGGTAACGGATCAGCCAGGCGATCACCGCGTAACCCACCAGGCCGGAGACGATGATGCCAACGATGAGAGGCAGGCGCATGTCCTGGGGAATACCGTTGTGCCGAAGTTCCATGCCCTTCTTCAACACGGCGCCCGCAATGATGGGGGTGGAAAGCAGAAACGAGAAACGGGCGTCGGTCTCGCGGTCGAGGCCGCAGAACAAGCCTGCCGACATGGTGATGCCGGAGCGCGAAACACCCGGCACCACCGCGAGGCCCTGGGCCAGACCGATCCAGAGGGAATTGGCCAGACGGACCTGGCCGAGCGAGCTTTCGCGGCGGCTGCCCGCGCGCTCCGCCACCCACATGAAGAGCGCCACCAAGATCAAAGCGGAACCAATCACCACCGGGATGCGGAACTCCGCCTCAGCCCTCTTTTCAAACAGGAATCCGCTGACGGCTCCCGGAATCGTTCCGGCGACGAGGTACCAGAAGAGGCGCCGGTTCTCGGCGGTCTTGGGATCGCCCTTGGGCCCGAGGCCGGCGGCGGCGGCCAGCATCTCCAGCCACATCCTCCAGAAATAGAGGAGCACTGCAACCAGCGTGCCGGCGTGCAAGGCGACGTCAAAAGTGAGGTCCGAGACACCCTGAAGCTCCTGCCAGCGGAGCAATTGCGGGATCAAAGCCAGGTGGGCGGTGCTGGAGATGGGTAGAAACTCGGTCAGACCTTGGATAACGGCCAGAACGACGGCTTGGTAGAGTGGCATTAAGCTCCTGAGATTTTGAAATTGGATTCTGGATTCGGCCGCACGCAGGCGAGCTCGGAGCTCAGTTGCAGCGGGCCGTCAGACTTCCAGCACTACCGGCAGAATCATGGGCCGCTTGCCGAGTTCCTGGTCAAAGTGCTTGCGCAGGCCGGAGCGGATCTTGTCCTTGATCACACCCCAGTCGCCCACCTCTTCAGGCTTTGACTTCTCGATCGTGCGCAACACCACGTCGCGAGCGCTCTCGATGAGATCGGCGGCCTCTTCGAGCGCCACAAATCCGCGAGAGACGATCTCGGGGGGCGCTTCCAGGTGCCCGGTGTGCTTGTTGATGGCGAGGATGGGTACCACAATGCCGTCCTCGGAGATCCGGCGGCGTTCTTTCAGGATCACCTCGCCCACCTCGTCGAGCGAGCCGGTGTCGATGTAGACGTGGCCCACCGGAACCGGCTCCGCCAGGCGCGCTCCGGCGCTGCCAAACTCCAGGACGCTGCCGTTTTCCAGCAGAAAAGTGCTGCCGGAGACGGCGTTCCCTTCCTGGGCCATCTCCTGGTGGCGGAAGAGCTGCCGGTATTCCCCGTGGATGGGGACGAAGTACTTGGGTCGCACCAGATTCAGCATCAGCCGCAGTTCCTCGATGCTGCCGTGTCCGGAGACGTGGACCGGCGGACTGCTGCCATCCTGATAGTGAACGTGGGCGCCGCGGCGGTAGAGGTGGTCCATCATGCGGAAGATGGCTTTTTCGTTGCCGGGAATGACGCGCGCCGAGAGCACCACTTCGTCGCCGGGCTCCAGCGTCACCCAACGGTGGCTGTCCACCGCAATGCGCGCCATGGCGGACATCGGTTCGCCCTGGCTGCCCGCCACCACCAGCACGACCTGATCTCGCGGCAGCTGGGCGAGATCGTCCGGAGCCACCAGGACTCCGGGCGCTACCCGCAGGCGGCCCATTTCGAGCGCGATCTCGGAGTTGCGGTGCATGCTGCGGCCCACGAAGCAGAGCCGCCGATGATGCTCTTGGGCCAGGTCGGCCACGATCTGCATGCGGTGCAGGGAAGTGGAAAAACAGGAGACCACCACCCGGCCGTGGGCCTCGGCCATGATCTCGGCGAAGCGCTCGCGCACACCGCGCTCCGAGGGCGTCATGCCAGGGCGCTCGACGTTGGTGGAATCCGAGAAGAGCGCCAGCACCCCCTTCTGGCCGTAATTCGCCAAGGTGTGAAGGTCGCTCAGACGGCCGTCGGTGGGCGTGGGATCCAGCTTGAAATCCCCGGTGTGGATCACAGTTCCCACCGGGGTGGTGATCGCCAGGGCGCCGGAATCGATAATGCTGTGGGTGAGATGGATGAACTCCACGTGAAAAGGTCCCACGTCAAAGGGCGCCTTGGGCTTCATCTCGCGCAGGACGACGCTTTCCGCCATCCCGTGTTCCTCGAGGCGCGATTTGACGAGCGCCAGGGTGAAGGCGGTCCCATAGACGGGTACATCGATCTCTTCCAGCAGGTAGGGCAGGCCGCCGATGTGGTCTTCGTGGCCGTGGGTCAGCAGAATGGCGCGCACGGAGTCGCGGCGGTCTCGCAGGTAGGTGAGATCGGGTATCACGATGTCGACGCCCAGCAGCTCCGGCTCCGGAAACATGATGCCGCAGTCCACCACCACCAGGTCGGCGCCGTACTCGAACAGCATCATGTTCATTCCGAATTCGCCGAGCCCGCCGAGCGGCACCACCCTCAACGTGTTACTTGAAAGTACGCTTGACATAGGTTTTTTTGATCGTAGCACACAAGGCCCCTCGAAAGTGGCCCGATAGATTACAATTACACTGGTGTCTCGGGTCGAGAGGATCGCTGGCTTGGCCACCACACCCGTCCCCATGGCAGCTTCCAGCCCGCCCACCGGGGCGAGCGGGAATTCGTCTGCCCTGGAGCGCTATTTTCAGATTTCGCTGCTCTGTGCCCTTGCCGCCGCCTTCTTCACGCTCGCCGCCACCAGCCGGCTCGATCGGCCCGCTGTGATCCTATTCTCCACAGTGCTGCTGGCTCGAATTCTGATTCTGGCGGGCGGTCGAAACTGGCGCTTCAGCCCGGGCGCGGTCACGGCGCTGGCCGTCTCTTACCTGCTTTTCTATCCCCTTGATCTCGCCTACCTCGCCACCGGTCAGAGCCTGCTGGACCGCCTGCTGGTCTCCACCGTTCACCTGGTCTTGTTTGCCACCGCGGTCAAGGTTCTGTCCGCTTCGAGCGAGCGCGATCACGCTTACTTGGCCGTGCTGTCGCTGGTCATGATGCTGGCGGCGGCCATCCTAACTGTCGGACCCGGGTACCTGGCGGGTTTCGGACTCTACATCCTTTTCGCCATTTCGGCCCTGCTGAGCCACGAGGTCCTGCGTCCCATGCGCAGCAGCAAGACGCCCGGGCGGGGAAGGGGCACGAGCCGGTTAGAAGATCAAGAGTCCAATCCGGTCGAAGCGGCGCTGGGCAAAACGGCGATCGGCATGGCGCTGGGGTTGATCCCGGTGGCCGCCCTGCTCTTTTTCCTCATTCCCCGCTACCGCAGCGGCTACTGGTCCAGTGTCACCCTTCAAGCCCAACACATTACCGGCTTCACCGAATCCGTCGACCTGGGCGACATCGGCAAGATCCTGCGCTCGAATGAGGTCATCCTCCGGGTCACGCCGCAGGGCGATCCGCGGCCTCTGCAAGGCGAGAAGCTGCGCGGCGTGGCTCTGGCCAACTTCGATGGCCGGCGCTGGTCCAATGGGGCGCGGGGCGGACACCTGATAACACCCGCTGGTCCTCAGCAATTCGGGGTGCCGGACTTTGCCGGACTGGCGGCGCTGCCCACGATGCCCGTACGTTATCGTGTGCTGCTCCAACCGGTGTCCACGGACGTCCTTTTCATCGCGGGCCGGCCGCGACAGGTCAGCGCTCCGGCACGCTTCCTCACGGTGGACGGGACGGGCTCCTTGCTGAACCCCGACCGCCTGCCCGGTCCTTTCGCCTACGACGTCGTCTCCGACCTCGGTCTGCCGCCGGCGCGCGAACTGCGGCAGGACTCCGCCAGTGACCTCGTGCCGGCCGCTTACCTCGAACTGCCGAAGCTCGACGGCCGGATCGCAGCTCTGGCCCGCCAGGTTACGGCCGGCGCCGGCAACAACTTCGACCGGGCTGAGGCTATCCGCGACTACCTGCAGGGGCACTACGCCTACACGCTGGACTTGCCGCCCGTCGAGCCGGCGGATCCGGTGTCGAGCTTCCTGTTTCGAACCAGGCGCGGCAACTGCGAGTTCTTCGCCGCAGCCATGGCCGTGATGCTCCGCTCGCTCCGAGTCCCGGCCCGCCTGGTGAACGGCTTCAACATGGGATCTTACAATCCCGTGGGAAAGGACTTCGTGATCCGCGGGCGCGACGCTCACAGCTGGGTGGAGGTCTACTTTCCCGCCCACGGCTGGGTCTCTTTTGATCCCACCCCGGCCGGCGCCGGGTTCGAGTCCAGCCCGTTCCGGAATTATCTTGATGCGGCCGAGCTCTTCTGGAACGAGTGGGTGGTGAATTACGATTTCGGGCACCAGGCGCAACTGGTGGTGGCGATCCAAACCACCTCGCGCGGCTTCGACCGGCGTTTCCGCGAGCTTCGTTGGCAGTTTGAGCGCCTTGGCAAGGGGCGGCTAACGACGGTGGAGGACTGGCTGAGCGACCACCGGCTCAAGGCGTTGGCCGTCGTCATCGTCCTGCTCGCGCTGGCGACCCTGGTGGTCCGCCACCCCGCCTGGCTCGCCGAACTGCAAGCCGTGCTCTCCTGGAGGCTGGCGGCCTTGCGGGGCCGGCCTTCTGCGCAGGCCGCCACGCTGGCCTACCAGCGTTTCCTGCGGAATCTCGCCCGCCGCGGATTTCAAAAAGCGCCCGCCGACACCCCGCTCGAATTCGCTGGCAAGCTCCTGGGTACCGTCTTCCGGCAGCGGGCCACTGCCTTCACAGACCTTTACCAGGCGCTGCGGTTCGGCCATCAAGCCGTCTTGATCACGGAGCTCGAAGCCTCGCTGCGCGCGCTCGTCGACGAGGCACAGCTTGCCGTACGGCGGCCGGACCGCGAAGCCTGATTAGCGCTCTGGGATTTGCTCATCGGCAGCGCTCCGTTCCCACAGGCTCATACCTGCTCCGGCACCACGAAAGGGGCGCGGTAGCCCCGATCTCCATCCCGAAGCAGCCGATTGGCTTCGTCGTCGCCCTTCACCTGTCCTGTCTTCGGATCGACGTTGAGGGTGCGGCCCAAACGATACGATGCGTTGGCGAGATGAACCAGGGTCGCGGAGAGATAGCCTTCTTCGATGGGAGCGGTCAGATTCTCCGGGTTACGGCTGCGGACGGAGTCGACGAAGTTCGCAAAGTGATCGCCGGCGCCGTGGCCGCTGGGACCGGGCTCCTGCTTGCGTCCGAGCCAGGTGCGGTAAGTGTCGTAGCCGTCGATTGCCAGATATCCTTTTGAGCCGTAAAAGATGTTGCCGATGGTGTCGCTGCCGCCGAACTTGACCTTGGGTTCTAGCCCCGCCTGCGGAACCCCCTGGCCTCCGAATTCCGGCGTCCCGACGCCGGCCTCGTGATTCGTGATCCAATGCCGGACCTCGAATTCCAACAGGCGGCGCTTGCCGTCGGGCAGATCGTATTCAAAGGCGCAGTTGAGGGTGTTGGGCGTCTGCTGGTCGTCGTCAAACATGAAGTGACCGCCCACCGCCGAGACCTTGTCGGGCAAACCCAGGCCAAGCCCCCAGCGGGCGATGTCCATTTCATGGACGCCCTGGTTGCCGATGTCGCCGTTGCCGGTATCCCAGATCCAGTGCCAGTTATAGTGAAAGCGGTTTTTCGTAAACGGCTTGAGGGGCGCGGGCCCGGTCCACAAATCGTAGTCCACCCCGGCGGGCACCGGCTCCACGAGCGCCTTGCCGATCGTGTCCCGCCACTTGTAGCAAAGGCCGCGCGCCAGATAGACCTCGCCGATCAGCCCGTCGCGCAGCTGCTGAATGGCTTCGCGCACGGCCGCGGCGGAGCGGCTCTGGGTTCCGTGCTGCACGATGCGGTTGTACTTCTTGGCCGCCTCAACCAGCTGCAGGCCTTCCCAGGCGTTGTGGCTGCAGGGCTTTTCGCAATAGACGTCCTTGTCGGCCTGACAGGCCCAGATGGCCATCAGGCTGTGCCAGTGGTTCGGCGAGGCGATCGAGATCGCGTCGATGTTACGATCCTCGAGCAGCTTGCGGATGTCGACGTAGGTGGCGGGCTTGGCCATGCCCCGGCTGGCCATGTCGCCCAGCCGCGTGGCCAGCACGTTCTGATCGATCTCGCACAGCGCCGCCACCTCGACATCCGGCAGCTTGGAGAACCCTTCAATGTGGTCCCAGCCGCGTCCTCTGACACCGCAGACCGCCACCCTCACTCGGTCGGAGGCCCCCAGCACCCGTTCCGGACGGGTGAGGGAGCTGATTCCGCTGAGCGCGGCCAGGCTCGCGCCGGCCTCGGCGCCAGACTTCAGAAACTTGCGGCGGCTGATGGGGGATTCCTGCGACATCGAAGTTACCTCCTCAAGTTCAGATGCGGCTCAGACTTTCCTCGGGAGCGAGTCGCGTTCTTGTGGGCCAGTCTCAATCGTCGAGCGTTTGGGTGAAGGCGGTTCCGGACTCAGCGCAACCTTGCGATCCGGAGGACGCGGCGCGCTCACCCCACATCCGGCATCGGCTCGCCTCCGTGAGGCGAATACTTGGTCAGGATGTCATCGAGGGGCTTGGCTGCCGCCGGCACCGGATCGATGCCTTTGATCAACACGTCTTTCGCGGTCACGGCTTTTCCGTAAAGGCGCTCGTTGCCGTCCTCGTCCTGCCGAATCACGGAACCGGCGAGGGACACACCGGCGAAGAGTCCTCGGGCCCGGGAGTAAGTAAGGATCTCGGCGTGCAACTGGATATCGGTCTCGGCCTCGGCTTGACGTCCGACTGGCCCCGCCGCCGCCGACACGTCGGCGCCCAACTTCACGCCGCTCTGCAGCAGCTTGCGGACTCCGCCGGCGTTCATAACAATAAACACCACGTCGGTCGACTGGCCGCCGATCTGCAGTCCATAGCTTCCTCCGAAGATGGTGAACATGGAGGGAGCGCCCCACGACCCGGTCCCGTGCTGACGGCAGACGAGTGCGCCCCGCCCAAAGGAGCCCCCGACCAGGAACGCCCCCTTGAGCTCGCTCGGGATGATGCCCACGCAGACCGCCTTGTCCAGCAGGCTCTGAGGAATCCCATTTTCGGGAGTTTGCATGATTTCGCTGATGACGTAGGTGGCGTTGGCGAGGCGCTGAGCCTCCTTGCCTTTCGCCCATCCGGCGGAGGTGAACGTGCCTAAAAGCAAGCCGAGGGCCAAGATCGTTTTCATAGGGAGTCCTGTCCTTTGGTCGGCGAAAGGCCGAGCCTCATTGACCGGTAGGCTGAATTCCTCCCACTTATCTCAAAAAACCGGCCCATTTTGCCTGTAACATGTACAAAAAAACTAAGATATCTCCCTTGGCTTCGCCTTTCCTTTTTCCCTCTACGCTTATGATTATAAAAGCTTTAACCTGATTGGCTTTGGTTGGCTTCGCCCCCGGGTCCTATTCGGCGGAACCGCCCTTCTCACCGGCCTTTTCCTTGCTTCTGCGGCGGCTCGAAGGCTTCCTCGCCGCCGCCCGGCCGGTCCGGCGCGGCCTAGATTTCCTGGTCCCCTCCGCAGTCGCGTCGCCAGCCAAGGCGGCCCCCGATTCGACCACAGAAGGAGCAGGGTCGGAAGCCTGAACCTCAGCAGGCGAGCCGGCCCCTTGGGCCGGGATGGCGATGGTCGCACTCGACGCCCAGAAATCGGTACTCGTGGCAACCTCGCCCTGGACAGTGACCTCGGCGCCCGCCGCAGCCTGCTCACGGCTCGCGGGCGCTCCCGTCTCTTCGGCCGCGACGGCCTGCTCGACCGACTCCGCCTGCGGCCGGTAGAACATCCGCAACACCCCGTTCCGGTCGCGCTGCATGGAAAGCCAGCCTTCTCGTTGCGCCCGGTAGAGAAAGTCCGTGAGGCCCTGAAAGCCGGCCCGGCGCTCGTCGAAGTCCTTGTCGACGGTGCGTAATCCATGACGGATGTGCCGCAGGTAAAGCGGGCGGTTGGGAGACTTCTCGGTTTCGAGTTCGATCGCCCTCCGCAGGATCCCTAATGCCTCCTCGCTGGTCAGCGTGGGCTCGGGAGCGGGCGCCGCTTCCACCGGCGCCGCCTCGAGGGCAGCTTCGGGCGGGGGCGCCAGCGCCGCCGATTCCGCCACACCGGCGGTCTCGGGGATTTCAACCCGGTAGCCCCGATCCAGCTTGCGCAGATAGACCAATCCTGCTTCTTCCATCTTCTGCATGAATTCGAGGAACGATCCGGCCCCGTAGTCGCGCTCGCTGAAGGTGGAGTCAAGCTGCAACAAGGTGCTCTTGAGGAGCCCAAGCTGCGGGGACACCTCGCGCTCGGCCAGGACTCCCAGCGCCCGCCGGATATTGGGCAGCGCGTCGGAAAGCGGCCGCACTTCGAGGGGGCTGCGCGACGGCTCACCGCGCCGCGTCCGCTGCCGCTGGGCCCCGCCGTCCCCGCCCGCCCGCAGCAGGTTCTCGTAAGCAATGAACTCGGTACAGTTGCGCTGCAGGATGTTGCTGGTGAAGCCCCGTCCGCCGACGATGAACACCCGCTTGTCGTACTGCTTCAGCTTCTCGACCAAGGCGATGAAGTCGCTGTCGCCGCCCACAATAGCGTAAGCGTTGATGTGATGCCGGGTGAAGGCCATCTCGAGGGCGTCCAGCGCCAGGTTGATGTCCGCCCCGTTCTTGTCGCCGCGCGGCGTAACGTTGCGCTGCACCATCTGCACGGCGTGCTGGGTCATCTGCCGGCTAAACTCGCTGGCGCGCGACCAGTCGCTGTAGGCAATCTTGCTGACGACCTCGCCCCGCTCCTTGAGCGCTTCGAGCACGATGGAAACGTCAAAATCTTTGCTGAGAGTGTCTTTAACGCCGATTTGGATGTTATCGAAGTCGACGAAGACCGCGAGCTTTAACCTTTCTTCGGCCACGGTCTACCTCCAAGAAGAATGGCCCAACAGGCCGCAATTTTGCTGGCGCTTTGGGCCCCTAGAACTATGATAGCACTTTTAGGCATGATCTTCGGGCGCAAGCGAAGGTCCAGATCCGTCGGGCGGCATTGGATTCCCGCCTCCGCGGCAATGACTGGTGTCGCGCAACCAAAGAAAGTGCGAGACTGAAGTTTTGTCATTCTGAGGAGCCTAAGGCGACGAAGAATCTCGGTATTTCCTTCATTCATAAATGCCGAGATACTTCGCTCCGCTCAGCATGACAGGCTTCAAACGTCTAGCACTAATTCAGGTTACGCGACACTAGCCGTGGAACGCCGTCCGATGAGTCGTTCCGCGCCCGATCTAAGCGCCGCCAAGCGACTGCAAACTCAGCTCGATCAGCTTGGCGGTTCCCTCGTAAGGATCGCCCGGCCGGTCCATCTCCATCGAAAAATAGCCCCGATAGCGCGCGGCGCGCGCGATTTCGAAGATCCGCGGTACGTCGGCCGTAATGATCTTCCCCTGGTCGTCCGCCTCCGAATCCTTCATGTGCGAGATGTTATAAGCGTGGCGGAACATCAGGATCATGGCATCTTCGTTGAACGCCGGATCGCCGGTCATGGCCGAGTTGCCGAAATCCGGCAAGGCGCGCAGGTAGGGGTGATGAACGTGGTCGATGACGTGGACGATGAAGAAGGCGTCCTCGCTGATCAGATCGTCGTTTTCCAGATTGACGATCACGTTGTGCCCGGCGCCATACTCCGCTAGCTCCTTCAGGCTGTCAGCCGCGCGACCGACATCGGGCGGCGCGCCCCGGACCCCGTCAATATGGGCGCGGATGCTGGGAGAACCGATCGCCACCGCCACATCCACCCACTGCTTGCCGGCCTCGATCGCCATCCGCCGCTTCTCGGGATCAGGATCGTAGAGGCTCTGGCGCACGTCGGCGGCGATGTTGACCACGTGCGCCCCGGCCTTGCTGATGCCGTCGCGCAGCGCCTCCAGGTCGGCGGGGGCCCGGCTTTGAATATGCGGGCTCCAGATCTCGATACCCGGGACCCTGAACCGCTCCACCACCATTTTGGCGAAGGCCGCAAGGTCCATGCCCGGATGTTGGGGATCGCGCTTCCGCAAAGCGCTGTCGATGACTTCGCGAAAAGGATACGACGAGACCGCTAGGCGGGCGCGGGCCTCGGTGGGGAACTCGAGGTGAGGCTCCCCGGTTGAAGCGAAGAGTCCGGTCTTGCCGGCGGCCGCCAGCCCCAAGCCAGCGATGCCTCCGGCCGCCTTCTGCAGGAAGTCGCGCCTCCCGGCTCGACCGCTCAGCCACGGGTTGATTCTCGAACTCGCTCCAGGTTTGTTCTTCATATTTTCATCGCCACCCGAGACGCTGGATCGTGTCTGGCCATTTTAAAGCGTCTTGGTGACGATCCTCAATGACCGTGGGTGGTCCGGATCGATTCCTTTAACTTCGGCCAACAAGGCGGCAAAAACCTGGCCCGGAATAATGTAGGGAATGGGGGTGTAGATCTCCGGAATCTTTCCCGGCACCCGGATCACACGGGTGGCTCCGGGCACTTTGGCTTCGGCCGCGGTGATGGCGAGGGTCTCGGCCCCCAGCCCCCGCAACCGGCGCAGCAGCCGGTTGATGTCGTGAAACGTCCGCCCGGGCGGCATGAAAAGGACCAGCGGAAAGCTGGGCTCCACCATCGCGATGGGCCCGTGGAGGAAATCGGCCGCCGAAAAGCGTTCCGCCACCACGTAGCAGGTCTCCATCAGTTTCAGCGACAGCTCGAAAGCGTTGGCGTAGTTCAGCCCGCGCGCCACCACCGCGCACTGCCGCATATAGCGGTACCGCTCCACCAGACCCCGGATCTCCTCCACCAGACCCACCGCTTCGCGCGCACGATCGGGAATCTCGCTGATGGCGGCGAGCGTATGCTGGTCGCCGAGCGCAAAGGCCAGCAGATAGAGGAGCAGGAGCTGGCCTGTGTAGGTCTTGGTGGCCGCCACCGACCGCTGGTGTCCGGCGCGCACCACAAAGACATCGTCCACGAGCTGGGCCATGGGCGATTTGGGCTCGTTGGTGATGCCTACCGTGTAGGCATGCTGGCGCCGCGCCGATTCCAGCACCCGGTTGATGTCGATCCCCGCGCCGGACTGCGAGATCCCGACCACCAGGGCGTCGCGTAGATCGAGCCGGGCGTGGTAGAGCGTGTGTAACGAGGGCGCAGCCAGCGAGACGGGTATGCCGGTGGTGAGTTCGAGAAGGTAGCGTCCGAAGACGGCGGCGTTGTCGGAGGTGCCGCGCGCCACCAGCACGATCAGGCGGAATTTGCGGTTGGCAAAGCGCCGGAACTCTTCGGCATGCTGACGCTCGGCGCCGAAGGTGCGCGCCAGCGCCTGGGGTTGCTCGAGAATCTCCTGCATCATTCTGGACATCGTCGGTCCTCAGCCCCCCAAAGGTAACCGGGAATGGCCCGCGTCGTTGCTAGGCACAAGTCCCGGGCTCCGTCCTGGATCCCCGCTTGCGCGGGAATGACCTATCCCGGTGAGGGTTGCCAGCCCACCAGTCTCACCCCCGCGCAAAGGGCAGGGGTCGGGGTCACCCGGACCCTGCGGCCGACTAGCCGCGCGTGTCACCCTCGCGGAAGCGGGGGTCCAGAGATTTCTCTTGGTCGAGGCCAGCCGGACATTCGGCGGCTCTCTTCCAACTAATTCAGTGCGACGGGTACGCCGCCCTCCCGCCCACGATCGTCATGGTCACCTTCAAGTCACGGATCTTCTCCGGCGCAATCTTGAACGGATCGTCCGAGAGCACGATCACGTCGGCCAGCTTGCCCGGCGCCAGCGTCCCCTTGTCATCCTCTTGAAAGGCCGCGTAGGCGCTGCCCTGAGTGTAAGCCCGTAGAGCTTCGTCGACCGTGAGGCGCTGCTCAGGAAACCATCCTTCAGGATGCTTTCCGTCCAGCGTGGCCCGCGTCACCGCCGCATAGATGCCGAGCAGGGGATTGAGCGGAGCCACCGGCCAGTCGGTGCCGAAGGCGAGGGGCGCGCCGGCGTCGAGCATCGAGCGCCAGGCATAGCTCCAGCGCGCGCTCTCGTGGCCGATCCGTTTCTCGGCCCAGCGGCCGTCGTCGATGGCGTGGTAAGGCTGCATGCTGGCCACGATCCCGAGCTGGCCGAACCGCTTGAAATCCTCCGGCCGCATATGCTGGGCGTGCTCGATGCGGAAGCGGTGGAGGCGGGGATCTCCACCGCCCGCCCGCGTGTAGATATCGAGCATCTCGGCGACGGCGCGGTCGCCGATGGCGTGCACCGCCAGTTGGATTCCGGCCGCGTCGGCGCCGCGCACCGCCTCCTCCATCTTGGCCGGAGGCGACATCAGCGGCTGCGGCAGGCCGCGATTGGAAGGGTCATCCGCGTAGGGGTCAAAGAACCAGGCGGTGCGCGAGCCCAGCGACCCGTCGGCGAAGCCCTTGACGGCCCCGAGTTGCAGCCATTCGCTGCCCAGGCCGTGCTCGATCCCGGCGTCCGCCAGCCGCTGCCATTCTTCAATCGGCGTGATCTCGTAGAAGCGGCAGGTGAGCCAGCCCGCGTTTTCGGCGCGCCGCAGCAGCCGGACCTCGCTGGTGAAGCTGCCGTCGGGCGTCGCGTCGCCCAGCGCCATGTCCTGCACCGAGGTAACGCCCGTGCGCCTCGCCTCGGCCAGGCCGGCCTTGATCGCCTCCTCGAACTCGGCTTCGGTCGGATTCGGAATCACCCGCTCGATCAGGCCCTGAGCCGCGTCCTTGAAGACGCCCGTCGGCTCGCCGGTTTGCGGGTCATGGACGATGAGGCCGCCGGCCGGATTCGGCGTCTCGCGCGTGATCCTGGCCAGCTTGAGCGCCAGCGAATTGGCCAGACCCGCGTGCCCGTCGTAGCGGCTGGCATAGACCGGATTGTCGGGCGTCACGGCATCGATGAGCGCGCGCGTGGGCAGCTTAGCGTCGGGCCAGGCTTCCTCGTCCCAGTTGCCTCCCAGAATCCAGCGGCCGTGCGGCAGGCTCTTGGCCTTCTCGCCGATCAGGCGGGCGAACTCGGCCTCGTTGCGGGTGAGCTTCAAATTCACTTCCAGCAGCTGAAAGCTGCCGTCGACGAAGTGGACATGATCGTCGATGAAGCCGGGCATGGCGAATCGCCCTTCGAGGTCGACTCGTTTCGTGTTGGACCCGATGTAGGCCGCGATCTGGGCGTCGGTGCCTACGGCCAGGATGCGCCCGTTGGCCGCAGCCAGCCCCTCGGCCCAGCGCGCGGGCCCGGGTTTCTGGCCGGGAGCCGCGTAAGGCTCGCCGGTCCAGATCCGGCCGTGTGACAGGACCAGATCCGCTCCCCGCGCCAGCCGCACGCCGCCGGCTTGTCCTCCGCCTGCCGTCGTCTCTTTCGAATTCATTGCCAGGCCCATCGCCAGAATCAACCCCGGCATGCCCAGCCGAAGAAATCGGCGCAAAACAAGCCTCCGCCCGCATTATTTCGGATTTGCCTCCGGGTGTAAATGAAGAATCGAGATTCCCGCTTACGCGGAAATGATCGGTCAGGGTCACGCTGCCGCCGCTTCGAACGGTGTCGTCCCCGCGAAAGCGGGGACCCAGAGCAGCGCCTTGTTCTTTGGATTCCCGCTTATGCGGGAATGACCGCTTCGAGAAGAACGCCCTTGACGAATGGCGAAATGCCGATGCCGATGTATACTATTAACATGATTACAGTCTCCGTCACTAAGTCGAACAGGGGCCGCGTTGATAACCACCAGATCACTACAATTCGCTTGTGCGGAGGTGGTCAAAGGCCGAAGCCGATCCGGAGCGCGGCGGCGCGAAGAGAATTTTGAAATGCCAAAGCCAGAATGTCATTTTTAATGAATGATATAGGAAGATCGGGGGCTAGGCCAAAGCCAGAATGTCCTTCATAATCAACAAAAATTGGGTTACATCAAAACCCATCCCAAAGCCAGAATGTCCTTTAGAATCAATAAGGTAATTTTTGCACAACTCCATTCTCAGAGATGAAACGGTACCGGCTGATCATGGAAGGTAACGGGTTCAGAATCAATGACTAAGGAGCAGTCTCGCACGCTGTCAACACGGCTCGGTCATTTTGCGGCTATGAAGTCCGGTGCTGCCATCAAAGGTTCTCGAGCTTCGAGGAGTTGACAAGAGGGAGGGCTCAGCATGGCGACCCATTATGACGCCATCATCATCGGGACCGGCCAAGCCGGGCCATCCCTGGCGGGCCGCCTGGCGGGCGCCGGGGTGAAGGTGGCCATCATCGAGCGCAAGCTGTTCGGCGGCACCTGCGTCAACACCGGCTGCATCCCCACCAAAACCATGGTAGCAAGCGCTCACGCCGCCCACCTGGCGCGGCGGGGCGCTGACTTCGGCGTGCAGATCGACGGCCCCATCCGCATGGACATGAAGCAGGTGAAGGCGCGCAAGGACCAGATATCGGGCGCATCGCGCACCGGGGTCGAGTCGTGGCTGAAGGGCATGGAGAACTGTACGGTGTATGAAGGCCACGCCCGCTTTGAGTCGCCGCATGAAGTCAGCGTCGGCTCGGCCCGGCTGAGCGCGGAGCGTATCTTCATCAATGTGGGAGGGCGCGCTGTGGTGCCCCCGATGCCGGGGCTCGATCGCGTGAGCGTTCTCACCAACAGCTCGATGATGGGGGTCGACTTTCTGCCTCGCCACCTGGTAATCGTGGGCGGCAGCTACATCGGGCTGGAATTCGGGCAGATGTTCCGTCGCTTCGGCAGCGAAGTGACCATCGTCGAAAAAGGACCGCGCCTGATCCAGCGCGAGGACGAAGACGTCTCGGCCGCGGTGCAGGAGATCCTGGAAAAGGAGGGCGTGCAGATACGCCTCAACGCTGAGTGCATCCACTTCGAGCGCCGGGGCGAGGATCCGGTAGTGGGCGTCGACTGCACCGAAGGCGACCGCGAGGTCCGCGGGTCGCACGTGCTGCTAGCGATCGGACGGCGCCCCAACACCGACGACCTGGGCCTGGAGCGGGCCGGGGTAGCCACCGACGACCGGGGCTACATCACGGTGGACGACCAGTTGCGCACCAATGTGCCCGGCATCTGGGCGCTGGGCGACTGCAACGGCCACGGCGGCTTCACCCACACCTCGTACAATGATTTCGAGATTGTGGCCGCCAACCTTCTGGACAACGATCCTCGCCGCCTCAGCGACCGCATCCGCGCCTACGCCCTCTATATCGACCCGCCGCTGGGGCGGGCCGGCATGACCGAGGCTGACGTGCGGCGCTCCGGCCGGCCGGCGCTGGCCGGACAGCGGCCCATGACCCGCGTGGGCCGCGCGGTGGAGAAGGGTGAGACCGAGGGCTTCATGAGGATCGTGGTGGACGGCGAGACCAAGGCCATCCTGGGCGCCGTAATTCTCGGCACCGGCGGCGACGAGGCCATTCACTGCGTTCTGGACGTGATGTACTCCAAGTCGCCATACACCGTCCTGCAGCGGGCGATGCATATTCACCCCACGGTGTCGGAGCTGCTTCCGACCATCCTGGGCGAGTTGAAGCCACTGGAAGACAGGTCGAAATAGCCAAGCGCATTAGGATGAAATTCGGCCCAATGAGGTGCAGGTGAAGACCAGCGCCACCACGCTTTATCCTTTTGTGCCATCGGGTCCGGACTTCGCGCGATCGCTGGAGTTCTTCCGCGCGCTCGGCTTCGAAGTCGAGTGGCAGCAGAACGGCTATGCGGGCCTGCGCTTCGGCGGCGCCTTCTTCCTGCTGCAGGACATCGATGTCCCCGAGTGGCAGAAGAACCAGATGGTGACGTTTGAAGTCACCGACCTTGACCTCTACTGGTCGGAGTTGGAGGCAAAGGAACTGGAAGGTTCCTTTGCCGGCGTGAAGCTGCGGCCGCCGACCGAGTTCCCGTGGGGCCGGGAGGTCCACATCATCGATCCCGGAGGAGTCTGCTGGCATGTGCGACAGAGCGGGATCTGATCGAAGTCGAAGCTTGGGGAACGCGCCGCCCGCAATCCACCCTCTCCCGCAGGGAGCGGGCCGGAGCGCCCGCGACCCGGCGCGACGTCGGGGGTTTAGCTATCGCCGCCTGCGGCGTCCGGAACTGCCCCTCGACACGGAGGAGCTGGCGCGCTACCTGGTCGGCAAGACCCTGGTTCACGACCTTGAAACCGGCCGGCGCAGCGGGCGCATCGTCGAGACCGAAGCCTACGTGGTGGGAGACGCGGCCGCGCACGCCTTTCGCGGTCTCACGCCGCGCAACCGGTCGCTCTTCCTCGAGCGCGGGCACGCCTACGTCTACTTCGTCTACGGCTGCTGGTTCATGATGAACGTATCGGGCGACGGCGAAGGCGTGGGCGCGGGCGTGCTGCTGCGCGCCCTGGAGCCTCTGGACATCCTGGAGGCGGAGCGGCGGTCGCGACAGCACGACCCCCGGACTCCCGCGGTGGATCTGGCGCGCGGGCCGGGACGGCTGGCCCGCTGGATGCAGATCGACCGGCGCCTGGACGGCCTGGATCTGTGCGGCGGCGGGCCGCTTTGGCTCGGGAGCGAGGTCCGGCCGGTGGGCCCGATCGGCTCCAGCGTCCGCATCGGCATCACGCGCGAGGCGCACCGGGTGCTGAGATTTTATGAGCGAGGGAATAAGTTCGTGAGCGGGCAACGGAGCCTACGTAGATAGCCTACGACTAGTCAGCGGGCGCGCTTTTTGGCAGGGGGCTTGAGCAGCTTCTTCACTTCGGCGGCCACCAGATCGCCCATGCGCGAGGTGCCCACCGGGCGCTGGCGGCCCGGAATCTCGGGGGTGCGGACGCCGCGCTTCAGGATGCGCTCCACCGCGGTCTCCACCGCCTGGGCTTCGGTCTCCATGCGGAAGGAGTAGCGCAGCATCATGGCGGCGCTCAGGATGGCGGCGATGGGGTTGGCGCGATTGCGGCCGGCGATGTCGGGCGCCGAGCCATGCACCGGCTCATAGAGGGCCTGGTGCTCGCCCAGGCTGGCCGAGGGCAGAAAGCCGATGGAGCCGGTCAGCACCCCGGACTCGTCGCTGAGGATATCGCCGAACATGTTGGTGGTCAGAATCACATCGAAGGAGGCGGGCCGGTCGACCAAGGCCAGGGCGCAGCTGTCCACGTACTGGTGGTTGAGCTCCACGTCCGGATACGCCCGTGCCACCCGTTCCACCACCTCGCGCCAGAGGCGGGAGCTCTCCAGCACATTTGCCTTGTCCACCGAGGTCACTTTCTTGCGGCGATCGCGAGCCAGCAGGAAGGCGCGATGGGCGATCCGCTCCACTTCGCGCTCGCGGTAGATCTCGGTGTTCACGCCCACCCGCTCGCCGTCCTTGGCGAAGATCCCGCGCGGGTTGCCGAAGTAGATCCCCCCCGAAAGCTCCCGGACGATCAGCAGGTCGGTGCCGCGCACGCGCTCCGGCCTGAGGGCCGAGAAGGGGACCATGCTGTCGAGCACGCGGGCCGGCCGCAGGTTGGCGTAGAGTCCGAGCCTCTGGCGCAGGAGCAGCAGGCCAGCCTCGGGCCGGGATTCCGGCCGCTTGGAGTCCCACTGCGGACCGCCGACCGCGCCCAGAAAGACCGCTTGGGAGTTGTTGCAGAGGGCGATGGTCTCGGCGGGCAAAGGCTCGGCGGTAGCCTCGATCGCGGCGCCGCCCACCAGCCCGGTCTCGAACCGGAAGGTTGGACCCTTACTGACCTCGATGGCCTGCAGGACTTTGACTGCTTCCGCGACGACTTCAGGACCAACGCCGTCGCCCGGTAATAGAGCTATACGATACGGTTGCTGCATAGCTTATGCGATTATTGTAAAGAGATGGCACGTAAACGTCAAGTTTATGTTGGGCTTAGGAACAATCATGCTATCGCGCGAAGCGAAGAAAAAGGACAGGACTGGACCTAAGACCTTGCCTTCCAATCACTTAGATCTTGACGAAGACCTTAGCCCAGCGGCGGCCCGCGGTTATGACAAGGCGGGCAGCGGAGCCTCGTGAGCCGCGCTGGCTGAGGCGGCGAGGGCCTGCCTGGGCTCTCGCAGGGCCGAGGCCTTGTTCACGGCCTGGAGGTAGGCGCGGGCGGCGGCTTCGATGGCCCGCGAGGCCGAGGCCCGGCCCGTAAACTCCCGGCCGGAGAAGCGCACCCGCAGGGTGACCTCCGCCGCGCGTTCGGCTTGAGTCCCGGTGGTCTTGCGGTCGAAGTCGACCAGCTCGCCGGCGAGCGCCCCCGTCACCCCGGCGGCTTTGTCGATGGCGTGCAGGACGGCGTCCTCGGCATCGCCCGCCGAAGCCGATCCGCGGTAGACCTCGCCCTCGTGCTCGAGCTCCACGGTGGCCGCCGCCCCGTCGTTCGACGCCTGAATCTGCAAGCGCCGCAGCGCGTAAGACCGGGAGCTTCCCTCAAGACCCCGGTTGGCGATCTCGATCAGGTCCTCGTCGTAGATCTGCTTTTTGCGATCGGCCAGGCGCGTAAAGAGCTCGTAGGCCTGATCGAGATCCGCCTTGGTGAGCGAGTAGCCCAGATGCTCGAAGCGCTGGGCCAGCGCGTGCCGGCCGGAGTGCTTGCCGAGCACGATGGCCGTGGCCGGCGCGCCCACGGAGGCCGGGGTCATGATTTCGTAGGTCAGGGAGTTCTTCAGCATGCCGTCCTGATGGATGCCGGCCTCGTGCGCGAAAGCGTTCTGCCCCACGATGGCCTTGTTCGGCTGCACGGCCACGCCGGTGAGACGGGTGAGCAACCGGCTCGACGGGTAAAGCTCCTCGGTGCGGACGCCGGTCTCGAATCCGAGCCGCTCCTGGCGCAGGCGCAGAGCCATCACGATCTCCTCCAGGGCGGCGTTGCCGGCCCGCTCGCCGATACCGTTGATGGTGCACTCCACCTGCCGCGCTCCGCCCTGGATGCCGGCCAGGGTGTTAGCGGCCGCCAGGCCCAGGTCGTTGTGGGTGTGGGTGCTCAGGATCACGCCGCGGCCGTTGCCCTGAACCTTCTCGCCCACGTAGCGGAACATCTCTTCGTACTCGGGCCCGAGGCAGTAACCGACCGTGTCGGGCAGATTCAGCACGGTGGCGCCCGCCTCCACCGCCGCCTGACACACCTCCACCAGGTAGCTGCGATCGGTGCGGCCGGCGTCCTCGGGCGAGAACTCCACTCCCGGGATCAGGGAGGAGGCCAGCGCCACCATCTCGGCGATCTGTTTCAGAGCCTGGTCGCGCGTCTTGTGCAGCTTGTACTGCAGGTGGATGTCGGAGGTGGCGAGGAAGGTGTGCAAGCGCGGGCGAGCCGCTCCTTCGAGCGCCGCCGCCGCCCGGCGGATGTCCTTCTCGTTGGCGCGGGCCAGGGCGGCGATGATCGGACCTCGAATCTCGGAGGCGATGGCGCGCACGGCCTCGAAGTCTCCCTCCGAGGCGATGGGGAAGCCGGCCTCGATGATGTCCACGTTGAGGCGCTCGAGCTGGCGAGCCATTTCCAGCTTTTCCTGCAGATTCAGACTGCAGCCCGGCGACTGCTCGCCATCGCGCAGGGTGGTATCGAAAATGTCGATGTGCTCGCCCATGTCAGTCCTCCTTCGCCCAGCGATATTGTTCGATCAATAGACCCCCAGAAGGAACGAGGAGGATTCTACCTACCGACCGGTAGGTCAGTCAACAAGATTCCTTGTCTTGTGGTTATCAAGGGTTGCTCCGCTGTGAATGCCTCGGGTTTGTTCTCAGGTTTGCTTAGGTTTGTTTTCTGCCGATCCCGAGCGTTCAACAGATTCTAAATGACTTATTTCACCATCAATCGCCAAAGCTCGGGTTTGTTTAGGTTTGTTCTAGGTTTGTTTTTTCCAGCTTTTGTTGATTCTAAATAACTTCTCAGGTTTGTTTTTGATTTTAGTGGGGGGTACAGGGGGGTGGCCCTCGAAAGGGCCTCCGGCGCAGTTGTCCCGACAAGACCCCACGGCTGACCATCGGATGGCCAGTGCAGTCGATGCCGTCTGCGGCGCATGGCCTGCGCCCAGCCTGTCGAAGGCGGAAATGCAGAGGGAGAGTTCAAAAGACAACCCCACCCTGCGGCGCTGACTGCGACAATGGCAACTCGGGATCCCGTTCCACGCTCCGGAGCGCCGGCAAGCCCGCCGGGCCTCGGGTGGCGCTGGGTCCGGCGAGCCTGGCCAGCTCTGCTGCAGTCGGCTACGAGGAAAAGCCGGGGAAAGACGCAAAGGCATAGCTGACCTTTCAGGGTCCAACTCAGATCGAGACCACTGAGTAGTTGACGAATCAGTATAATCGATGGGAGCCTGGCCGTCAAGGGGATTCGCGGCGGCATCCCGCCTGCCTCGCAGCGTCGTCGATTCTCTGGAACGGGTGGAGGCTGAGCTTCGAAGGCCACTCGGGGGCACGCCGGTCCAGAGCATGGACCGGTTTTGATTCCGGGCCTCCTGACAGGACCGCAGAGGTTGCGCTGCGCGGACGTGCTATGATCCAGGGAGAATGAGCCTCGAGTTTGAATGGGACCCGAGGAAAGCGCGTGCTAATCAGGTCAGTCACGGAATTGGCTTTGCAGAAGCCCTCACGGTCTTCCGGGATCCGCTGGCTCGAATCTTTGACGACGAGGAGCACTCCCAGGACGAGCCACGCGAGATCATTATCGGGCAGTCGGCGAAGCATCGTCTCATTCTCGTTTGCTCACCGTCCGCAGAACGAGGGTTCGCCTGATCAGCGCGCGTAAAGCTACGCCCCGCGAGCGTAAAGACTATGACAAAAACGTCCCCCGCTAGAAAACGCCAAACCGCAAGGAACACCATGCGGAAGGAGTACCAGTTCGATTACAGCCAGGCCAAGCCAAACCGGTTCGCAGGGAAGTTCGCTAACGACTCGGTCGCCGTGATTCTCGAACCGGACGTAGCCGCCAGGTTCAAATCGTCGAAAACGGTCAACGCGGCCTTGCGGTCGTTACTCTCGGCGATGCCGGCCGGCCGGCAGGAACTCCGCGACGCGTGACACCCCCGTCAGACGCCCGTCGTAAATCGCCATTCATCGATGTTCTTGACACCTCCTCTGCTCCAATAAGTTTGCCGCCGGCTCAAAGCGAAGCCTTGGGTGTCCAGCAACCAAGGGCGGAGAGGTTCGCCTCGCATCGCTATGCGCCAGCCGGTCCACGTCACTTTCTTCGGTTGCGCGGCCATCGCTGCCTCTCGAAGCAGCCCCTTACCAAAGAAGTGAACCCCGACGCGGCCAGCGGCCTAACGCGAACGCCAAGGAGGGTGGAGGCGATATACTGCCGCGGGCATTTCTGGCGGCGCACAGCGCCGGGCAGGGCAGCAAGGGGCTGAACGCGAAACGGGGAGGGACCTTGATGGGGAGAATTCGCGAACGATCTGGCTTTGGATTCCTGGCGGCGCTGTTGACGTTGTCCAGCGCGGGGGCGTGGGGACAGACCAATCCGGTACCGCTCATCAATGATCCCCTGGTGCCCGGTTCCGCTGTGCCGGGAGGCAAGAGCTTTACCCTCAAGGTCAACGGAACCGGCTTCGCCAGTGGAGCTTCGGTGCTGTGGGACGGCACGGCCCTGGTCACGGTGGTGAATTCCCAGAGCAAGCTAACGGCAACCGTGCCCGCAGCCAACATCGCAAAGGGCGGGACCGCCTACGTCAGCGTGACGAATCCGAAAGCCTCGCAGGCGTCGAACGCGGTGGCCTTTCCCATTACTTACCCAAGTACGTCGGTCGCGTTCGCGGGATCTAATGCGGCCGCCTTGACTTCACCGCTGGTTTTGGGCGTGGCGGATTTCAATGGCGACGGCAATTTGGATATAGCGCTTCAGGAATCGTATTCCGGCAATATCGACGTCCTGCTCGGCCACGGCGACGGCACCTTTTCCGCGCCCGTCGTCACAATCGTGAACTCAGGGACCTACTCCTATGGAGCAACTGTCGGCGACTTCAATGGCGACGGGAAGCTGGATATCGCCACCTCGTATGTCGGCATCTACCTTGGTAACGGCGACGGCACCTTTACCGTAGGTGCACAGTATCCCGGCTCGTCCTATGGCGGTGGAATTGCCGCCGGAGATTTTAACGGCGATGGAAAGCTCGACCTCGCTGCGATTGGATGCAACGACGAGGCGGGCTGTTCCGGGTATGTGCTGCTCGGCCAGGGTGACGGGACGTTTCAGTTCACAGCGTACTTCACGGGCGGCACAGTGACCGCACCTGCCGTGGGTGATTTCAATCGGGACGGCAAGCTGGACGTCGCAGCCATGGACGAGCGAACCTACCTGCTGGGAGTATTCCTTGGGAACGGCGACGGAACTCTTCAGAACGTAGTGGACTACAGCGAATACGCGTACGGTGTCGTCACGGCCGATTTCAATGGCGACGGGATTCTGGATCTGGTAGCGACGGATGGCGGCGGCGACCTCTATGTCTTCCTGGGCAAGGGCGACGGCACATTTGGGACAGGTACCCTGTACAGCTCGGGGACAAGCAACCTCCTCGTGGGAGATTTCAACGAGGACGGCCACCCCGATTTGATCACGGCAACCTCCATTTGCTCTCCCTCATGCACCAACGCGGTCTCTCTCTTGTTGGGAAACGGGGACGGTACTTTTCAGAATCAGGTGGAGTACAGCCTTGGAGGCTTCAGCGGAGCTTTCCAAGCAGCCGGCGACTTCAATGGCGATGGCAGACTCGACTTCGTGACCGCCGGCTCCGGCCAGAACGCCGTCTCTGTTTTTCTGCAGACGGCAGCACAACTTTCCACCACCAGTCTGAACTTTGGCGATCAATCCATTAACACGACCAGCCCGCCGCAGACCGTCACGATCACCAACATCGGCAGCAGCTCCATCAGCATTTCCGGCGTCAGCATCACGGGCACTGACTCGAGCGACTTCGCGCAGACAAACATTTGCGGTACGAGCCTGGCCGCAGGGGCAAGCTGTGCTATCAACGTGACGTTCACTCCCAACACTACCGGCAGCCTTTCGGCCACTCTCACCATCGCCGACAGCGCCGTAGGTAGCCCCCAGACTGTCAGCTTGACAGGCACCGGCACGCAGCCGACGGTGCAGCTCTCTGCGACCAGCATCACCTTCGGCATGATCCTGGTGAACAGCAGCAGCCCGGCAAAACCCGTCACACTCACCAACACGGGCAACGGGACGCTCAGCATCACCAACATCTCCACCACGGGCGACTTCAGTCAGACCAACAACTGTGGATCAAGCGTAGGCGCGGGTACGGGCTGCGCGATCACGGTCACCTTCAAGCCCACCGCCGCCGGAACACGAACTGGAGCGCTTTCGATTACCGACAACGCGCTCGGCAGCCCGCAGACCGTCTCGCTCAGCGGCACCGGAACGGTCGTGAAGCTCTCCGCCGCCAGCATTAATTTTGGCAGTCAGAAGCTGGGTACGACCAGCGCGCCGATATCGGTGTCGATCGGCAACCTTGGGACCACCCCTTTGAACATTGCCAGCATCGGGATTCGAGGGGCTGACCATAGGGATTTCGCCGAGACGAGTAACTGCGGCCAGAGTCTTGCCGCCGGCAAGACCTGTGGGATCACGGTCACCTTCACGCCGACCGCCACCGGAGCACGCAGCGCTTGGGTGGCGATCACCGACAATGGCGGGGGCAGCCCGCAGACCATTGCGCTCAGCGGCACTGGAACATAGTCGTCGCCGTTTGACCACACCGGGTAGCTCGGACCACCGTTCTTGTGGTCCGCGTCACTTAAGTGTGTTGGGGAGTCAAACGTGGGCTTGGGGGGTCGGAGGGCATTCTAACGCGGTCGATCGTTAAGCCGCACCGCCGCTGTTGGGACTCGTCGCTCAGGCCGGAATGTTCGTTGAGGCTCGACCACCTCCAGTCCTGCGGCCGGGGCACGAGGCCCGCCCGCGCCGGGTTAATGTGGATGTAGCTTCGACACGGCAATAGAATGCCGCAGGGCGACGACGGTGGCGACGGAAAAGACGCGGATCGCCGTTCGACTTTGCTCACGGCTCTGAGCCTGTCGAAGGGCAGAGGCGGCGGTCCTCGCTACCTGCTTCCGTTCCTCGACTCTGGGGAGCAAAGATCGCCGATCCGCATCCCAGAGCGCATGGCCCGATCTGAGATTTCAGACGACCACTTTTTCGGTACAAGAGGCCGGCGGCACGCAGGCCGTGCATCCGGTGGCTGCCCTCGCTTACAGACGGCGCAGCTTGGATCTCGCCTTGAAGAAGAGTTCTTGCCATCCTATCATCACTGTCTGCCCAGGGGTTAAATCCTGCCTCGCGAGATTGAAGCCCCGGGAGGAGGGGGGACGTTTATGAAGTACATCGTTAGTTGGACTCTGCCTCAAGGCACTTTCAACGCTGCGGTAAGCCGCTTCCTGCAATCTGGTGGCGCACCGCCGGCCACCCTCAAACTGATCGGGCGCTGGCACGGGATGAACGGGCGCGGATTTGCCGTTGTCGAAACGACCGATGCGAAGGCGCTGTACTCCTGGTTTGCGGAATGGTCTGACTTGCTGCCGATTGACGTTACGCCGTGCCTCGAAGATGCCGACGCCGGTGAGGTCCTGCAGTCTCTAAAGCGCTAACGAGACGGGCAGGCGCGGACCGCGTTTCGGTCTGCGGATCCGATCCGCTTTCCAGGCGGCCTCTGCCGGTGGGATTTGAAAGGCCGCGCTCCTCCTGCGGCGAGCTCCGCGCTGACAGCCTGGAGCGGGTTCTCGAATCGCGCCACAAAGCGTGAACGCGCGAACCCTGTGGACGTTCATCGATGAACGGGCCGCAGAGGGCGAACGGCCAGGGCCGGCGCAGAGCTCTGCTCTGCGCCAGACGCTGCGGCCTCGACCGGAAGGGGTCGCCCGGAAGAATAGCGAGCCGTCTTACCCGCAGAACCTAGGGCGTAAGCCTGATGGTGTAGATCTGGCCGGAATGCCCGGTGTTGTTGCCGGGCACGAGGTCGGCGTCAGACTCCACCGCCAGGGTCTTGCCATCCAGGGTGATGCCCCGCGCCGTGCTCCCGAAGCCTCCGGCGCTGCTCGTCATCTGCACCTTATTTGTCCCGTTGATGTTCATGCGGATGACTTCCTGGTTCGCATCCGGGTTGCCTCCAATCCAATCGACGTCGGACCGGAAAAAGACTGTCTTGCCGTCGGATGTCCAGATGGGATTGACATTGCCGAAGCCGCTCGTAGGGCTGGTGGTATTGGTGAGCTGGATGAAGCCGGTTCCGTTGGCCTTCACCGTGAATATCTCGTAGTTTCCGTCGCCATTCCCTCCGGGCACCAGATCGCGGTCGGAGTCGAGGATCACCTGGGTGTCGTTCCCGTTCAGGCAGCCCCCGGCCACGCCCCAGCCCCCGGTGGTCGCCGTGAGCTGCGTGAGTCCGCTACCGTTGACGTTCATGACGAAGAGATCGTTGTTCCCGTCCGAATTGCCTCCAGGGATCAGATCGCGGTCGGACGAGAAGACGATCTTCAAGCCCTTGGGATCGAAGCACGGCCCGGTGTTGCCCTGAAAGCCGTCGAAGAATCTGCCGCCGGTGGTGTTGGTGAGTTGAGCCAAGTCGGTGCCGTCAACGTTGATGGTGAAGATCTCGTAGTTTCCGTCGGCGTTCCCTCCGGGGATCAGATCGCGGTCCGAAGCAAACACAATCCTCTGGCCGCTCGAACTGATTTGAGGATTGATCACTCCAATCCCACCGACACTCGAGGTCAACTGCGCGAGTCCGCCGCCGTTGATGTTCATGACGAACAGCTCGCTATTCCCGTCGGTGTTCTGGCCAGGAATGAGATCGCAGAACGAGGTGAACGCGACTTTCTTGGCCATGCCGTCCAGGCTCGGGTAGTAGTCGCCGGCACTGCAACTGCTGGAGCTGAGTTGCGTGGTAATCATCTGGGGCTGCACAGCCGGCGCCGCCACCGAGGTTGCCAGCATGGCTGCCGCGATCATCGCAGGCCCGAGGGGCACTCGGCTCGGGGATCTTCGCATAGGATTCCTGTGAGTCATCTTATCCTCCTTGGAGAGATGTGTTGCTGCCGGCACCGATCTGCGCGGTCCCGCCTTGCCCGCCCAATGTTCGAAACGACTCGCAGAAACTTCCTGCTCCGATCGGGTGATCGCATCTGCCCGGCGATCACGAGCCGCAACCCTTTTGTCGGGCGCCCCTCGGCTGCGGCCCACCAATCGCTGCTCTCATGGTGAAACTCGGGCGGGGAGCGTATCACGCCCCGTGGACCTTTGCCAGAGTTGTCAGAGTGGGTAATGGTGGGTCCCGTGGCTCGGCGCGGGTCACCGGCAGAAGCCGCCAACTCGAAGGAACGACCCATCGTGACAGCAATCACTGCCCTGCAGCCTGCCACCTCCACAAGCTAGTTCCGTGAGCCGAGACCTGGCTGCCTCAAGTCCAATCCTGCACGCGCCGAAGACAGTGCCAGGCGCCGGCGCGACCTCGATACCAAAAGATTCTCGGAAGCGATGGATCATTGCCGTCGCGGTGCTGTCGAGCGCGGTGATGGAGGTGCTGGACACGTCGGTGGTGAACGTCAGCCTGCCCCACATTGCCGGTTCTCTTTCCTCGAGCGTCGACGAAGCGACCTGGGTGCTGACCTCGTATATCGTTGCGAACGCCATCATTCTTCCCATTACTGGTTGGCTGGCCAACTATCTGGGCCGAAAACGGCTGCTGATGATGGTAGTCACCGGCTTCACCTTATCGAGCATTATGTGTGGATTGGCTCCCAACCTGACCGCGCTCATCTTCTTTCGCGTGATGCAAGGCACGACCGGCGGAGGGCTTCAGCCGCTTTCGCAGGCCGTTTTGCTGGAGGAATACCCCGACAAGGAACGCGGGAAGGCCATGGGGTACTGGGGATTAGGAATCGTGGCGGCGCCGACTCTCGGACCCACGCTCGGCGGCTGGATCACCGATTCGTATTCCTGGCGGTGGGTTTTCTACATCAACGTGCCGGTGGGCATCCTGAGCCTGACCCTGATTTATCTCTTCGTCTGGGATCCGCCCTATATACGGCGCGGGTCGCTGCGCGTCGATGCCTGGGGATTGGGAATGCTGGCGGTCGGCATGGGAGCCCTCCAGATCATGCTGGACAAGGGACAAGAAGAGGACTGGTTCGCTTCCGGCTTAATCAGAGTGCTGGCGGTGGCCGCTTTCCTGGGCCTGGGGGCCTTCGTGATTCGCGAGACGACGGTCAAAGAACCGATTGTTCACTTCCGGCTTCTCAAGTACCGCACCTTCGCGGCCGGCATCGGCCTGGTCACGACGCTGGGTTTTGTACTGTACGGAAGTCTGGTGTTATTGCCGTTATTCATGCAAACGCTGCTCGGCTGGACTGCGACCACCGCAGGGATCTGGACCAGCCCGCGCGGCATCGCCACCGCCGCCGGCATGCCATTGGTGGGATATCTACTGGGGAAAGACTGGGATGGGCGCTGGATGCTGGCCGGTGGTTTCGCGGTCGCCGGCCTCGCTTTCTTCGGCTATTCCCACATGACCTTGCAGTCCGGCACTTGGGACATTCTCTGGTACCAGGCTACGCAGGGGTTCGGCATGGCCTTCCTCTTCGTGCCGCTAACCACGCTCACCATGGGTCCGATCCCCAAAGAGGAGACCGGCTATGCGACCAGCCTCTATAGTGTCGTGCGCAACATCGGATCGAGCATGGGAGTCTCTTTCGTCACGACGGCGGTCGCCCGGCGTTCGCAGTTTCATCAGGATATTCTCGCCTGTCACATCACGGCGTCGAGCCTCACCACCCAGGAGATGCTTCGGCATATCACCCAGTTCATGCAGCAGCGGGGTTTCGACACGGTGACCGCCGGCCAGAAGGCCCACGCCGTGCTCTACCAGATGCTTCAGCAGCAGGCTGCCCTGCTGAGCTTCGTCGACGTCTTCCACGTCATGGGCATTCTGTTCCTCGCCATCATCCCCTTGATCCTTCTCATGCGTCGCACAGCACGCAAGCCCGGCCGTCCCATCGCATCAAGAGCCCGATGATCGCGCTAAGAAGCCTAGCGGAAGAGCTTGGGCGCGAACTCTGCGAGATAATGGCGCCAGTTCATGAAGGTATGGCCGCCGTCGCTCTCCCGTAGTTCGTATTTGATTCCGTGCTGGCTCAACAGGTCGACGAGCTTCTTGGTGCCGGGGTAGGCGAGAGAATCCTGGGCGCCGCAGGCGATCCAGAACAGCTTCAGCCGCGTGTTCGTCTCGGGACTCTCCAGCACCTGCTGATAGCGCTTCTCAAAATCCTGATCCCAAGGGAAGATGCCCGCGCTGAAGACGCCGAGGTAGCTGAACTTGTCCAGATTGGAAAGGCCGACCGAGAGTGTCTCCATCCCTCCCATGGAGAGGCCGGCAAGAGCCCGTCCGTCCTTGCCCGTCTCCACGCGGAAGTTCTTTTCGACGTAGGGAATGATGTCCTTGAGCAGATCGTCGGTAAAACCGGCGGTATTCCGGGTGATGGAGGCGGCGATATCGTTCATGTTGATTCCCACCGTATGGCCAAAAGGCATCACCACCACCATCGGCTTGGCCTTACCTTGCGCCAGGAGATTATCGAGAATGAAGTTGGCGCGCCCGATCGTGTACCACCCCGTGTCGTTGTCACCCCCTCCGTGGAGCAAGTAGAGCACGGGATAGCGCCTTCCGCTGCCCTCGTAGCCCGGAGGCGTGTAGATATGCATGCGGCGTATCGTCCCCAGCGAGGAGGAGGGATACCAGACAATGCGCAGGTCGCCGTGGGGAACGGGCTCGAGGTCCTCGAACTCGGTCTCCTTGCCGGGGACTTCAAAGATGCTGTCGGGGTTCGTGATCCCCTCGGTCACCCCGGGGTTCTTCGGGTCCACCACCTTCACGCCGTCCACGCTGAACGAGTAACGGTAGACGTCGGGGGTCAGCGGCCCCACTGTAATCGACCACACTCCTTGGTCGTCTTTCACCAGTTTCTCGCCACTGATGACCATCCCTTGCATGGGCATCCACTCGCCGCGCAGGATCACTTCGGTCGCCTTCGGGGCGTAGATGCGGAAGGTGACGCGATGGTCGGAAAGCACTTCGGGTGAAACCAGCGTGTCGTTGGGGGTGGGGGCCGGCCGAGGGATCGCCTGGGCCCTCGCCCGCGGACCGAGAGCCAAGGTCAACAACAGCACGGCAAGTCCGGTTGCTCCACGCGGCACTCTGAATCGGCACATGATCTCATTCTCCTTTTGACCGGGATTTTCTACTTGATCGGGCATCAGCGGGCAGCCGCAGCTCGACCGCAGGGTCAGCGCCCCTCCGACAAGACGGCCGCGGCGTCGGTGATCGCAAAGCGCATCTGGCCTTCGGCCACCATCACGCCGTCGCGATAGATCCTGCCGCGCAGCTCTCCGAACGCCTCGCGCAGCTTTAACACTTCCGCCTCCACCATGAGAGTGTCGCCGGGCCAGACCGGCTGGTGCATCTCGGCGGAGGGAATTTGCAGGATGACGGCGATCTTACCCTTCATCTGCGGGCGCTCGAGGACCAGGACCGCGCCGAGTTGAGTCACCACTTCCAGCAGGATGCCGGTAGGAATCAAGGACACGGGGTCAACGTGGCCCTGGGCCACTTGGTCGCCGGCGGTGAAGAGCTTGATGCCGACGATACGCACGCCGGGCTGAAACTCCACCACCCGATCGACGAGCAGAAAAGGATAGCGGTGCGGCAGGATGGCCTTGATGTCCGCGTCAAAGAGTGGCGCCGGGTTGGGTTCACTCACGGGCGATTCAGGCTCCTAAAGCAGGCTGGGATCGATCTCGGAGGCTGGTTTGGGCTCCGGGCGCAAAGGGGCAGGCCCGGAGACGGACGCCGGAGGGCGGCTGCCCTCTCCGGAATCCAGATAACGGCGCAGGCTGGCGCGCGAGCTCACAAAGAAATTGCGCGCCAGGCGGTCCAGGGCGCGCTCTCGGACCTCGTGTTCCGAGACCGCCGGCCGGTAGACATAAGGACGCCCGCGGCGCTGGCGGCTGACAAGCCTCTTGCGCGCCAACTGATCCATGACGGTCATGACGGTGGTGTAGGCCAGCGGCCGGTCGGGGAGAAGGCGGGCCCGGACCTGCTGGACCGTGCCTTCTCCGAGCGCCCACAGCATGCGCATGCAATCGAGCTCCAGGGGCGGCAGGTCGAGGGGATGATTGTGCGTCTTGCGGGCCATGGCTACTCAGAACAGACGGCCGGGACTCTCGGCCAGGACGGAGTCCTGTTCTTGCCCCGGAGCCGCGCCGGCCGCCGGCTCGGCAGCCTCGCGCTTCAGCAGTTCGCGGCCGAGCGCCCGGTTGCGCGTTGTCCAGGCGCCGGGACGGTCCTGGTCCTCCTCGTACTGCGCCCGGATGCTTTCGAGCTTGGAATCGAGGTCGTCCAGATAGTGGACGGCCAGGGCCTCGGCGAACATCGGCTCCTTGGGCGAGCCGAACTCCAGTTTCCCGTGGTGCGAAAGAATAATGTGCTCGATGCGGTCGCGAAGGCCGGCGGGGAAGCCGGCAATGCCGGCGATCTTCTTGCGCACCGTCTCGAGTCCGATCACGATGTGTCCCAGGAGCTGGCCGCGAGTAGAATAGCGGAAGACTCCCTCGTAGTGTAATTCCTCGATCTTGCCGAGATCGTGCAGGACCAGCCCGGCCAGCAAGAGGTCGCGATCGAGGGCGGGGTAGTGATCCGCCACCCGGTCGCCGAGCCGGACGAGTGACGTCACGTGATCGAGCAACCCGCCCAGATAGGCGTGATGGTAGCGCATGGCGGCCGGCGCCAGCTTGTAGCGGCGGGCGATCTCGGGATCTTCCATCACCGCCAGCAGGAGCTGGAGCAGCGGACCTTCCTTCATGCGCCGGAGGCGGTCGAGCAAGGCGCCGTAAAGCGATTCGGCATCATGGGGGCTGCGCGGCAGGTAATCGCGTAGGTCGAAGGGGCCGTCGTGGCGGCGGATCGTCTCGATGCGAAGCTGCAGCTGTCCCTGAAACTCCTCGGCTTCGGCCTTGACCTCCACCACGTCATCAACATCAAATTCGGCGGCGGCGCCGCTGCGTAGCCGGCCGGCGATGGCTCCGCTCGCGTCTTGCAGGCGAAGCTCGAGGCGGGCGCCGGAAGGGGTTTTCTTCAACTCTTTGCTTTGGACCAGAAAGGTGGTCTCGACGATCGATCCCGGCTTGAGGGCGGCGACGAAGCGCTCTTTCATTCGTTGAACTCGGCGGCCGTGGAATTATCCGACTTCACCGCGCCGGTGTCGACGTAGCCCGGAGCGATGTAGATATAACTCTCCCGCCGCAGCTGGTCCATGTAAGTGCGCATCTGGCTTTCCATCTTCTCGTTGTAGAGCGCCTCGCTGACGCGCGCTTCGACCTCTTCGAACTTGGGGGCGCCGCCGGTTCGGACCTCGAGCACGCGCAGGATGACGTCGCCCGCCGACGTGCTCACCACCCCGGAGTAATCGTTGACGTAAAGCTTGGAGACCCCCGCCGCCACGGCGGGGGCCATGGTCCCTTCCTTGAAGAAGCCGATATCGCCGTTGGGGCCCGCGTCCTTATTGTCGGAGTATTTCTTCACCACGTCTTCCCACTTGGTCCCGTTCTTGAGCTCGGCCAACGCCTCCTGCGCGCGCTGCGCGACCTCTTCGGGCTTGCGCTTGTCGTTCGAGATCAGAATCTCCGCCAGGCGCATGCCCGGCGGGGAAGTGAACTGGCCTTTGTGGGCCTCGAAATATTGGCGGGCTTCCTCGTGGGTGGGCGTAATGCGCGATCCCACCTCGCGTTCGATGACCTGCTGCATCAGCAGCCGGCGCCGGATCTGGTCCTGAAAGTCCTCCCAGACCATGCCCTGGGCCTCCACCGCTTTCTCCAGGTCTTGCAGGCTGGCGAAGTGGTTGTCCGCGCGGATCTGATCAAGCTGCTTCACGACGTCGGTCTCGACGTTGATGTCGCGGTCCTTCGCTTTCTGCACCATCAGGTCTTCATCGATCAGGGTGCGGAGCAGGTTGACGCTCTGCTCGTGGTACTGGGCTTCGAGTTCGGAGCCGCTGTAGCGCTGGGCGAGGGTCTCGCGCAGCTCCTGCTGCTTGCGGTCGAACTGGCGCAGGGTGATGATGTCGTTGTTCACCCGAGCCACGATGCGGTTGACGATCTTGGTGGCCGCCTGCAGCCGCGGGGCCACGCCGGTCGCGGCCAGGAGCAAGGTCAGCGCCGCGCTTACGATAAAGGTCTTTCGGTTCATAAATTACCTTCTTAAAACCCTCCAAGATAAGGCCGGGCCGAGGCTCTTGAGTCGCGCCGGCAACACCGGGCGCGACGACCCCTGGGCACGATTCTAATTCGAAGCCTGCAGATCCTGCAAGGTGGCGCGCAGGTCGGTCAGCAGCCGCGGCTCCGGAGAGCGCAGGCGGAAGCGGAAGGAGCCGTCCGGCCGCAGCACGGCCTCGCGGTGGGTGCGCATGAAGGTCCGCAGCTTATCGGGGTCTACCGGCGACTGGGCGTGGAAACGAACCCAGATCTCCTCGCCCTTGCGCTCGACCGACTGGATCAACAGCTGCTCGGCGGCGGCCTTGAGAATGGCGTAGCGGAGCAGTGTCTCCATGGAGGGCGGGATCTCGCCGTAACGGTCCACGAGTTCGGCCTCGAGTTCGGCCCTTTCGGTCTCGGTTTTCACGCCCGAGATGCGCTTGTACATGCGCAGCCGCTGGCTCTCGTCGGCGATGTAAGCCTCCGGAATCTTGATGTCGAGGCCCAGATTGAGGCTGGAGCGGACCTGGGGCGCGGGAGCGTGCCCTTTGAGGTCCTGCACCGTCTCCTCCAGCATCTTCAGGTAGAGGTCGAGCCCGATGGCGTTCAGGTGACCCGATTGCTCGCCGCCCAGCAGGTTGCCGGCGCCGCGAAGCTCCAGATCGAGCGCCGCCAGGCGGAAGCCGCTGCCGAGGTCTGAGAATTCCTTGAGGGCGGCGAGGCGCCGTCGCGCCAGCGGGGTCAGAGCCTCCTCGCTCGGGATCAGCAGATAGGCGTAGGCCCGCCGGTCAGACCGGCCGACGCGTCCGCGCAGCTGGTAGAGCTCGGCCAGGCCGTAACGGTCGGCGTGATTCACGATCAGGGTGTTGGCACGAGGAATGTCCAGACCGTTTTCGACGATGGTGGTGGACACGAAGACGTCGTACTGATGCTGGATGAACTTCAGCATCACCCGCTCCAGCTCCTTCTCGGCCATCTGCCCGTGGCCCACGCCGATGCGCGCCGTCGGCACCAGGCGCTGGACCAGCGCGGCGATGGAGAAGATCGAATCTACGCGGTTGTGGACAAAATAGACCTGGCCCTGGCGGGACATCTCCTGCAGGATCGCGGACTGCACCAGGCCGTCGCTAAAGGGCGCCACCACCGTCTGGATGGCCAGCCGGCCGCGCGGCGGCGTCTCGATCACGGAAAGATCGCGCAGCCCGCCGAGCGACATGTGCAGGGTGCGCGGGATGGGCGTGGCCGTCAGGGTGAGCACGTCCACGTTGGCCCGCAGCTTCTTGAGCTTCTCCTTGGCGGCCACGCCGAAGCGCTGCTCCTCGTCCACGATCAGCAGTCCCAGCTCGCGGAAAGCGATATCCTTGGAGAGAATCCGGTGGGTGCCGATCAGGATGTCCACCTTGCCGGCCTGAACTTCGCTCACCACCGCCTTCTGCTCGGCCGGCGAGCGGAAGCGGCTCAGCATCTCGATCCGGACCGGAAAGGAGGTCATGCGCTGCCGGAAGGTGTTCCAGTGCTGGAAGGATAGGACAGTGGTGGGAGTGAGCACGGCCACCTGGCGCCCGTCCTGCACGACTTTGAAGGCGGCGCGCATGGCGATCTCGGTCTTGCCGTAGCCCACGTCGCCGCAGAGCAGGCGGTCCATGGGCTCCGGACTTTCGAGGTCGCGCTTGATATCGACCAGGGCGCGCAGCTGGTCCGGGGTCTCCTCGAACTCGAACGCCTCCTCCAGTTCCTTCTGCCAGGGCGTATCGGCGCCAGTGGCGGAGCCGCCGCTCATCTTGCGCTGGGCGTAGAGCTGTAGAAGTTCCTGCGCCATATCACGCAAGGCGCGCTTGACCCGGGTCTTGGTGCGCTCCCAGGTGGCGCCGCCGAGACGGTCCAGCGTGGGCTTCACGCCCTCGCCCCCGGAGCGGTACTTCTCCACCAGGTCCAGCCGTTCCAGGGGCACGTAGAGCCTGGCCTCGTCCTGGTAGGTGAGCAGCATGAAATCGCGCTGCTTGCCCTCGACCTCAATCTGCTTCAGGCCCTGGTAGAGCGCGATACCGTGGTCGACGTGCACCACGTAATCGCCCACCTTGAGATCGCTGAGGTCCGAGATGAAGCTGGAGATCACCGACGAGGTGTCGCGCCGTCCCGGCCGGCCCCAGTCGAAACTGCCGAAGACCTCCGTCTCGCTCTCAATCAGAAGCTGAAGGCCGGGGAAGTAGACGCCTTCTTCGAGGTCGCCGCGCACGATGAGGAGTGGAAAACGCCTCGAAGCCTCCTGGCCGGGCGAGCGCGCTGCCCACTCCGCCTGGTCGCTGGCGGAAGCGCTCTTGCGGGCGGTGGCGTCCGCGAACGCGATCTTGTACTCGCTCAGGATCTCGTGAAGCCGATCCACTTTGCCGGCCGCGGCTATCGCCAGGATGACGGACTCACCCCCGCTGACTCGCCGGTTGATCTCCTCGATCCAGGTCTTGAGGGCGCCGTGGTGCCGGGTAGCCGGTTGAGAGATCAACACCATCTCGGGTTTGGCGTCGCGCTGCCCCGGCGGCGCTGAGGAGGGGCTAGGGTCGCTGGCTACGGCCGTGTCGACGGCCAGCTCCTTCAACCCCACCTGGGGCGCGCCTGCGATCGATCTCCGGAATTCGGCCTCGGCTACGAAGATCTCCTCCGGGCGCGGGCGGGGCGGGCTCATGTCGCGGACTCTGTCGAAAGCCTCAGCCCAGGCTGCCTGGAGGCTGCTCAGGTCGCGCTCGCGGTCCAGAGGCTCGTCCAGCATCACGACGGGCTTTGTCTCCGACCCTCCGGCTTGAAGGAGGAGCGAGGCCAGGGTGTTGGGCCGCGGCTCCGCCAGGGTGGCGAAAAACTCCCAGCCGGGAAAAGCGGCGGAGTATTCCGGCGCCCAGGCGGGCTCCTCGTGGGGCGAGCCTGGAGCCGCTTCGCGGGCCGCCAGGCGCTCCACCAGGACGCCGAACAAGCCCGCGGACCGCCTGGTCTCGCAGAGCGGGAGAATCAGGACGCCCGGCACTGGGTGCCGCGAGCGCTGGGTCGTCGGATCAAACTCGCGCAGCGACTCGATCTGGTCGCCGAAGAACTCGATCCGCACCGGCCAGGCCGTCTCGGGCGGGAACACGTCGGCGATGCCGCCACGAATCGAGAACTCACCCGGAGCGGTCACCGGCTCCGCCACCTCATAGCCGATGCCCGCCAGATGCTCGGCCAGATCCTGAAGGCCGATCTCCTCTCCGGGCTTGAGTTCGAGGGCCAGCGACCGGTAGTAAGTGGCATCGGCAAAGCGCCCGAGCGCCGCCGCGAGCGGCGCGACCAGCACCAAGGCGCGCCCCCGGGCGATATTCCAAAGCGCCAGCGCGCGCCGCTCCAGGATCTCCGGGTGCGGCGAGCGGCCCTCGTAAGGGGAGCAATCGAAGGCCGGCAAGGTGGCCACGGAGTCGGGCTTCCCGCCCAGCCACCCGAGAAACGTGGAGGCGGTTCGGCTCAGAAGGTCGGCAGCTTCATTACCCGAAGTGAGCACCAGCAGCGGCCGGTGAGGGAGCGCGCCGGAGCTTCTGGAGCTGCGGTCCTTAGCGTCCCGGCTTGGGCTGCTCAGCTCCCGGGCGGCCGCCGCCACTACGAGGGCTTTGGCGGTCGGCGTCAGACCGGAGACCGTCAACTGTCCCCCTGCGCCGGCGGCGGCGGCGCGCGCCGCGCGCACCGCAGGGTGGTCCAGAAGGGGCGCCAGCCGCCCTTCCAGGGCGGTGCTCGAGGCGTGGGACAAAGCGGCCCGGCCTGGTTCCTCTGTGGCTGTTCGGGGACTGCTCATGGATTCAGGGGCTACGCCGGTCAAGGGGCGGAGGATTTGATCCTCTCAATGATCGCCGAGGTCGAGTACCCGGGAGCGACCGGCATAGAGACCACCCGCCCGCCGGCCGCCTCCACCTCTTCGCGTCCCACGATGTTGTTGGGGCCCCAGTCGGCGCCCTTCACCAGCACGCTCGGCAGCATGCGGGCGATCACTTCGCGAGGGGTCGGATCGTCGAAGATGGTCACGTAATCCACCGCTCGCAGCGCGGCCAGCACCTCGGCGCGCTCGTCCTCCGGCACCACCGGGCGGCCGGGACCCTTCAGTTCGCGGACGCTTCGGTCGCTGTTGACCGCCACAACCAGAACGTCTCCGAGAGCCCGCGCCTCCGCCAGATAGCGCGTATGACCGGGGTGCAGCAGGTCGAAGCAGCCGTTCGTGAAGACGATGCGCTGACCCTGCCGCTTGAGTTCGATGACGCGGTCCACGGCCTCGTCAAGGGGCAGCACTTTCGGGTCGCGGTGGCTCCTGGGGTCGGCCGAAGGCATGGCTGATCATTCTCATGATAGCAGACCTACGCCGGCAGGTCGGCGACCGATGGCCGGGCGTGCCGCGGCTGGCTCCGGAGGCCGTAACGGGGTTCTGGGCGTCAGCCCGGTCGTCTGCACGACCGCGTCAGGCGGAAGCGATCCCCCTCGCCGCCTCAGAGAATCCACGCTGCGAGCCGGTACGGAACAACTTTCGAGTCGCGCGTGGTCCGGCGACAATGCGCTCCACCTTCTCAGAACCGGACTTCTTGCTCACCGTTGCGAAGACGCCTAAGCTGAACCAGAGGCGGTCCCATGCTTACAGACTTCCCCAAGGCCGTTCCTGAGATTCCCGTCAGCGACGTTGAGAAAGCCGCCGAGTACTACGTTAATGCGCTCGGATTCCGTTTCGATTGGGGCAATGACCAGGGCGGGATTGGGGGCATTTCGCAGGGGGATTGCCGGATGTTCCTGACGAACGCGCGGTTCCGCGAGAATTATCCTAACAGCGGCCCGGTTATGATTTGGTTGAATCTGGACAGCAAAGAAGAAGTTGACCAACTCTGCCGCCGCTGGCAACAGGCTGGTGCAAAGATTGTCTCCGAGCCGGAGGATAAGCCGTGGCGCCTGCGCGAGTTCAGGGTCGCTGACTTGGACCACAACCAACTGCGGGTGTTCTACGACTTTGCGTCGGACCTGCCGCAGGAGCAGGCATAACTTCGTCGTGCAGCGGCGGGGCAACCGAGACAGGCTACAGGTTGACGCCGAAGGCAAGCAGACGGCCGTCACAATCCTTCAGGACAAACTCACGCGAGTGCCATGGCGTGTTGCCAAGTTCTCGCGTGAATTCCACGCCTCTGGCTGCGTACTCAACGTAAAGCGAGTTCACATCGTCGACGAATAAGTACGCGTCGAGCAACTCGTCCGAATATTTCTCGGGGTTGGCTGTGGAAGGCTCAGCACAGCGGAAGTGAATTGCATGCTGGTCACGCGCAACGATGGCGTAAACCGGCGGCTCCTGCCAGGTGCCCACACACTCGAACCCAAGCTTGTCTTTGTAATAAGCAAGAGTGCGTGGAATATCCGTGGCGAAGAACTGAGGCGCGATCTGCCGGATCATGCGCCAAGTCTACCACGAATGAAAACGCTGGGTGCAGACTGCGGTCACCGACTGTTTTTCTTCTCAGAGTCGCGAGCACTTCGTTCTGGCAGCTCGTAAGATTCGGAGTGGATCCTCGGCAGATAAGAAATTGGGAATCTGGCGCGATAACTTCAGGCCTGCCCATTACCCCGGAGCTGTCGTGCTAACGCGAAGTTCGAGGGGCTGCTCGCCGCTGTGGCAGATCATGGTTGGTTACCGGTTCGTGGGCTTTCAAAATCCGCAGCACTGAAAGTATGGTGTTCCAACTGCGTGTGGTCGCCGGCGCGCCGAAGAGTTTGTCGATCTGGCCAAGATAACCGATTGTCTTCATGTGGCGCCGGTACACTCCAAACACGAGCCGCTTTTTCGATCCGATGATTCGCACAAACCACTTCCCAGTTTGCGGAAGCGCGATCGGAAGGGAAAGCTTGTCACAAGCTGTTCTCGATAGAATGCTTATAAAGTGAACAACATCCGGCCGTGATGGCTCAGATTCAAACGGATTTTCCGTCTCCAACCTGAGAAGATCACGACCGTTGCAGAACGCGACTCCTGCTTTAAACGGCAGTTGTCGGCGTAGTTCAGCAAGAAACTTTGCGCGCAACCCGGGTTTTCGAACGACAAGTGTGCCTGCAGCCCCAACATTCACTACATCGTAGGTGCCCAGTTTTCTTGCGAGGGTGCTTGGACGAAACCTCCTGTGCCCTCCAACATTGATACCTCGGAAGAAAACAATCAGAGCCATAAAGCCTCTACGGACGCCAGCGGCAACCGAGTTCTTTCGATCTCATCGCTGCGACCAATACTATACGATGGGGGTCGCGGCTGGAGTCCAACAGTCGGTTCCGAGCAGATTATCGGCCATCCGGAAGCTGGACCCATGTCCTTGCGCAGGGTTATCTCAAGAACTGTGACATAGACGTAGGATTCTCAGGAATCGCGAGGCAGATTTTCATCAATTGTGACATCGAGCGCTGGAAGTCCTTCCGTCGTCAACGGCCACGATTGCACTTGCTCTGACATCCTACAATCAGGAGGAATCGAGCCAGTCAACCGCGCATTGGGGAAAGCGTGATATTGACACATATATTACCGAGTCGTTACTCATTTTGCGGAAAAAATCCAAAAACGAAGCCGTTAGGTGTAAGAAAATAAAGGATCGGGACATTCAAACACGCGTTTAAGTCGATCCGGGGAGGGCCCCTTGGCAAAGGTGCGCCGGCCTCGGTTGCGGGCTATTCAGCGCGGTGTCCGCACGATGTTCGAGTAGGCGGATGGCCCCTCAGCGTTCGCCTCCCGCACGCGGTAGGAGGCGTGCGACCCGGGAGGCAGATTCTGATCGGCCCATTCGAAGCTGGCCGGCGGCAAGGTGGCGATCCTCTGCCATTCGGGAACCGTTCCGGGGTCTCCCGCGCGGTCGAGCCGCCGTTCCACAATCACGCCGCCCGGGCTCGGGCCGTGCAGCTCCCAACTGAGTTGCACGGCGCCATCACTCGGAGGCGCCATCCGAAGCGAGCTCGGCGCTTCAGGCAGCTCGGACCAGTCGAAGTAGCTGGCGTCGGCAATGGCCATGACGCTGTCCCGCACCGGCAGGGGGCCGAGCGCTCCAGCCTGGCCGTTCTTCCAGGCGAGCGCCTTGATCGAGCCTGAAGTCACATCGACCAGCACCGGCCGTCGAATCCCGCTGCCTTCGACGTGGAGGCTCGCCGTGTAGCTCGGGAACCTGTTCCCCGGCCGGCCGCGCGTCCCGAGCCAATAGGCCACCAGGGCCTTGCCGGAACGCGAACGGAACCCGTAGATAAAGGCAGGCGCCCCAGCCCGGCGGCCCGCCGCCTCAAGCTCGGGGCTCGCCACGCGGATCGACGGATCAGGGCGAGTGTCCGAGAAGAGCCAGTTCGTGTGCGCCAGCGTCCGGTAGACCGGGCGCGGGGTGAAATCGTCGGCAAGATAGCGCAGCCCGTGGATCATGCCGAAATCGTCGTATTCGTTGCCGTCAGTGGCGGAGGTGAGCAGCCAGACGAAGGTCTTGACCCCCGCCGCCCAGTTGTAGACGAGCTGGCGCGGCACGTATTTGGCTTGGACCGACTCGTTCATGTCCGTCCACGAGGGAATCGAGTTGAACTCGTCGCACCAGAACTGAACCCCTGGCTTCACGCCCGGATAATGGAGGATGACCTCGCGCGACAGGCGTCCGCCCCCGGCGGCGTGCTTCGCGTCGTCGACGGCCTCGGGGTTGAGATTGTGCCCGTAGTCGGGATAGATGTGATAAGCAAAGACATCGATGCCGGAGGCGCACTGGCAGGTGTCGAGCGCGCGGCGGACGAAATCGCGGGAGAGCGGCCACGCCTGCCCGCCGTAGATCACCTTGGCCTGCGGGTCGGTTTCGTGGACGGCGGGAACGAAGGCCTTCAGCAGGCGCCCGTAGGCCTCGGGATTCGGTTCGGGATTCCAGTAGTCGATGTCCTGCTCGTTCCAGAGCGCCCAGTAGTGAACGCGGCCGCGAAAGTGGTTGACCATGAACTTGACGTAACGGATGAAGGCGTCGATCTGTTCCGGGGTGCGCGGCGGCCAGAAGACGGAGTACAGGCTCCGGTCCGGGTTGTGGAACGATCCGGGCTCGGGCAGGATTGAAACTGGCAGCCGGCCGGCGGGCGAGGTGTACATCGGGTTGCCGTAGAGGAGCTGCACCTGAATCTCGACGCCGTTGTCGACCAGCGAATCCACGTAGTCGTCGACCTCGGGCGCCACCTTCAGGACATCCCGCTGCTGCTCCACCCAATCCCAGCTCGTCTGGTCGGAGCTGTTTTCGTACTGCCCGATGCGGATCCACTTCACCCCTGCGTCAAACATCCTGGTCCACCACCAGCGGTTCCAGGGCAGGTAAGGGTCGCGCGGCAGATCGGAGTTGATGCCGAAGCCGTCGTGGATCTGCGAGGAGCGGCGCGGCGGAATGCGGTCTGGTATAGCGCTGCTTGCGGCCGCGGTTGGGGGCTTGGCCTCCGGCTTCTGTCGCGCCCGGCTGGGGACCACACCGATAAGAACCAGAGCCGCGGCACCGAGCGCGCGGCCGCAACGCCTGCCCTTCATCTGAACCATGGTTATGGACACCTCCGTGCTGGCCCATGATCATAACAAAGACGGAAGTCCGCCGGACGGAGGGTAGCTGGGGCGCGAGTGAGGAGGCTGGCCACGGCCAGAACTCGATCTGTTAGAATCGGGACGAGGCCCGGACCGATGGGCGCGCATGTTCAACGAGCGGGCGTGGAGGGCAAATGGAGAAGGTCGTGAAATCGGACGCGGAGTGGCAGAAGGAGCTCACGCCCGAGCAATTTCAGGTCACCCGGCGGGCCAGCACTGAGCGGCCCTTCACAGGCGAGTACTGGGATCTGCACGAGAAGGGAATCTTTCGCTGCGTTTGCTGCGGCACGCCGCTCTTCAGCTCCGAAACCAAGTTCGATTCCGGCACCGGCTGGCCGAGCTTCTGGGCCCCGCTGGCGGCGGAGAACATCGAGACCCACCATGATTCCACCTACGGCATGGTGCGGACCGAGGCGCGCTGCAGCCGCTGCGAGGCACACTTGGGTCACGTCTTCGGCGACGGACCGCGCCCCACCGGCCTGCGCTACTGCATGAACTCAGCGGCCCTCAAGTTCGAAGAGAGCGGGGAATAGTTCTTCTGGAACCTGGACCCGGAGGTGGAACCCCGCCCCGGGGGCCTTCCCTCGGTCACCAGGCGTAGATGACGCCGGCCGCGATGAGGACGGCGATCAAGGCATCGGCCAGCGATAAAACGGGATGGCGCCGGTACAGCCAGACGGCGCTGCCGAGTTGGAAAGCGGCGAGAACGAGGAGCAAAAGGGCAAACAGGTGCCATCGCCGCTCGCCACTCGCGTCCCAATCATCTGACATGGCTAGGCTAGCAGAGCGAGGGCGGAGTCGCGGAGGCGGACGGCCATCCGCCCGGCCAGAACGCCGCCCGCCAGGACCAGGGTGAGGAAGACCAGATTATCCAGGCCCGACGTCGACAGCAGGGCGACCAGGAAATACGCTTCCAGAACCAGCTCGATACGGCGCGACGGGGAGCTCGCGGTGGCTGACTTCACTCCAAACCTCCCAAGGGTCCGCTCTGACTTCACCCGTAAACACGCAAGGGTGAGGCCAACCGGCTCCCCCGGCCGTTCTGTAACCCATGTGTCTGCTTACTGATACGAGGGCATGACCCCGATGGGTGATGCCCAACTCGGTACGAGGCTGGGAAAATTCTTGCCAACTTGACGACCGGTTTTCACCGGCGCGCGGTCGGTGGGAACCAATCCCAGGCCGGGGGGAGTAGAATGCCCCTTGGAGGAATCCATGTTCACCGCCACCGCCGATCTGATTCTCCCCAGCACCACCACCGGGTCGTTCCCGCGTCCCCGCTGGTATGACGTCAGCATGTGGGGGCGCCCGCTCGATACCTGTATGCTCGACGTCCGCTTCCGGGAGAAGTTTCAGGACGGCATGGCGGTGCTGATCAGCGACCAGGAGCGCGCTGGGCTCGACATTCTGACCCACGGCGACCTGCACGTTGACGAGGACCTGGCCGGGCGCGCCTGGCACCACTATCCGCTGCAGCGCTGGGCCGGCTTCGAAGGGGACCACCTGCAGCCCGAGGAGACCACCGCCCCCTGGCTCCACTACCCGCCCGGCACCCTGCTTAACGAGATCTACACCGGCTGGCGCTGGCCGCACGTGGTGGGCAAGATCGAGCATCGGCCGCTCGACTACCCCAAGCTCTGGCGGATCGCGCAAGGCAAGACCCGCAAGCCGGTCAAATTCGGCACCTGCTGCTCCCAGGTGATGGCGCTCTTCCTCGACATCCACACGCCCCATTACAAGGACAAGCGCGAAGTGATCTGGGACATGGCCGTGGCCATGAACCAGGAGCTGCTGGCGCTGCGCGCCGCCGGCTGCCGGTGCATCCAGATCGAAGAGCCCACCTTCCACTTCATGGCCAACACCTATGGCAAGGACCACGAGCAGGTGAAGTTCATGGTTGACGCTTTCAACCGCGAGGTCCAGGGGCTGGACGACGTGGAGCTCTGGATTCACACCTGCTGGGGCAATCCCAACATGCAGCGGGTGATGGACGATACGAGCTACGCCAACTCCATCGAGATTTACCTGGAGCGCTGCCGGGGCGACGTCTGGACGCTGGAGATGAAGGACCGCGACCAGAAGGATCTGGAGTTGTTCGAGCCGTTCTTTTCCAAGGGGCGCGACCCGAAAAAGAAGATCTGCATCGGGGCGGTCAGCCATCGCACCCTGCAGGCCGACCGGCCCGAGGACGTGGCTGCCGAGATTCGCAAGGCCTTAAAGGTGATTCCCGCCGAACGCCTGATCGTCTCGAGCGATTGTGGCTTTGGGCGCCAGGGGGCCAACCGCGAGATCGCTTTCTACAAGGCGAGCGCCATCGCCCAGGGCTGTAATATCGTGCGCCGTGAACTCGGACTACCGGTGACTGAAGTGCCGGCGGCCGATCCGAGAATGCAGATTGACGTGGTGCCGGGCCGCGATGTCGGCCGTTCTTGAGCCGGGTAAGCACTCCCTCCAAGTCCTGCCCTAGAGCCTGATGAAGCACGGAACAAAACCCCCTCCTCAGCCGAGGAGGGGAGTCGCAGACCAAGGCTCTTCGCGCGCAAACCCTCGCAGCTCCTGCCGTTGCCGGTTGACCAAGAATTTACCAAAGCTTTACTTGAGTGGCCGACTCGCTCCGCCGCATCATCGCCTTACCCGGCCTTAAGCCGGTCACGCGCCCTGCGCCCGGCCCCGGCGGGGGCGCCATCCGATACGA
>Ga0335085_10000296_pt1 | contig 148868 bp, 123 predicted proteins | sample Lox_Sample_45_FD_206712 | JGI IMG/M metagenome (GOLD analysis project Ga0335085, IMG submission 206712) | Soil microbial communities from Loxahatchee National Wildlife Refuge, Florida, United States - Lox_Sample_4.5 | ecosystem: Environmental > Terrestrial > Soil > Wetlands | place: USA... | reverse complement strand
CTCGCCTTCGCCGTTCCAGTGCTAACCTTCTTCATTGCCGGTCTCCTTTGATCTGTGCCTTGAGCACGTCGATAACTTGGGAGCGTACACCGCATCCCGTCGGAGACCGGCCTTCTCATCCCATCTGTTCGCGACGGTTGACTTTCCGGATTACCCGATAGTCAGAACCTGCCGATGGAGATTCGTGCCCGGAACGGTGATTCAAGGCAATCGCTAGCCTCCTGTATCCTTACGTATGTAATGTGGCGCTGCTGATCATTTCGCTCACGAAGCAGGCAAAAGCAATGCGAGCACCCCGGCCTCTTAGCTTGTTGGCCACTTTCTTCCTTGGATTCGCTGTCCAGGCGCATGTCGTTCCCGCTGTGCAGAACACCAGTGGAATGCGATTGATTGTGGCGGATGAAAACAGCTATCCAACGCTGCGTGTCGTACTTCCCGGCCATCGTGATAGCGATAGAACCATCGAGGTGATTTTCCCGGAACACGTCACGGTACGACAAGTCGGCCAGAGCGAAGGGAAACATCTATTTCTGTTTCAGCCAGGCCAACACGCGGATCGACCCGCTTGGCAGAAGGTTGGCCGTTCGCTGCAATATGACATGGATTTCGCAGGCGGTCTCCACATGCAGGCGACAGCCACGCTCGAAGAGGATGGCGTACGCTTTCGCTACGAGTTCGAGAATCGATCCAAGGTTGCATATGAAATGATTTACGCGCCCACGGATCCAAGGATGACTTCTATCCTTCACGATGTTCGGCTCGAGCGGACGTATGTTCACCATAAGGATGGGTTTGATCTGCTGGCGTCGGAAACACCGAGTCGGTTGACAATGCCGTTGAACCAATGGCTGCCTGCGCGCTATATGGCGTCTTACACATGGCCGATCCCAGCTAAAAAAGTGGAACAAAGAGATGATGGCATCACGTACTACAACAAGTCTCGGGCCGTCGATGAGCCGCTGGTCGCAACGCTATCGAGCGACAACAAATGGGTGGTAGCCAGTTTCACGCGCACAACCGGCAACGTGTGGAGTAACCCCGAACTGACATGCCAGCACGTGGACTCACAGATTCCACTGGCGGCCGGCGCAGGTGCGGCAATGGAGACGAAGATTTTGGTGTTTCAGGGTTCTCTCAATGACGTTCTGAAGAAAGTCGATGCACAGCGCCAGTCCCTCAAATAGTGACGACGGTGTCCGGTCAATTGGTGACTCCTGATCTCACTTCGAACCCTGTCGCCGAGGCGGAAACCCATTGACAGTTTTATCTTCCAAGGAACTTCTCCCCCAGAGGTTCCGTATCTCCTCTTGCTAACCGTTTGTTATGGGGTTCGTCTATTCAGCCATAAGGGGTTAAGGCAATGAAACCACAGGCATGGGGATGGCTGACGGCGGCGGTTCTGGCGGCTGGATTGAATTCCAGCTACCACAACGGCGGCCTCCAGTGGGCCCACGAGATTGCAGACCGCGTACAACATAACAGCAGTGCCGTGTTGGCTTTAGCTACCGGCCAGGCCGATTGGTTCCTCGCCGAGGCGCGTCGGCTGAAGGTCGAACCAGCGCTCGATGACGCCGCCGGGAGTGAAACCCCTCGCTGCCCGTACGCTGCCGCGACGGCCATGGTCCAGAGCTCCTTTGACGAATCGCAATCCGAGTTCGACAACCTGCAGGCGCTTTCCGCTCGCGAGCAAGCGGAGCTGGCTCGCCTCGAAGCGAATCGCGCCCGGATCGAAGCCCGGGTGCAAGCCAAGCTGGCCCGCCTGCACCTCGCCGACAATAGTTTCCGTTTCACGGATGGGGACTTCAGCTTCACCGACAAGAATTTCACTCCTGTTGTGATTGAGGTCCCCCGAATCCGATGCCAGCGGCTGCCCATAATCACGCCACACATCCCGCGGGTACACGTAAGAATTCCTCGAATACAAGTCCCCGATGCGGTTGTGGAAGTGGATAGCTCAGATGCGGGGCCAATTTAACGCAGCAGTAATAACCTCCTAACTCTGGAAACTCGGGCGCGGAATAAAATCCGCGCTCTTTTTTCATTTGAACAAAATGGCGGTGCCCCACTTCGCGCCGCCTTTGCGGGAAGTGGGATTCAAGACGGTGTGTTCTGAGATTCCTTGCCGGGTGCGTGGATCGTGCTTGGCTATCGGCGAAGCGCGATCACTGCCCAGTAGCACTCTCGTGCCCTTACCCAACCCGGTTCCCACCTGTGCAAATCGTGAAGTTTTTCCCGTATCTCATTTCGAGATTTGCGGCTATAGTGAAGAGGCTCAGCGATTCCTGGCGACAACTGACCTGAACTGATGGCACGGAAGTCGAACACCACCATCTTGCAGGAAGAGTTGTACCCGCCTTACGCCGGGAATTCCCCGTCCGACAGATCGCGCGAGGAACTCGACGCGCGCCTGGTTGACCTCGATGTCAACGAAGGATCGCCTTTTCTGCGGGCCCAGAAACGTGTGCCCGCCCGTCGCAGTTCGCTTCCCAAGAAAGCCGCCCATCGCCTGATCTGGGCATTTCTCGCTCTCGGCATGCTGGGGATCGCTTCACTGGGCATTCTTGGTCTTTACAGCTACAGCGAGCGCTCCTGGCGCTTCCGCATCGATTCGAGCGACAACATCGAGGTCACGGGCAATGAGAATGTGACCAAGGCCCAGATCATGGAAGTCCTGGGCTCCGATATCGGACGCAACATTTTCTTCGTGCCGCTCTCCCAACAGAAAGCACAACTGGAACAGATTCCCTGGGTGGAGTCGGCCAGTGTGATGCGCTTCGTGCCCAATCGCCTGGCGGTCGAAATCCACGAGCGCACCCCTGTTGCCTTCGCGCGGGTTGGTCCTCGCATCTTCGTCATCGATGCCGGCGGCACGCTGATGGATCTTCCGCCGAAGCACAAATACTCCTTTCCGGTCATTCTCGGAATGAATCCCGGCGAGCCGCTCTCGACCCGTGTTCCGCGCATGAAGGCGTACAACCAGCTTGTGCACGATCTTGATTCGGGCGGCGCGCGCTACTCTCTGGATCTGAGCGAAGTCGACGTTTCCGATCTTGAGAATCTGAAAGTTCGCGTGAACGATCCGCAGGGAGACGTTCTGGTCGAACTCGGCGCTTCTGACTTTCTCAAGCGCTACCAGACATACGTCACCCACGTCCAGGAATGGCGACAGCAGTTCCAGAAACTCGAATCAGTGAACCTGCGCTATGACAACCAGGTGATCGTGAATCCCGACATGGAAGGGAATCCGCGACCGGCGGCGCTTACGGCAGCGACCGCGAAAGCGGCAGTCGCGGCCGGAGTCAGGCCGGCGGCGCTGGTGACGCACATCAATCCGCACGATCCCTCGATTCCAAAGCCGGCGTTTGAATTGAGTCAAAAGAAGCTGGATCCCAAGGCCGCAGCGACGAAGAAATCTGCGGCCAGGCCTCATGCGAAAAAAGCCGTCGCGAAAGGGAGCAAGCCTGCGGCTACGAAGAAAGAGGTTGGAAGTCATCCGGCACCGAGACCGAATGCAGTCCACGCCGCTGCCACGAAAACCGCCGGACCGCAGTTGGTTCACCCGGCGCCAGTCGCAGCGAATACGGGAACTCCAAAGCCGAGCCCGGCGGTTGGAAAGCCCTCTGCGGGTGCAGGACCGAATTGATGGGAGTCGTGAATTCATAACTATGGCGAATCAGCAGGGAAGCTTTCTCACGGCCATTGACGTCGGCAGCGCCAAGACATGCGCATTGATGGCCGAAATGACCGACACCGGCTTGCGCTATCGCGGACACGGCGTGGCGGAGTCCCGTGGTTCGCGCAAGGGCGTGATCGTGGAACTCGATAAGGCGGTCGCCTCGATTCAAAAGGCGGTTGAAGCCGCCGAAGACGTTGCTGGCGCCCCGGTCGAGAACGCCATCATCGGCATCGGCGGAGCGCACGTTCGCGGCATCAATACGCATGGAGGCATCAGCCTCGGCACCCGCCCGCGCGATATCGGACGCGACGAGATCAAGCAGGCGGTGGAGCGCGCTCGCGCTGTCCCGCTGCCTGCTGACCGCGAAATCCTCCATTTGCTTCCCCAGGAATTCATCCTTGACGATCAGGCGGGAATTCACGATCCGCTCGGCATGATGGCGGCGCGGATCGAAGTGCGCGTGCACATGGTCACAGCCGCGACCAGCGCCACACAGAACGTGATCACCGCCGTGAACAAGGCCGGAGTTCATGTCGACGACACGGTCTTCGAGCCTCTCGCGGCCGCCGACTCCGTACTGCGCTCCGACGAGCGCGAACTCGGCGTCTGTCTCGCCGACATAGGAGCAGGGTCGACCGAGTTAGTTGTCTTTCAGCAAGGAGCTGTCGCCTGGACCGGCGTCATTCCGGTCGGTGGAGATCATTTCACCAGCGATCTTTCGGTCGGCTTGTGTGCACCCCTCGCCGAAGCTGAGAAGATCAAGAAAAATTTCGGCAACGCAATCGTGACGCTGATCCCCGAAGGCAACGAGGTGGAAGTCCCCCAAGTGGGAGATCGTCCATCACGTCTCATGCCCCAGCGCCTGGTCGCAGAAATCCTCGAACCGCGTGCCCGCGAACTCTTCGAAATGATGCGCGACACGCTGCGCCAGTCCGGCATGTTTGACATTTGCATCGCAGGGGTCGTGCTGACCGGCGGCGCCTCGCGACTGCCTGGACTCTTTGACGTCGCAGAGTCAGTCCTGCGCCGCTCTGTCAGGCTGTCCTGGCCCATGCCGCTCGCGAAGATGCCGTCAACGCTGTCCGAGCCGGAATTCGCGACGGTTCTCGGCATGGTCAACTACGGCCAGCGGGCGCGCATCGCCCGCGGCTTCCAGGAAGGCGGCTTGGGTTCGAGATTGAAAGCCATGTTGGTAGGAAAAGGAGCGTAAAGCAGTAGTTGGTGGCCAGATGATTCTTACTGACCACTGGTCACTGAAACACTGACCACTTGTCGAACGGCGCACGACAGCAAGCAGTATCGAAGAATTCAACCAGGAGTAAACAATGAGCAACGACATTCGCATTAGCTTTAACGAGGAAGCCCGGAACGACGCCAAAATCAAAGTCATCGGTGTAGGCGGAGGAGGCGGCAATGCCGTCAACCGCATGATTGACGCCGGTCTCGAAGGCATCGAATTCATCGTTGCCAACACCGATCTGCAGGCGCTGCGCATGTCGCATGCGCCTGTGAAGCTCCAACTTGGAGTGAAGCTGACCAATGGTCTCGGCGCGGGTGCCAATCCCGAAGTCGGGCGCAAGGCTGCGCTCGAAGATTCCGACAAAATCATCGAAGCTCTGGAAGGCGCCGACATGGTGTTCGTCACCACCGGGCTCGGCGGAGGTACCGGCACCGGCGCCGCTCCGATCATTGCGTCTCTGGCGAGTGAAATGGGCGCGCTTACGGTTGCGGTCGTGACCAAGCCCTTCTCGTTCGAAGGCAAACGCCGCATGCAGCAGGCCGAGCGCGGTATCTCGGAACTGATGGAATCGGTCGACACCACCATCGTGATTCCCAACGAAAAGCTGCTGGCTGTCGCCGAAGACGCGGGTTTCTTCGAATCCTTCCGCATCGCTGACGACATTCTCCGCCAGGGCGTGCAGGGGATCTCCGATATCATCACGATCCCCGGTATCATCAACCGCGACTTCGCCGACGTGAAAACCATCATGTCGAGCATGGGGTACGCGGTGATGGGCACCGCCAATGCCTGCGGCGCGCGGCGCACCATCGAAGCCGCGCAGCGTGCGATCGCCTCGCCTCTGCTCGAAGCCGGAGCCATCGACGGCGCTCGCGGTATCCTCATCAACATCACGGGATCATCCTCGCTGAAACTCGCCGAGGTTCAGCAAGCGTGCTCGATCATCCAGGGCGCCGCCCACGAAGATGCCAACATCATCTTCGGTGCCGTCCTCGACGAGAAGATGAAAGACGCGGTGAAGATCACGGTGATCGCCACCGGATTCCGCGAAGCCCCGACGGGACGCCATCGGCACAGCGAAGTGCGCACATCCTTCGCCGCGGCACACGACGAGGCCATGGACTTCCCGGAGTCCATGGGCCCGCGCGATCCCTTTGCAGAACCTCCGAAGCACATCATGGGGGAACCGGAAATGTCTCGCGAGACCATGCATGACGACCGCGCGTTCGTCGATGAATCGCCGGCACCCGTCCCCCAGGCGTCTGAGCAGGTCGGCACGCTCGACTCCATGCGCAACGGTGTATTGACGAATCTGGCAGCGAATTTCGAGCAGGATGATCTCGACGTGCCAGCCTTCCTGCGCAAGCGCAACGACGTGATGTAGGCGGGGCTCTATTATCCAGGAAGGATTGGTTTTGTCCGGACCGGCCAAGCGTTCGCAGGGCTTGTTTTCGCCAGTCTACCGGGTGAAAACAGTTGCACACGGACGCCAGTGCCTTTTTAGTAACGGGGTAACTGATTACCGAAAGGTGCGAACCGAGGTAATCTGCGCCTATGTTGCTGGGTCGGAGTAACTTAGATCTGAAACACCGATTTTGCCGGTAAAAATTTACAGTTGTGGAATGTTGGTAAGTCTCGTACTATCAGCGCAGATGTTTGTAGCAGTGAGGTTACCTCTCGCTGGCACGCTGCTTGCATCAATGTTCCTAGATTCCAGGGAGTGAAAACCACCCACGATGTTCAGGGGAAGCCCACTTCGTTTCGTTTTGGCCCTTGCCGCATCTCTGTCCTTTGTCGGATTGAGTTGGGCCGCTAGCATTAACACCCATACCCCATCGAAATCCTGCAAGAAAGTCAGCGAGACCGCACGCACACGCCGTCGGCTGCATCATCTGGCCAAGAGCCGCACGGCGACTGTGACTCGAACGTCCCTGACGACTAAGCGCCGCCGTCATTACTACGAGCGCTTCCACATGAGTTCGTTCGCCGAAGATCTCACCAATGGGGACATCACTGCCGGAGAAGATCCCATCGTTCGCCAAGCGGCCATTGATGCCCTCGGCAACATGAACGGCACGGTCGTGGCCATTGAGCCCACCAGCGGCCGCGTTCTCGCCATGGTGAATCAGAAGCTCGCTCTTTCCAGTGGCGCGCAGCCCTGCTCGACCATCAAACTCTCGGTCGCGTTGGCCGCGCTGAGCGAAGGCCTGGTTTCGAAAGAGACTCCGGTCGCCCTCGGTGGGCGTTACAAGATGAATTTGACCACCGCGCTGGCCAAATCGAACAACGCTTATTTCGAAGCTTTGGGCCGCAAACTCGGTTTCGAGAAGGTCGCCTACTACGCCCACGAATATGGTCTCGGCGAGCTCGCGGGATACGGCATCCCCGGCGAGCAGCCCGGAGATTATCCTGACGCGGTCATACCTGAAAAGCTCGGTGGCGTAGGGAAGATGTGTTCCTTCGGCGAAGGCGTCACCATGACTCCACTGCAGCTCGGCGCCCTGGTCTCTGCCATCGCCAACGGGGGAACCCTCTACTACATGCAGCATCCGACGACCCCGGAAGAAGTCGCCGGCTTTCAGCCCCGCGTGAAGCGCCAGCTCGATATCGCCCCGGTTATTCCCGAACTCTCTGATGGCATGGCGGGCGCAGTGCAATACGGTACCGCCCGCAGTTTGCGCCTGAACTTCAGTGAAGAGGAAATCCTTGGCAAGACCGGAACCTGCTCCCACGAAGGAACCCGCTACGGGTGGTTCGCCTCCTACGCGAACACGAGCGTTGGCCGTGTTGTGGTCGTTGTTTTTCTGCAGGGCGGCCGGCCCACTTTCGGCCCCAAGGCAGCCGAGATCGCCGGACGCATGTACCGCAGCATGTACGATCACAACTTCTTTGTGGTAGGCCGCGGCATGTCGGCGGATGACGCAACCGTCAAGACCGTGAACACAACCCCTTAGTCCTCCATTCTTCGCACAGAGAGGCGCAGCTCGGCTGCGCCTTTATGTGTCTTCAGAGCAAACCACTCCCACCTGCCAGGAAACCACTTTCGGTTGATCAATCAAGACGTGTCTTCACCTGGCCGATAGTTATTCCAGGGGTGCATGCTGCAGCCGGCTTGCGTCCGTCACCATTTCCAGAGGAATAACCTGCACGATGATTGCTCAGCGAGCCCGAGATCTGGGTCTGATCGCGCTCTCGGTCGTCTTCGCATTGTCGGCTGTCTACGCAATGATTGCGTATCACGATGTGCACGTTCTGTTCTTGTCTGTCGCTGCGTTCGTCGTATCGTGGATTGCCCTGCGATGGACGCAGACACTCCACGTGGATCAAGTCGGCGCCGCTCGTTTTCAAACGCTCGCGGAAGCCATTCCCCAGATCGTATGGATTGCCGACGCTGATGGCCACACCACTTATATCAACAAGCGCTGGTACGAGATGACCGGCATGCACCAGGCCGACGGGCTGGGCACGGGGTGGATCGAATCGGTTCATCCCGATGACCGCGCTCCCTGCCAGGAAAAATGGCAGAAATGCGCGCGTTCGGGAGAGACCTTCGAGATTGAGTATCGCCTCCATGATGCAATCCACGGATACCGCTGGTATCTCGATCGAGCCGTCCCGTTGCGCGACGAAAAAGGTGTCATCCAGCAATGGTTTGGCACCTGTACCGATATCGAGGAGCAGAAGCACTATCAGCAGATTCTGGAGCAGCAAATCAAAGAGCGGACCGAGGAACTCGCTGAGGCTAATACCCGACTCCAGCAGGAAATGTGGGAAAAGGATCTCGCCCGCCGTACCCTGGACGAACATAACGAAGGGATGATGCAGGCGCTAAAAGAACGTTCGCAGCGGGCTACGCTCCTGGCCAAGATGGGTGAGCTGTTACAGAGTTGCCAGACTCGTGAAGAAGTATTCACTGCCGCACTTGGTTTTGCGCCCAAGATCTTTCCATCACGCCGCGGCGCCGTGGCTTTATTTGATCCTTCCCACAAGCTTGTCGAAGTGACGGGTCAGTGGCACGACTGTCAACTCCCGGTCACCTCCTTCGAGCCGGAGCGCTGCTGGGCGTTGCGTACCGGCCATCCGCATCTGGTTCTTGCAGGAGACACCACTGCGTGCTGTGCTCATGTGGCTGGCGGAGAGCACACATACGTCTGTATACCGATCCTGGCGCAGGGCGAGGCGCTAGGGATTCTTCATGTTCAGGCGACGGAGAAAGATCCTGAGATCACCGAAGGTGAAATGTCCTTCATGACCACCTTCGCGGCGCAGGTGGGACTCTCTGTCGCAAATATCCGCCTGCGTGAGGCTCTGCGGGCCCAATCCACGAAAGATCCCCTGACCGGTTTATACAATCGCCGCTACCTGCAGGAGATGCTCGAGCGCGAAATCCGCCGTGCCACCCGCGCGGAACAGCAACTTGGCATCCTGATGCTCGATCTGGATCACTTCAAGAATTTCAACGACACCTACGGCCATGAAGCCGGTGACGCGGTCTTGCGTGAAGCGGGCTCATTCCTGGTGCGCAGCGTTCGCGCCGAAGACTTCGTCTGTCGCTATGGTGGGGAAGAGTTCGTCGTGGTGTTGCCGACCGCCGACTTCCGCGCTGCGGAAGCCCGCGCCGAACGCATTCGTACGAAACTGCGCGAACTGGTCGTTATGCACAACGGCCGCTCCCTCGGTCTAATCACAGCGTCCATCGGAGTGGCCGCACTGCCTAATCACGGTACAAGTGAAAAAGATCTGCTCGAGGCGGCCGATGCTGCCCTTTATCGCGCCAAGCGCGAAGGCCGGGATCGCGTCGTTGTGGCAGCTCCCATTCTCGCCCGTTGATTAGAAATCCCTCGCAATGGTCCGTCAGTCAAAGAGACACCCTATTACTTCCGTCATGCTCCGAGAGGTGAGATGTCGACCTATCATTCCCCTATAAGGGTGCTCCCGTGAACAATGCGCGTCTGCTGCTCTCGGTAATGAACGAAGACAACGATTATCAAATCGAGCAGGTGAATAGCGCGCGTCGGGCGGCCACCCGCTGCGGTGCCGAACTTGAAATCATCTCTGCGGAGGATGATGGCGTCCTGCAGAGCCAGCAACTTCTGCAACGGATTCAAGGCGCCGTCGAATCTCGGCCCAACGCCATCATCGTGGAGCCCGCCGGCTCTACAGCGCTTCCTCATGTGGCTCGAGCTGCCGGCGCGGCCGGCATTGGATGGGTCGTTCTCAGTCGCGATGCGGACTACATTGCGGAATTGCGCTCGGCTTATCGCATTCCCGTCTGCGTGATCACTCCCGACCACCAGGAAATGGGCCGCATTCAGGGACGACAGCTTGCCGCTCTGCTGCCGCGCGGCGGCGTCATCCTCTACATCCAGGGTCCCAGTCACAGCAAGGCGGCGACCCTTCGCTACGAAGGCTTGCTGGAAACCGTGCCCGAGAACATTCAACTGCGCGTGGTAAAGGGACATTGGACTGAGTCGAGCGCCAAGAAGGCTGTTCACTCCTGGCTCGGTCTTTCCACCTCGCGCAATACCGAGATTGTGTCGGTTTGCGCGCAAGACGATTCGATGGCCATTGGTGCTCGCAAGGCTTTCGAGCAGTCCACTCACGAACTCCGGCAGTCTTGGCGCCAGATTCCTTTTCTCGGCTGCGATGGCATGCCTCAGACCGGCCAGGAATGGGTGCGCCAGGGTCTGCTGGCAGCTACCGTTCTTAACCCCCCGACTGCTCCCGTGGCGATCGAGTTGGTGGCTGCTTTCCTGCGCAACGGGACCATGCCTCCACCGAGAACCTTGACGCATGCCCGGTCCATCCCCGAACTTGCGATGCTGGTCAAGGCACAGGGCGCCATCGCCAGATAGAGTCCTGGCCCACACTGGCACACTTTGGCGTTAGGAGAAATGACGATGGGGAGAGAATATCTAATCGTCAAATAAGGCCAAATTTCTGCTGAGCGATCAATAGAGGGGGCGAAGAGCCCTCCCCCGTCGCCGCCCCCTCCTGTTTACTTAATCGTTCCTGGGTGACCTGCGCCTACGAAAAATGAGCAACGCGAATCAAACTTGCTGCCGGGCCGCACGGGAATCTCATGGCTGTCATCTGTGACAGTTTGCCCTACGCTCATCCTGCCCTAGACTGGTGATGGACCCACCGGACCTGAAAAGCACATGCCTTCATTCGAAAACAGAGGTCATCATTCATTGCCTGGTCTCCGTCGGGTGCATTTCGCTGCAATTCTTGTGGGCGTCTTCCTGTTGACTGCTCTTACCGTCGTCAGCGGCAAGTCGATCAAGATGGTCACGAGCTGGTTCAATCCCAATTATCAAGGACAAAAATTCCATAAAGTTCTTGTCATCGGCGTCGCTCGGGATACGGAGGTGCGTGCTGACTTCGAGGATGGATTGGCGGCACAGATTGCGCGTCCGGGCATGCAGATGATTCCCGGCAATCAAATCCTGTTGCGTCCAGACCCTCAGGCGAAACCGGATCTCGACTACCTGCGCGCGCAGATCCGGGATAATCAGATCGATGCCGTGGTCGTCACGCGTTTATTGCGGGTCGACAAGGAAGTGATCTCCATCCCAAGCTCGACCTATGTCGCCCCGTTTCCCTATTACTACTCTTTCTACGGCTACCTGGGCGCCGTCTACCCTGTAGTTTTCGACCCCGGATACACGCGGGAAGACACGACCGTTAGCGTCGAAACCAACGTTTATGCCACCAGCAAGGCAGATGGGGACCTGGTGTGGACCGGCGTTAGCGAGTCATTCAATCCGAAGTCCGCGAAGAAAGTCGCGGACGGCTTGATCAAAGAACTTCCCCAGCAGATGGAGAAGGATGGCCTGCTGTCGAAATCACCCTCGAGCTAGCGACGCAAAAGCCATTCTCCCATTTCGATCGATAACCTTCGTTGTTTTTCCCCATCTTTTGCTAACGGACATTTCTCCGGAAATGTTGCATTTGAGGAAAGCGGTTCCGTTTTCCAAGCTAGGCCTGTTACACCGGTGCTTTATTGGTCCCCAAACGATATGTCGAGTACCCGGGCCACGACCACGCCTTCTGCATCGGCTGGAATCATCTTCAGTTTCGAGATCGCCTCAGGGATGGGAACGAAGACAAACCTTGGAGGCTTGAGGGCCACCATCACATCGTCGAGCCCGCGCGAAAGAGCATAGACGGCTCCCGCTCCAAAACTTACTCCAAGATTCCGGTCCAGCGCAGTCGGAGAGCCGCCGCGCAGGAGATGCCCAAGCACTACACAACGAGATTCTTTTCCGGTCAATTCCTGCAGTCGTGCTGCCACGAGTTCGCCAATTCCTCCCAGACGCTCAACCCTTCCAGCTTCGTGACTCTTCACCCTTACATCGCCTCCAATGGGCTTGGCTCCCTCTGCCACGACTACTATTGAATAAGGCTTGCCTTCGGTGTGCTTGCGCTTGAGATGTGCTGCGACTTTCTCGATCGAATAAGGAATCTCAGGAATGAGGATTGCGTCCGCTCTCCCGGCAAGACCCGCATGCAGAGCGATCCATCCGACGTAACGGCCCATCACTTCCACTACCATGACCCGCTGGTGCGAAAGCGCGGTGCTGTGCAGACGATCGATACATTCCGTCGCGAATGATACTGCGCTATTGAACCCGAATGTCATGGCCGTGGATTCAAGGTCATTGTCGATCGTTTTGGGTACGCCAACAACGCGCAGTCCTTTTTGTTGCAGTTGATGAGCGATGGCGAGACTTCCGTCCCCGCCTACGGCAATGAGTGCATCCAGGCCCGCGTCATGGAATCGCTTTACCAGTTCATCGGAACAGTCGATCTCCACGTTGCTGCCATCAGATCTCTTTACGCCGCGCCGGAAAGGATTGCCTCGGTTGGTGGTTCCGAGGATTGTGCCACCGAGATGAGAAATCTCTCGCACGTGGGAGCGCCGGAGTTCCACTACGCCCCCAGCCGGATAGCGGTCAGGTTCCAGCAATCCGTCGTACCCATCTCGAATCCCGAAAATCTCCCAGCCCAATCCGCGGGCAGCGTAGACGGCTCCGTGGATTACCGCGTTGAGCCCGGGAGCGTCGCCACCGCCAGTTGAGATACCAATTCTCTTGATCGTGTCCGCCACGCTCTTCCTCCTGTTGCGTGAAACGCGCGCCATCCACCCGCACTGCGGCTGGCGGCGCCTTTAACCACACTTCGGAGTTTAGAGGATCGATTTTGTTGGACATACTGACAGTTCTTCCAGCAGGTTGCGGAAGAATGCAAGATAGTTCGCGCAACGTGGAGAGCGGTCCCTTGGGGCCACGAAAGTTGTTTCGATTGAGTTGGGGTTTCAGCCCCACAGGCGCTAACTTAAGGACTACTTCCGCTTCGCTCGTTATTCGGGGGGTTCTGCGATCGATTCACACTGCCGACTTGTCGATACAAATCTGGCCAACTTCCTCGAAGCTGGTTTCTTCTGGCCAGCTTCCGGGTTGCCCAACGACACACAACTGACAAATCCGATTCTGGCGTTCTGAGTGCATGGCGAGTTTTTGGCAAATAAGAGCGACGCGCTACTATTCACAACGCAGTGCAATCATCGGATCGACTCTGGAGGCGCGACGCGCCGGTATTGCGCAGGCCAACGCCGACACCAAGGTCAGAAGAATCGTTCCGGCTAAGAGAATGACGGGATCGCGAGCGTTTCCTTGTGCCCATCTCGCAATAAATCGGTTTAGGACTACCGAAAGAGCGACACCTGCCAGGACTCCGGCGCCCAGACTTACCGATGCCGACCTGAAGACCATTCGGAGCACGTCCGCACGCTGCGCGCCCAGCGCCATACGAATCCCGAAGTCGTTGGTCCGTTGTTCCACTGTGTAGGACACGACACTATGCAGCCCGACCGCAGCGAGAGCCAGAGCCAGCCACGCAAGAATGCCAAAAATCCAGGCCGCGATATGCTCCTGCTGCCACTCGGGTTCATAGGTAAGGAGACTTTCGAGATCAAAAGTGCCACTAACCTGATCCGGGTTAATGGTCCTCAACTGCTCGCGCACGGCATGTTGAAGCTTTAGAGGCGGAATCTCAGAGCGAACCAGAATCTCCGTGCCCTCTCCCATGCTGAACGTATACGGCACGTAGACGGATGGTCTAGGGGCACTGCGGAGTCCATCATTGCGGGCGTCTCCGACGATGCCCACAATCTGGAACCAGGTAGTTCCGATATTTGGCGGCGACAGCACTGTGGCGGGATTGCCTTCGAGACCTCCCGATCTCAGCGAGTGCCCAATGGCATCGCCATTGGGAAAGTAGCGCTGCGCCAGCGTACGGTTGATCACGGCTACATGTGCGCCCTTGTTATTCTCGGCATCGCTCCAAATCCGTCCTCGCAGCACGGGAATGCGCAGAGCCGCGAAGTACTCTGGGCTAATCAGGTTGACCGATCCGACCTCAGCCCCACTCGAATCAGAAAGCGCCCCTGCACCCGGAGGCATGGGTTTGCCCAGGACTTCAAATCCCATAGTCCATCCATTGTGCGGCGGCGTGGCATCAGTGGAAATCGCCGCGGTGATCACGCCTGGTGTCTCCGCCACTTTCTCTCGCAGTTGCTCAAAATAGGCTGCACGGGCCGGCCAAGTGCCGTAGGAGCCTGCGGGTAAAGGAATTCCTATCGCCATCACGTTGTGCGGATCGTAACCGAGAGGCTGGTGAATCAGCTCGGCGAATCCTTTCATCGACGAGCCCGCAGCGGCCAGCAATAGCAATGTCAGCGCCATCTGGGAGGAGATCAGCAGGCTGTGGGCCTTGCCCCCGTGAATGCTGCCAGCCACTCGACGGGCACCAGACTGCATGATCTCGCCGATGTGCGTACGCGAAAGTTGGAGCGCCGGCCAAAGACCGAAAATTATGCCCGTTCCGAGCGCGACGGTGACGCTGAAAAAGAGAACCGGGAGGTTGATACGAATCACCGCCTCGGAGGCGAACGTAGATTGCGGGACCAGACGCAGCGTCAGTGCGAGAGCCCCGTAAGAAGCTAGAACACCCAGGACCGCGCCAATTAAGGCTAGAAGAAGGGACTCCGTGAGCAGTTGGCGGACGATGCGAAAGCGGCCGGCGCCGATTGCGGTTCTGACGGCCAACTCATGCTGCCGCGCCGTGCCCCGCGCCAGCAATAGAATCGAAACATTCCCACATCCGATCACGAGCAGTAACATCACCGCGCCAAAAAGCAAGTACAGTGTTCCGCCCATGGAGCTAACTACCCAGTCGTTGAGCCCATGCAGATGGACCTTGAAGACATCCGGGAAATCAGTACGCCTGGAGCTGGCGAACTGTTCCACGAGGGGCTGCAGTGCGGCTTCGGCTGTGCCGCGGGTGACGCCGGGCCGCAGAAGCAGGTCGACGATCGATGTGCGCCCCGGATCTCGCAACAGCTTCAGCGGGAGATAGACCTCGCCGCCATACCAGGTGAATCGGGGTGCCGCGACGCCAACGATCTCGAAGTTCCTGTGATCAAGTTGCAGAGTGCGGCCCACGACATCCGGATTGGACAAGTACTGTCTCCGCCAAAACCTGTAGGAAAGAACTGCAACGGGTCGTGGCTCCTGTCCCTCGGCTGCATCGGATGGCCAAAGTCCGCGACCCAGCAAAGCGGGCACTCCGAGATCCTGGAAATTGTTCGAGATGAGGCTCACGGCGTGCACCGTCTCCGGAAGATCTTGCCCGGTCAGCATCAGAGCGCTGTTGTCTGAAGCCAGAACGCTTTCGACCACCGGTGATTGCCGCAAGGTCCGGATTTCGGCGCCATTCAGATAGACGGGGTCTCCGGAACCCGCCACGCTGTCGACCGTGAGTCGCACGATTCGATCCGCGGCAGGGTAGGGATAAGGATGCATCAGCACGGCGTAGATCACGCTGTATACAGCGGTGGCCGCTCCAATGCCGAGCGCCAACGAGACGACTGATGTCAGCGTAAATCCTGGATTTTTGATGAGCTGCCGTGCGGAATAGCGGAGGTCCTGAAGCAAGGTATGCATAATTTCATTCCAGATGTGCGCCGCGAGATGCGGTAGTGATCTCACGGATTACGTGCTCGAGAAGTTACCATCTTGCGAGCACGACTGGCCAGTCGGGAACTGAACAAGTCACGGGCTACTCGGACTGAGCTACGTACAACGCATCGGGCTACGGGTCGCTTCTCGGAGATGCGGCCGGGTTAGGATCGATAAAGGGGCGCGCCATTAACTCCCGAATGGTCGGCTACTTGGAAGTTACCGCCCAGAAAGTGCCCGCAGCGTCAACTTCTAGAAGCGTGCTAGTGGGTCGATTACATGATTAATTGCTTAGCCCAGACGGAGTGTTTTAAAATGCGTCCCCAAGCAAAACGCCCAGCCATGCGGCTGGGCGGGATTTGTCTACAAACAGATTCGTTTCAGTTTCGGTGATTGTTGCTTTTCTGGTCGCTGGCGATAATGCCATCTTTAATATGAATCACACGGTGCGCGTATTCGGCAATATCGTGTTCGTGGGTGACCAAGATGATCGTGTTGCCCTCGGACTGCAACCGGTCGAACAAGGCCATAATCTCGACGCCAGTCTGAGAGTCCAGGTTCCCCGTAGGTTCGTCGGCCAGGATGATCGAGGGTTTGTTCACCAGAGCCCGCGCAATTGCCACGCGCTGCCTTTGTCCGCCTGAGAGTTCATTGGGCTTGTGGTGCATGCGCGTTCCCATGTTCACGGCTTCCAGAGCCGTCTTGGCGCGGGCGATGCGTTCCTCGGTCGGTATCCCCGCATAGATCAGGGGCAATTCCACATTGTGCAGAGCGGTTGCACGCGCCAACAGGTTGAAGGTCTGGAACACGAACCCAATCTCTTTATTCCGAATGCGTGCCAGTTCATCATCGTCCAATTCGCTCACCAGTTGGCTGTTGAGCCAGTACTTTCCCTGCGATGGCGTGTCCAGGCAGCCAATCAGGTTCATCAGCGTCGACTTGCCCGATCCGGAGGGACCCATGATTGCGACATATTCGTTCCGCTGGATACGCAGATTCACTCCCCGCAAGGCGTGCACCTGCTGCTCCGAGCCCATGTCATAGGTCTTCCAAAGATCCTCGGCCGCGATCATGCACGACTCCGGCGGCGCTACTTCGCTGGGATTCGGTATGGTGGTGTTAGGCATGCTGATGACTTCTGCGGTTGCCATGTTTTTCTCCTGGTCCGTTGCCACTCGACCTCTCCGATCTTGGCTTCGTTCCTTGTGTTTGAGCTCCGATTTCTGAGACCTTGCCCGGTTCCTTTTTGGACGTTCCAGTCCGGCTAAGGTTATGACGTTTCTTCCTCTTCTTTCTTCGGTGCCGTGTTATCGACTTTGACGCTGCTCCCCGGTCGCAGGCTGCGCAAGATCTTGTAACTTCCGGTGATGACCTCGTCACCTTCTTTCAAACCATCCAGAACCTCGATGTCCGTCCGGCCGGTGATTCCCGTCGTGACTGGCACGAAGATCGCCTTCTTGTTGCGGATCACGAACACTCCCTGCATGGCGTCATCGGTCTTTGACTTGGATGCAACTTCTTTTGCCGCCGGAGCCGCCGCATGTACCGATCCGGGTTGATTGTTTTGCTGATCCATCTGCTCTTTGGTCCGCATCGTCAGCGCCTGGATCGGAACCGAGATCACGTTGCTTCGGGTCGCGGTCGTAATCTTAGCCGTCGTAGAAAGCCCTGGCCGCAGATCCGGTGGGGGGTCGCTCAAAGTCACCACGACTTTGAAGTCCTTGGCTTCTTCACTGGCGATGTTCTGCTGTGAAGTTGAAACCCCACTGGAACGTACGACCGCATTGTTTCCGATCTCGGATACCGTTCCGTGGAAGATCTTCTTCGGGATCGCGTCGATCGCTACCTCAGCCGGCTGACCCAGCCGGACATTCACAATGTCGGTCTCGTCGACTTTTACCTCAGCCGTGATAACCGACATATCGGCAACTGTCATCAAGGTGCTGCCCTGCGCGTTTTGAATTCCGATGACTACCGTTTCTCCTGCCCGCACCGGAAGATTGGTCACCACACCGTCGAAAGGCGCCGGGTACGTAGTTTTCGACAGAGCATCCGAATAGCGAATCAAAGTAGCTTTCGCCTGCACGATATGCCGTTCAGCCGAATCTTTCTGCGCCTTGGCCTGCGCTAGCCGGGCTTGCGCTTGAGTCAATCCGGCGTCCGCGGTCGACCATGCATTCTTGCGCATGTCGAAATCGGACCTGGAAATCAAGCCGTCTTTGAACAGGTTCTGTGCCCGCTCCCAGTCCTGTTTGTTGCGGTCATAGTCGGCTTGCGCGCGCAACTGATCGGCCTGGGCCGTCTTGACAGCCGCATCTGCGGCCAGCGCATCCGTCTCCGCAGCCTGCAGCGAGGCCTGGTTCGCGTTGACGTCCGCCTCGGGCTGCACATTTTCAAGCTGCGCTAACAATTGGCCCTTCTTTACGCGATCCCCCTCCTTCACGTACAAGTGGGTGATCTTGCCGAACGCGTTCGCTCCGATGTTCACATAGGTCTTCGGCTTAATTTCGCCCGAAGCGCTCACGATCGTCGATAGATCCTGACGCTGCACTTTGCCGGTCTGCACCGTGGCAACATTCTTGCGGCTCTGATAGACCGATACCCCGATCAAGGTCCCCAATACCACCAGCACCCCAACGCCAATCGCGATTTTTTTCCAGACTTTCATAGCTCCGTCGCATCCGGGGAACTTGTTGTTTCCGTAGTAGATACGCGATATAGCGTTAATCTTCCCGGAAAATGCAATGATCCCTGCCGGTCACCGGGACGGGCACACATCCTCTGTTACGATCCTGACCCAGAGAAAGTTCCGATCAAAAGAAGTTTTAGGAGTGCCGAGACCCGTTACGGAGGGAGCGTTGTTGACTGCCCCCGGAACCTTCCATTATAGACCTGCACGCCAAGGGACTGGCGAATAAATAGCTGCGCCCGCGATGGGGAAGAGCACCTATGGAGAGCCCCTTGAGCTGTCTACAGCGAAGCGCGTCCGGCGACGAATCGGGGCCGAACGCGTGGTGACAAACAGAACCGTTGAGCCCATCATTTTCTCGCGTAGTTTGGGCAACTCAGGAAGTCGTCCGCAGCTTCCTACTTTATGCCGTATACGGGTCAATTCGTTCTCCGGGCTAGAGTTAACCTTGCTTTCACAAAGGCAAGCGCCTAAAATAAAGCGACGACGGTTTTGCTGGTAGGAGTTCCCCCTTATGTTGCGGCCTTTTTCTTATAGAACACTCCAAATTGCGCTCCTTTCAGCAGTAAGTTTCGTCGCCTCGGCCGCCGTCGCTCAAAGTCCAGCGCCAAGTCCAGCAAAGGATCAGCCCAAAGACGAACCGCAGACCAGTCAGCCCGCCGACAAGTCCGCGGCCGCCCAAACGCAACCCGCAGATGCCGTCGATCCGCTGAAGCGCCCTCAGGACGACAAACAGCGCAGAAACAACGCCAAGAAGCTCAAACAGGAATTAAGTAAGCCCTACAAGAAGTGGCTCGACGAAGATGTTACTTACATCATCACCGATGAAGAACGCGCCGCGTTCAAGCAGCTCTCCAATGACGAGGAGCGCGACAACTTCATCGAAGCCTTCTGGCAGCGCCGCGATCCCACTCCGGACACCGAAGAGAACGAATTCAAAGAAGAGCACTACCAGCGCATCGCCTACGCCAACGAGCACTTTGCTGCCGGCGTCCCTGGCTGGAGAACCGATCGCGGCCGCATCTACATCGTCTTCGGCAAGCCCGACGAAATCGAGTCGCATCCCTCCGGCGGCACCTACGAGCGCCCGATGGATGAAGGCGGCGGCACCACCTCCACCTTCCCCTTCGAACAGTGGCGCTATCGATACATCGAAGAAATTGGCCAGGAAGTCATCATTGAATTCGTCGACACCTGCATGTGCGGCGAATATCACATGACCATGGACCGCTCCGAAAAAGACGCCTTGCTCTACACTCCCAACGCCGGCCTCACCATGTGGGAGCAGATGGGCATGGCCAGCAAGGCCCAACGTTTCAACGGCAACGGCATCGAGCGCCTCGGTCTCGGCCCCGACAGCCAAATGCTGAACAGCAAAGAATTCGATCGCCTGGATCAGTGGGCGAAGCTGCAGCGCGCGCCCAAAATCAAGTTCACGGATTTGACTGAAGAGGTCAATTCCAAGATCATCCTCAACCCGATGCCCTTTGATGTCCGCTCTGATTTCGTGAAAGTGACCAGTGACACCGTCCTGGTTCCGGTCACGATTCAGATGAAGAATCGTGACATCACCTTCGTGAACAAAGAGGGTGTTCAGCGCGGCACAGTCAATATCTACGGCAAGCTCTCCACGCTGACGGGCAAGATCGTTCAAACCTTCGAAGACACCGTGCAGGTCGATGTTCCTGCTGAACTCCTGCCTCGTACCGCCGAGAACGCCTCGGTTTACTGGAAGGCTCTCCCGCTGCGCGCCGGCCACTACAAGTTGTACATCGCGGTCAAAGACGTCAACGGCGATCGCAAGGGCGTCTTCAGCCGCAGCATCACGGTTCCGGAATACGTCGAAGACAAGCTGGCGACCTCAAGCCTGATCGTCGCCGACCAGATGGAGCCCGTTCCAACCAAGGCAATCGGCAGCGGCAGCTTCGTCATCGGCACCACCAAGGTCCGTCCGCGTGTGGGCGCCGCCGATGGAAAGCCTGCTGTCTTCAAGCGTGACCGCGATCAGAAGCTGAATTTCTGGATGCAGGTCTATAATCTTGGTGTGGACGAGAAGACCCACAAGCCTTCCGCCACGTTCGAATACGACATCACCAACGTCGCCACCAACAAGCCGGTGGTGCAGAAAGTCGAAAGCACCGACACGATGGGCAACCTTGGTGATCAGGTGACTTTGCAGAAGTCGATCGCGGCTGCGAATCTGCAGCCGGGCGTATACCGCATTCAGATCAAGGTGAATGACAACATTTCCAAGCAGACCGTTGATCCGTCTGCAACGTTTGCAGTAGAGTAACTCCCTGCATTCCCCCAGGGGGTGGGGCAGAGTTGAAGCTAAGCAAGCTCGCCACTTGGTTGTGCATATTTGGGCTGTCGCTTCCGGTCTGGGCTGCAGATCGGCCCGGAGCGATCTCCGGATTCGTCCGCAACAATTCCGGAGTCCCCCAGATGGGCGCCGTCGTCCAGATACTGGGCGCAGCCGACCTTACCCTTACCGTCTTCACCGATGAAGCGGGACACTACACCGCCACCGGCTTGCTGCCCGGCATTTATACGCTGAAGGTGACTGCGCCCTCCTTCCTGCCCGCACTGCGTGAAAAAATCGGCCTGCGTCCTGGCGCCACTCTCAACATTAATGTCACCCTCAGCACGCTTCTAGGCGCGATGGAACTCGGCCCACTGCGCGCTCTTCCCGATGATGATGATTGGAAGTGGACTCTGCGCTCGGTGGCGAATCGTCCAATTCTTCGCATCTTTGACGATCCCAGCCAGGCAGACAAACAGAATCACGATTTCACCGGCACGGTAACGTTCGTTGCCGGCTCAGCCAACGCAGGCTATGGAACTGGCTCTGACATGAGCACGAGTTTCGACCTCGAGCGCTCAATCTTTTCCGACGGGCATCTGGCTTTCAGTGGCAATGTCGCTTACGGTGACGCACTGCCGTCAGCTGTGGTGCGCGCGCGCTATTCGCATCGCCTCGTCAATGGCTCTGAGCCCACCATGGCTCTCACCATGAGCCGCTTCGCCCCCACCGATCCCAGCCTGCACGGCGCCGCACTCCAGGCGTTGGCGCTCTCCGCGGCGGATGATCTCGTGCTCGGCAACGCCCTCGAACTCAGGTTCGGCAGTGAACTGGAAACCATCGAATTCCTTGGACATCTGAACGCGTTTCGCCCCTATGCCGCAGCCGATTTTCATCTTTCTCCGAACACGGTGGTCGAGTACGACTACACGACATCGCGTCCCACTACGCGTACGGAAAAGGGTTTCGATTCGGCACCCGCCGATCTGAGCGAGTCTAATCCGCGCGTGAGCCTCGCAGGTTTCTCGCCGAAGATCGAGAGTGCTCATCATCAGGAAGTCAGTCTTTCTCAGCGGGTCGGCAAGACGAATCTCCAGGTTGCCATGTTCGCCGACCGAATCACCGATCCAGCCCTGACCGGGTTGGGCGAGGTCACTTCCGCCGGCGGATTCCTGCTCCCCGACATCACCTCCGGTACGTTCAGTTACACCGGTCATAGTTTCGACACCAATGGCGTCCGCGTCGTGGTACAGCACAGATTTGCTTCCGATCTCACAGCGACCTTGGACTACGGATTCGGTGGAGTTCTGGAACTCTCGCACCCCGACATTCCCATTCAGCAGGCCCAGGAATGGATGTCCACCGAACGTCGCCATGCTTTGGCTGCGAAGCTGAGTGGCACCTTCGATCGTACCCACACCCGCTGGATTGCCTCGTACCGATGGATCAACGGCCCCGCTCTCACTCCCGTTGACATGTTCAACGCCTCGCCCGGCCAGAGTGATCCATTCCTGAACATCTTTATCCGCCAACCCATCCCAACCTTGGGTGGCCACATGGAAGCTTTGATCGACATCCGCAACCTGCTGGCCCAGGGGTATGTCCCAGTTCTAGGTCAGGACGGCCAGACGGTCTACCTGGTCGACTCCGCCCGCTCGGTCCGCGGCGGAGTAGCCTTTACGTTTTAAACAGTCGCCCATGTCATCCTGAAGCTGCGTCTTTCGCGGCGGAGGATCCATGCAACCTGCTGCGGGCATTGAGCATAAAGCGCTGTGTTCCTCGGCGTCTCGCATCCGCACTCTAACTCTGTGCTTGACTCTCCACTGCAGATTTAAGTAATGTTCCACACTAATTCTGTGGGCAGCTTGTGTTTCATACTCAAAGAATCCTGATTTTCATAAGATTCTTCGCTTTTGCATAACCCGGCCTTAAGTGTTGTTGCGGGCGGAATTATGTCCAAAAACGTAAGATATTGAAAAAACGGGTTCCTTTGAGTGTGGCCGGTTTGGATGCCGAAGTGCATCCTCGCGGGCCAACTGTTCCAGGTTTCCGGCTCCACGTCTGAGCCAGTTTTCAGAACACAAAAACAAAATTCGAGATTTGCCGGAGAGGCGATGATGAGACACTTTTTGTGGTCGACGCTCACGCTGTTGCTGGTGGCTACGAGTCTGTTCAGTCAAACCTTCCGCGGTGCCATCAATGGCAGCGTAACCGACCCGGCGGGCGCCGTGGTTGCGGGAGCCAGCGTGAAAGCCACGAACACCGCGACCGGCGTTTCGCTCGACACCACCAGCACCAGTGATGGCCAGTTCTCATTTCAGGACTTGCCGCTCGGCTCTTACAAGATCTTGGTCACCGCAGGCGGATTCACTCCCGCCGTCGTGGAAAATGTCCCCGTCAGTGCCGGATCTGTCTATACGCTACCGGTGAAGATGAAGGTTGGATCGTCGACAACGACTGTGGAGGTCTCGGCGGAAGCGCTGTCGCTCGACACGACCACGGTCATGCAGAACACAATCATTCCCACGGAGCAGGTTCAGAACGTTCCCATGAACGGCCGCGACTTCACCCAGTTCACGGCCATGGCCCCCGGATTTGCGGGTTACTCAGGAGCGCAGGCTTTTGGCTCGCTGAACGGCACACGCGCTAACCAGATGAACTGGCAAATTGACGGCGTGGACAACAATGACTTCTGGCACAATCTGGCGGCCGTCAACCAGGGCGGCGTATCGGGCATCGCCGGCACGCTCATGCCGCTGGATGCGGTCGATGAATTTGCAGCACAGACTCAGTCCAACGCAGAAGCGGGCCGCAACGCCGGCGGAATCATCAACGTCGTTCTCAAGTCCGGTACCAACGGGATACACGGTTCCGCCTATTACTTCAACCGTAACACCTCGTTGGGAGCGTCCACGCCTTTTTTCAATCCGGAATTCCTGCAATCACTCGGTTTGCCTAGCAAGAAACCACCCCTTCGCAACGAGAATTACGGTTTCTCGCTCGGCGGACCGATCGTGAAAGACAAGCTCTTCTGGTTTGTCGGTTTTGAAAAACAGAAATATACGATCGCACTATCAGGTCTGAACACCGAGCCGTCCACGGCATATCAGAATGCCGCCTTGGACCTGCTGACCACGTATAACGTTCAGGAGAGTCCCATCTCGCAGGCCCTGATGGCGAATCTCTGGCCGAGCTACATCAATCCTCTTCCTGCCCAGCCGAGCAACTACTTCGCCACCAACCCCTCTCTTGGATATAGCTACAACGGTGTGATCAAGCTCGATTACAACATCAACGTGAAACACCACCTTTCGGGACGCTGGTTTGGCGGACAAGGCTCTCAAACCGCTCCCACGGGTGGCAGTGCTGCGCTCGCCACCGCCAGTTCAAACCTGAACTACTACTTCGAGAAAGCGCCGATCCACGTCTACAACTACGCGGTCACCTTGAACTCCGTGCTCACGCCGCGGATGACCAACCAGTTGCTTTTCGGAGTCAACTACTTTAATCAAGTATTCCGCGATGCCGTTGCCAACTATGACACGCATACGAACGCGCAGTTGTTCTTGAGCCCCGACACACCTACAACGCCGAAATTCTTTGGCGCCCCGAATATCCGGATCAGTGGCTTCGAGCAGGTTGGTATCACTCCGCCCGAAGGGCGAAACGATATCACCGGGATGCTTGCTGACGTTCTTTCCTACAACGTCGGAAAACATCAGCTTCGTTTCGGCGGTGAGTATCGCCAGGCTCATCTTAACGAGTTCTATTTCTTTCACTCCTTGGGCAAGTTCATCTTCGATGGAACCCAGGGGCCCTGGTACGACGCCACCACCCAGACCTGCGCCGTATCTGACGCCAACGTTTGTTCTCTCGCGGATTTTCTCGCCGGACGCGTTTCCAATTCGGCCATTAACGTCGGCAATGCGGAGCGCAAGATCGTTGTCAACGCGCTGGACTTTTTTGGTTCCGACTCCTGGCAGGTGACACCGAAGCTCAACATCAATCTTGGCTTGCGTTGGGACTACTTCGGTCCCTTGCATAATGGCAGCAAAGACATTGCGATCTTTATTCCTGGGCGTGGAATTCAGATCCAGGGGGCCGGGATAGACAGTATCTTCAAAAAGAACCTGAAAAACTTCTCTCCGCGAGTCGGCTTCGCTTATCAGCCGACCAGTCGTGGGGATGTGGTCGTCCGCGGCGGCTTCGGGATCTACTTCGACCAGATCAACGTGAATCCCTTTATGGACGTCCGTCCTCCGAACAACGCCGACGGTGTGCAGGACAACCCCGCAGGCCCGAGCCCGGTGTCGATTTACACGGCAAATACGGCCGGTCAAACCTCCTATACCTGGCAGCCGGGCCAGTACATTTTCAACCCCGTCCAGCTATGTCCCAGCGGCAATGTCGCTACTGATCCAACCTGCGGCAGTTCGGTTTTTGACGTTTATTCCGTTAACCAGAACTTGCACACCGCATATTTCTATAACTACAACCTGAACCTGCAGAAGAGCTTTGCCAATGGAGCTGCAGTCTGGCAGGTCGGCTATGTAGGCAGCGGAGGGCGCAGATTGTCGGTTCTGCTCAACATCAATCAGCCTATCGATTCGGCCGGGACGCTGCCTTTCGGAAGTCAGTATCCGAACTTCGGTGCCATCAACCAGCTCAACAGCCTCGGAACTTCAAACTACAATTCTCTCCAGAGCACCCTTCGTCTCCGCTCCTGGCATGGGGTAAGTTCGGAGTTCGGTTATACCTGGTCCCACAGTCTCGACGAGATCACCGCTTATCGCGGCGTGATTCCGTTTGACAGCTACAACCTCAAGGCAGACTACGGCAACAGCGATTTTGACGTACGTCACACTTTCACCGGCAGCATCAGTTGGGAAGTGCCCGGCTCGTCCCATGGGCCCAAGGCGCTCACCCATGGATGGGTGGTTACCAGCGTATTGAGCTTCCACGGGGGCCCTCCGGGCGACCAGGTTCGCCCCGGGATCGACATTATCGGAGACCCGTTCTCGGGAGTTTCGCACTCGTTCTTCAAGCACCCGGACGGGACTGCCGGCGTGCAATGGATCAACCCAAACTCTTTCTCCCTCACACCCAGCTGCGGCCAGATTACGTCCGATGGCAGATGCTACGGTACTCTGCGCCGCAACCAGGTCTATGGGCCGGGCTTCAAGGACGTCGATTTGGGCGTGAGCAAGAGGTTTGATCTTACCGAACGGATGAAATTAAACATCAAGGCTGAGATGTTCAACCTCTTTAACACCATCAACTATGCCTCTGGTTACGGTCCCTTCGGTTACGGCTCGGGCGTGATCAGCGATACGATCGGCGACTGGAACGGCGCACCAGGCCTGGGTCCCGGAGAAGCCTTTGCCACAGTGCTTTCAGCAAAGATAACGTTCTAGTTCTGGCTCGTCAACGTTTGTTTGTGTAGGGGCGGACGCTTTCGTCCGCCCCGCCGAAGCGAAGCGAGGCGTTCCGGGTCCGGAAGATATCCACAGCCCCTTGTGACATCTGCCCTTGCGCTCCACAAGCGAAATGTTCGATGATCCACACACGCGTCAGCGTGGCTCATAGCCGTTAAGCGACCTAAGCTATTTGATATCAAGATTTTACCTGTAAGTCGTTGAGTCCCAAGATTTTGCCCGGAATTTTCCCCCAAATACATGATTCCAATAGATCTGAGGGGGGGAGGGAGAGTTACCAACCAGTAACATCATTTCCAAATGGAGACCCGCAAGGTCAAGAAGCACGAAATCTTTTCGCTCAGTAGCTTTGGGATATCCAGTCGCAACCAGCTGAACTTCCCAAATTACTCAACTTCCCAATTGCCCAATCTCCAATTCATCCGTTCGCTCAATCTCTTCTGTCCCTCCGTCCATCTCCTTTCGTCACCTCGCTCTCCGGTTACGCCGATGTTACCCTCCATCTGTTAGTCCCTCCCCAAGCGACTGTTCCGGAGATCCCGATGCGACGCGCCCTAATATCGATGTTCTGCGCAGTTCTGGCTTTTGCCCTGTTCGCAGTGCCGGCGTTGGCACACGGCCCAAAATCGGGTAAGTCCGCAACGCTCCCCGTCACCACTTCTTCCGCCAAAGCCCGCGAACTGTATGTCAAGGGAATGGAAGACTACGAAAATCTCTACCTCGAGCGCTGCAACGATGAGTGGCGCGCCGCCGTGATCGACGATCCCAACTTCGCGGTCGCTTGGGCGTGGATCGCGTTCAATAGTGGCAATCCGCAGGAAATCAGCGAAGCACGCAGCCGCGCCAAGGATCTTGCGCCCAGAACTGGTCCTGGCGAGCAACTCATGATCTCGTGGATCGTCAAGGTGCAGGAAGGCGATTTTCTGGGCGGTATCACCGCCATGAACGACATGCTCGCCATGTATCCCCGCGACAAGCACCTCTACTATCTCGCGGGCAACTGGCTGATGGGTGAGAACGGGAACGACCATGCTCGGCACATGATGGAGAAGGCGCTCTCCATCGACAAGAATTATCCAGCCGCGTTGAACGATCTCGCTTATGTCGAGGCGCGCGACCGCCACTTCGACAAGGCATTTGAGGCTATGGACCGCTACGTCGCGCTGCTTCCCAGGGAACCCAATCCGCAGGACTCCTACGGCGAACTCAAGCGCATGGCCGGAGACTTCGAGAGCTCGCTGTCGCACTATCGCGCCGCGCTCAAGATGGATCCCGACTTCGTTACATCGCAGCTCGGACTTGGTGATACCTATGCGCTGATGGGCAATCAGGAGCAGGCCCGCATCGAGTACGACAAAGCCATTCGCTTTGCCCACAACGAAGCCGACCGCCTGACGTACGGCATGCAGAAGGCGATGACCTACGTTCGCGACGGCAACTACGCCGAGGCGGACAGGCAGTTCCAGCAGATTGCAGAAACGGCTCACGCTAAGAATCACGATCTGCAGGAAACCCAGGCATTGCGACACAGGGCTGAATATCAGGCAGACGACAACGTCGCGTTGAAGCATCTCAAGCAGGCCGAGGAAGCGCTCGATCATCGTTCCACCATCTCGGTTTCCGATCGCCAGGAAGAGCTCTCCCGCATTCTGCGCAACCGCGTGGTGCACGCCGCGCACGCGGGAAATTCGGCCGTGGCGGAAAAGTCTCTCAAGCAGTTGGAAGACATGGCCAACGGCAGCCGTAATCGGGTGATCCAGAGTTCATACCACGGCGCCGCCGGAACGCTGTTGATGGACCAGAAGAAGTACGAAGACGCGATTGTGCACCTCGAAGAAGATCAGGAAAATCCGTTTACCATGGAGTTGCTGGTCCAGGCCTACTACCAGACAATGCAGACCGAGAAGCTGCATGAAACCGAAGTCAGACTCCGCGGCACCAACATGCCGACCATGGAGCAGGCTCTGGTCGTCCCGGCCGCTCGCTCCAGACGTCCCAATATCTAAGTCCGCACCGATACCGGGCTCCAGCTTCACTGGAGCCCGGACCCCTCTCGTCCAATCGCCTTGGCTTGGTGTACAGTAGGTGGTCTGTTTGAACGCCTATGAAGCCAGATGGCGAGCGCCGAGCCGGGACCAGAATCGCGACGCGTCTCTCGACCCGCGTCCGCACACCGCAGGGCACCGCCTGCACCGCGGAAACCCGCGATGTCAGTGCCAATGGCGTGTTCCTGTACACGAACTCCAAGATGGAGCAGGGTGCCGATGTCGAACTGGTGCTGATCCTGCCCCCGGAACTCACTTCAGGCGAGAAGTGTTGGGTATGCTGTCAAGCCACAATCGTCCGGGTCGAGGAGCAGGGCAACGACTGGGGGGTAGCCGCCCAGATCCGCCGCATGGACATCCTCCCCGAAATGGCTGTGTGAGGGTGATAGTTGTTAAATCCTTGTAAAAAGTGCTTCCATTGCATCGCGGGCGGTGCAATAATGGCGGCCCTAGAATTGCTCTGGCAAAACTAACAGCTTAAGGGCGGGCCCAGTATGGTCATCGAGAAACTGGCGGACGGTGTGGTGCAAGTGCAGACCCCCATCGGACCGCGCTATCTGATGCTATCTTTCCTGCAGCGCATTTATTTTCTGTGGATATTCCGCAATTTTCCTATTCTTCCCCACGCTGTCTTGAGCGAGCGACAGCAGCGCATGATCAATCGCATGTGCAGCGAACAGGTGTTTGCGTCGCTGCCCTACGTTGCTGGCATCGATGACGTTCCTGTGATCGGAACTATCGAGCACCGACCGGCAGTGGGAACTCAGCCCCTCCCACCGCGGCGTCCTGTCGCTCGGGAGTCGAACCCGTTGGCGGCAGAAGTTCGTCAGCAGCCTTGAGTTCACGTTGTTCCTGGCTTATCCGAGCAGACGCTCCTAGTGTGTTCGCCAATTTCGGCGACACGCTTGCAACGACTCCTGAATGTCTTCGTTGGCCATGGTTTCAGCGGCGAAGCACGAACAAGTTTGGCCAACTTGGAAACCGGTTACTCAAACGAGTGCCTCGGGGGCCTTCGATGGCGTGGCCCTATCAACCGCGAATACCAAAACAACCTCGACGGGGAGTTCTTGAAGGCTTTACTAGTGCGGTGTTAATCCCGGTCCCACAGTCATCCACCTGATGACGTCATTGATACCAAGCGCGGCAGCACGACTTTGACAAGGCAGCCTGGACCATCACGCCGGTTGGCGATCTCGATGACTCCGCCGTGGGCTTCTGCAATCTGGCGGCACAGCACCAACCCTACCCCGCTGCCACTGGGTTTCGTCGTGTAAAACGGAGTGAAGACGTTCGCCGGGTTCAGCAGTCCCGGTCCTTCGTCCTCGATACCGAGGGTGACCTGATTTGCATCGGCGTCCCAACGGACGACTACGCCGCCAGTTTGTCCATTGCCGACGAACTTTGATCCCGCACCTGCGCTTTCAAGAACTGCATCGGCGGCGTTTCGAATCAGATTGATCAGCATCTGTTCCAGTTGGTCGGGATCGGCCAGGAAGACCACGTTTGGCCCCTCGCGCACACAAACTTTGAGGCGTGTTTCAAGCGCTGCGACGCGGGCGATCAGCGGACTGAGCGGGACATCTTTGAGATGCGGTTTTGGCATTTGTGCGAGCTTGCGGTATGCCTCGAGAAAACGCTGCAGGGAAGCGGACCGTGTCTCGATAATCTCAAGTCCGCGCTGCAGGTCATTACGCACCTCGGGATCGACGTTGGTTGTCTGGACTCGTGAACTTAGACTTCCCGCAATCGACTTGATGGGAGCAAGGGAATTGCTCAATTCATGGCCGAGCACTCGTATCAGTCTCTGCCAAGCTTTGCGTTCTTCTTCGCGCAAGGCACGGCTTACATCAGAGAGCACCACTAGGGAATGAGGTACTCCGTCCTGTCGAAATGAACTACGCCGCAGCAGCCAGCGAGCCTGGGCCTCGCCAACATTGAGTTCCACAACGGTCTCGTTAGTCGCGGTGAGACATTCCTGCAGTCCCAAGTCGGCTGCTTTACGGCCCATCATGCGTATCTTGTTCTGACGGAGCAAATGCTCGCCCGCGGGATTCACCAGACGCAACTGAGTCGTTGGATCAAAGGCGAACAGAGGAGCATCGATTTCATCGACGACGCGCTGCAATAATGCGGTGGCCTCAATCGTCTGGATCTTCTGGCTGGAAAGCATGTCAGCGAGCGCATTGACTTCGAGCGAAAGTTCGCCGAGAGCATCGTCAGGGGTCGCGTTGCGAGCGCGAAACGAGTAATCTTCCTCACGCAGAGAGCCGATGACATTGGCCAGAGTCTGCAGGGGACGGGTGGTTTGCTCCTGGAGTGCAAGGGCGAGAAGCCACCAGACAAATAGTTCAGCGCCCGTAAGAGCGAGGCGCGAACCGATAGTCCAAGGCTGCATCCACACCAGGACGATACTGACGATCAGGCCAGGCAGTGCGACCAAGAAAGAGTAAAGGCTGATGCGGTGTTCGTAGAGGAGGCGGGCGCGTTTTCGTGGACGATTTGGTTTCAGGCTAATTGGGCTAGAGCCCATATTTCTCCATGCGTCGATAAAGCGCGCCACGGCTCAGACCTAAAGCCTCGGCGGCCTGGCTGACATTCCCCTGAAAGCGTTGCAGAGCCTTACGCACAAGAACGGCTTCTACGGCTTCAAGACTGAGTTCTTCGAGGTTCTGGGTCTGCGCTCGCGGGGAACTCAAGGACAAATCGGCGGGCTGTATTTCCGCAGTCCGCGTCATCAATACAGCGCGCTCGATTGTGTGTTCCAGTTCGCGGACATTGCCGGGCCAGGGGTACTGCATCATCGCCTGCAAGGCTGCTGGATCGAACCTCTGGATGGGGCGACGATAGCGCGCCGAGTAGCGAGCCAGGAAATGCGCACCGAGTACAGCGATATCCTCGCGCCTTTCTCGCAGAGCGGGAACACGAATCTCGACTGTGTTCAGCCGGAATAGCAGGTCCTCGCGAAATTGTCCGGCAGTGCAGGCAGCGGGAAGATCTATGTTTGTCGCAGATAGTACGCGAACATTAACGCGGCGCGACCGTGAGGACCCGACTCGCTCGACCTCGCCGGTTTCCAGAACCCGCAAGAGCTTGGCTTGCTGGCGGAGCGGGACATTGCCAATCTCGTCGAGGAAGATCGTGCCTCCATCGGCGAGCTCGAAGCGTCCAATACGATCGGTACGGGCGTCTGTGAATGCGCCCTTCACATGCCCGAACAACTCGCTTTCGAAGACTCCGTCGGGAATGGCGCCGGTGTTCACGGCTACCAGCGTTCGCGATGCTCGCGCCGAGAGTGCATGCAGAGTTTGTGCAACGACTTCCTTCCCGGTACCGTGCTCGCCGGTGATCAGGACATTGGCGTCAGAGGGGCCAACGCGCGCGATGGTTTCGAGAACGGGCTGCATAGCCGGAGCGCTGGCAATAAATTCCGGGCGACCTTCTGCCCGCAGCAGACGGTTTTCGGCTTCCAGCCTTGCTGCGCGCTGCAGAGCACGATGGAGTTCTACCTGCGTCCGCAGGATAGATACTAGCCGCTCGTTTTCCCAGGGTTTCTGAACGAAGTCGCGGGCGCCGCGGCGCATAGCTTCGACAGCAAGTTCGACATTGCCCCATGCGGTCATGACGATTACTGGAAGAGTGGCATCGATCGCCACGATCTCTGAGAGGAGGTCGAGGCCTTCCTGGCCCGAGGTCGTATCGCGAGTGTAATTCAGATCAATGAGGATGGCGTCATAGGAAGTAGTCTTGATCGCCTCGCGCACCACTACCGGAGAGCGGGCTTTGTCGACCTTGTATCCTTGGGGGCGCAAAAGAAACTCAAGAGCGTCGAGAATATGCTCCTGATCGTCCGCGGCCAGAATCCGCACCGGCATGCTGGACTCTGCTCGCGACAGCGTGAGATCGTCTCCGACTTTGACAGATGTGGGCATTTTCTTAAGGCGTGCGGTGGCTCACAACTCCGGTGATTGCATCCTGAATCAGTATGCCATTATGTTCCAGGGTTGTGCCGGTAGCACGATCAAGTTCAACTTTGGCCTTCTGGTAAGTGGTCAAGGCGCCGACCAGATCCAGTTCAGCCAAGGCGAGGTCTCGCTGGGCAGAAAGAGTCTGATAGCTGGAGCCGGCGCCTAATTCCTGTTCCTTCTTCGTGATCTCGAATGTGCGCTGGGCCAGATCGCGTGCCTTGCGGGCGGCGTCGACTCTGGCTCCCGTCTGTGCCAGAGCGTATTGCGCATTTCGCACCTCGATTCGGACCTGCTTTTTCAGCTGTTCGAGGCGCAATTCTGCCTGGCGGTATTCCAGTTCGGAGCGGTATTGGTCGGCTTTTGCGACCCGATTCCGAATGGGAATATTCAGATTCAGGCCAACATAGTAGTCCGGGTTAGTGTTGTTGAAGGCGTTCTGCAAGGCGCCAGCGAAATCGGTTGGCACGGTCGAAGGTTGCCCGAGATTGTAGACAGGATTCACGGGTCCAGCCAGACCTGAACCAGAGTAGAAGCCGACGACGGAGAGTGAGGGTAACAGGGCATTGCGGGCAGCGCGATTGCTGATCTGCCGGTTGACGAGATCGATGTTGGACTCCGCCAACTCTGGACGGCTGCGGATCGCCTCGGAGATCAGATCCTGAATCGGCTGGACCGCTTCAATCCGTGCCGGTTGCGTTTGAGTGTCGGTCGGGACCACGGGCATCGATTCCAGCACGGGATTGTCCAGGCTTTTCGTGATCGCATTCTTCATCAACGTTTCCTGGAGCTGAAGACTTGTGCGTGCGACAGTTAACTCCTGATCACGCTTGGAAACCTCTGCCTCGGAGCGCATGACCTCCATGGCAGGGACGCTTTCCAATTGCAACTGCTTCCTGGCGTTCTCCAGAGTCTGCTGGGCAAAGGAAAATGATTGCTCGTTGACTCGCGTCTGCTCGTAGGCGCTGACGAGATCCCAATAGATGTTTTCGATCTGCGTGACGGTCGCGATGATTTGATCTTTGAATGCGATGTCAGAGATCTTCTTGTTGTTCCTCGCGATGCGCAGGTAGCGCAGATTTGGGCCGAAGCCGAAGCCAGCAAGAAGCTCCTGCTGAATCTGAAAGCGAAAGGCTGAACTGAAGCTTGGCGAGAGGTTGAAATAGGGGCTGTTGGTCGTCTGCCGCGAATTTACGAAACCGAAGTTGATGCTGGTTCCGGTCGGGAATGCCTGGGTAAAAAGGGCATTCACTTGCGTGGTATTGAGCTGAAGCGAGGGAACCCCATAGATTTGCACATTCGCGACCGGCGAGGTTTGATGTTCGTTTCCCCCGTTGACGTTAATAAAAGGGTCGTACGACGAGACTGGAGTACCTGCACCCAGTGTAGATTGCACAAGGCCCGAAGCGCCTGCGCCTGCGCCGCCCGCGCCGCCGGTTGTGCCGCCGGCACCAGCGCCGGGAGCTCCGGTTCCGAATCCGCCCACGCCACCGCCGGGTGTACCTTGGACGACGCCGGTATTTACGCCGCGGAAGAATCCTCCTGCTTTGGTGCGGAGGATGTCTGTGTTCGCAATCGGCAAGTTGTAGCGTGCGATCGCGAGATCGAGATTGTCTTCCAGCGCAAGCTCGATGGCGTCTTTCAAAGACAGGTAGAGTTTGCCATCGCGCACAAGCTGGTCGAGATAGGGGGAATTGCTCATCGCCGGCTCAGGAACCGAATCCGCTTCGTATGCATTTAACGGGTTGCGCGACTTCGGCATTTCGAAATTTACGGAGGCACCTTGAGGGATCACGGACTCCTGTGCGGCGGCCGTGGGGACGTGTTCTTGCGCGAGTGCGGTCCATGCGAGCAGCAGCGGTGCAGTTGCGAATGTACAGACTAATCTACGTAACCCCGGAGATAAGCTCACGATGCGCTGACCTCCGCAGGTTGAGAGAACGAGGGATTGGCCGTGTCGCCAACCATCCATCCATCGCGAAGCTGAATAGTACGGCTGCCGTATGCAGCATTGGCGTCTGAGTGCGTAACCTGGACGATGGTTGTGCCTTGCTGATTCAGGTCTCGAAATAGTTCCATGATTTCCTTTGCCTGTGTTGAATGAAGATTCCCCGTCGGTTCGTCGGCCAGCAGAAGAGCCGGTTTGTGGATGACCGCCCGCGCTATGCCCACGAGTTGTTGCTGGCCTCCGGAGAGTTGGCTGGGATAGAGATCCTTCTTGGCCACAATCTGAAAACGGTCGAGCGTGTCAGCAACCAAGCCTTGCCGCTCCTTACGGGGAATATCTTTGTAGGAGAGCGGAAGATCGATGTTCTCCTGCACGGTGAGGTCATCAAGCAGGTGATAGCTCTGAAAGACCATACCGACGTTGCGCTTGGCGAGTTCCGCGCGCTGTTTGCGTTTCATCGCATGAACCGCGTCATCGCCGAACCAGAATTCGCCTTCCCATCCGTCGTCGAGAAGGGCAAGGACGTTCAGCAGGGAAGACTTGCCCGCGCCTGACGGCCCCATAATCGTGATGAATTCGCCTTGGCGAATATCGAGATTGATACGTCTCAGTACCCAGGTTTGACCTGCCGGTAGTTTGTAACTGCGTTCCAGGTTTTTCAGTTGAATCATTTTGTTCTCCGATTTCCAAATCACTCGTAGCGCAGCGCCTGCACAGGGTCCACTTTTGTCGCCCAGCGCGCTGGTACATAAGCGGCCAGGAGCGCCACCGCTGCAAGGACTGCTGTAAGCAGCCCGAAGATGGACAGGTCCACCTGGACCACGCCGAAGAGCACGCTCGAAAGTGCACGCGCCAGAAGGCCGGCTGTGAACAAGCCGATTGCCAAGCCCAGCACAGCCATTTTCAGAGCAGAGGAGATCACCAGGCGCAAGACATCATTCCGTTGCGCGCCCAATGCCATGCGGACCCCAATTTCGTGAGTTCGCTTGCTGACCGCGTAGGCCATGACGGCAAAGATGCCGGCTGCTGCAAGGATCAGCGCGACCGCCGCAAAGACCATCATCATGCGAGCCGAGGATTCCACTCCACTCATGTTGTCGGAGATGCCTTGCTTGAGGGTGCGGACATCATACGCGGGCACGGAGGGATCGATATTACGGACTTGTGCGACGACTGATGCCGCAGCATCACTCGGCTCCGTGGTGGTTCGCAGAACAAAGGATGACGATTGAGATGGCAACTGGGTCAAAGGTACGTAGGTTGTGGGGTTCAGTCTGGTATCGAGCACATTAGGCCGGATGTCGGCCACGATGCCAACAACGAGGCGGTCCGGTTGCTGGCTGTCGCGAGGGCCGAGTTTCACATGTTTCCCAATAGGATCTTGACCAGGCCAGTTGCGGCGCGCCATCGATTCGCTGATTACGGCCACCGGCAAGGAATCGCGGGCGTCCTCCGCGGAGAATGTCCTTCCTTTCAGCAAAGGAATCCGCAAGGTCGCAAAGAAATCCGGCGTGATGATTTGAGAAATCGTGGACGGGGTTTCTCCGGGAGCAGCGGGAGGAGCGCCCTCGGCCTTGTATTCCGTCCAGTTCCAGTACCAGCTTGAGGGCAGGCTGGATACGCAAGCAACGGACTGGACAGATGGTATGGACTGTAAGTCGCGAATAGTGCGATCGAAGTATGCACGGACCTGATCGTCGGTCTGATACTTCACATCCGGTAACGCAATACTGAATGTGAGCACACGGCTTCGATCGAATCCGGGCTCGATGGCGAAAATGTGGCGGAAGCCTTTCACCATTAATCCAGCACCGACCAACAGTACCAAAGCGAGAGCAATCTCGGACGTAACCAACAGAGCACGAAGCTTACCAGCGGCTCCGCTCGCACTTGATCCGCGAGCGTTTTCTTTGAGCGTTTCACCAACTTGAGATCGGGAAAATTGCAGCGCGGGTGCGAGGCCAGACAAAACACCGCTGACTAGTGCCACTGCGATGGTGAATCCCAAGACGCGCATGTCGAAGTCAATGTGCTTAAGCCCGGGGACATGCTGCACGATAAAGGGAGGGAGATCGGCTCGAAGTGCTGACATGCCGAAGCTGGCCAGGGCTACTCCTACGATTGCTCCAGCTGCCGACAGTAAGATACTTTCCACCAGCAACTGCCGAATCAGTTGCCAACGCCCCGCACCCAGTCCCAGACGAACAGCCATCTCCTTTTGGCGACTGGTTGCCCGCGCCAGCTGGAGGTTTGCCACGTTGACGCACGCGAGCAGAAGAACAAAGACGGCGGCCCCCATTAGCACCGAGACGAACTGGCGCGTTCCCTGTGTGACATCCTCCACCAGGCTGACGGCCCGTACTCCGTGGCCACCGTTCGTTGCCGGAAATTGCTGACTCAGGCGGGTGGCGATCGCTTGCAGGTCAGCACCCGCGTTCGGGATGGAACTATTTTTACTGACGCGCCCAATGACAACGAGGAAGTGGTTGGAACGGTCTGTACTGTCGCTCGTCGTAGGGTCGAGCGGCGTCCAGAGTTCGGCTCCTGCCGGAAAATCTGCACCCTCTGAAGCTACGCCCACGACGGTGAATTTCTGTCCATTCAGCAGCAGGTCACGGCCGACGATCGTGGGATCACTCCCCAAATTCTTACGCCAGAACCCTTGACTGATGACCACAACGGGTGCAGGCCCGCGCTGAAAGTCAACATCGCCGAGGTTTCTTCCGAGATATGGCGAAACTGCAAGAAGTGGAAAGAACTGCGACGTCACTCGGTAGCCTTCAACCCGCTCGGCGATACCCTCTCCGGTCAGGTTGGCGTTCCAGCCTTGAACTGCTGCCAGCTGCTCAAACGATTTGCTTTGCTGTTTCCAATCACGAAAGTTGGCAGGAGCGACTTTGACGCTTGTCGCATCTTCCTTGGGAACTGTCTCCCAGACGGCTACTACGCGGTCCAACTCTGCCAGACCAAACGGATGCAGCAGGAGTGCATTGACGTTGCTGAAGATTGCAGTATTAGAGCCGATTCCGAGAGCCATGGTGATTACCGCGACAATGGTGAACCCCATACTCTTTTGCAGTTGCCGTGTACCGAAACGAACGTCCCGTAGTATCCCCGTCATTGCTCCCTCCTTACTCGTAGTGCAGCGCGACCATGGTTTTATCGGTCTTCTTAGTCGCAGCGAATCGCGATGATCGGATTGATCGCCATCGCACGGCGGGCCGGCACATAGCATGCGGCCAGAGTAACAATTGCAACCACGACGGCGACGCAGACATATGTAAATGCGTCCATCGGGCTGACTCCATAGAGTTGGCTGGAGAGCAGGCGAGCTACGAAGAATGCGCCGGCCAGTCCAAGGGCAATTCCGGCGGCCGCGAATTTTGCGCCCTCCTTCATGACCAGCCAGAGGACGTCATGGGGTTGCGCACCCAGAGCCATACGCACGCCCATTTCGCGGCGCCGCCGTGAGACTAAATAAGAGAGGACGCCATATACTCCGACGATGCCCAACAGGAGCGCGATGCTGGCGAAAGAAGTGAAGAGCAATGTCGTGGATGCGGACGTCGAGGTCGCTTCGGACACCACGGTCCGCATTGTTCGGAACTCGGTGATCGGAATGTTGGGCGCGGCGGCGGCCAGAGTTCTGTGAAGAAGGTTCGCTGTTTCATCGTTGTCGGATGCCGTCCGCACTGCGATGGTCATTTCTGCCGGCAAGCGGCCATCTTCCAACGTCGCCGCGGGAGTGTAAGGGACATAGGCCGTGCCGCGCATGAACGTCGGTTCGTTATTTTGCAGATCGTAGGCGCGGACGTCTGCAACAGTGCCGACCACTGTTCGCCAGTTCGTTTCTCCAACAAAGCGCACATGTCGGCCTACGGCGTCGCCGTTTGGCCAGAATCGCTTTGCTGTGCTGGCGGAGACGACAACAACTGGAGGTCCTCCGGATTCATCGCTTTCGTTGAACCAACGTCCTGAGGTCAGAGGAATCCCCATTACGCGAAAATAGTCGCTGCTCACGATGTCGAGCCAGATCAGCGGCTGGCTGTTCGCCAAAGCCGGAGAGCTGGAGTTCTCAATGTCAAAAGAACGCTTGGCGACTCTCCCGCTCAAGGGCAACGTGTTGACTACGGCAGCTTGGGTAAAACCGGGCTGAGACCGTACACGGTCCACCAGATACCGATAGAAGGCAAGGCATCGCTGGGGGTCACTGCAAAAAGATCGGTCCGGCGTGATGCGCGCAGTGAGGAGCCGCTCCGGCCGGAAGCCCGTGTCGACGCTAGATAACGCCCGGAAACTTCGGATGAGCAGCCCGGCTGCTATCACAAGCATGATGGACAGAGCTACTTCAGCAACTGCGAGCGAGCCGCGGAGACGACGGGAGACCGACGTGGAGGCACCACGTCCTGCTGCGTTGAGAGATTCTGTGAGCGCAGTACGCGAAGCTTCGAGCGCAGGAGCCAGGCCGAAGGCCAGCCCGGTGACCCCTGCAAGGGCAATAGTGAAGAGCAACACCCGCCAGTCCACATGAACGTCGAAGAGGCGAGGTGTGTCGCTGGGAAGCAGGGATTTCAATGCAGAGAGTCCAAATACGGCCAGCATGAAGCCCAACAGCGCGCCGACGCCGGATAATAAAACGCTCTCCGTCAGCAACTGCCTTGCGATGCGCTGTGGTCCGGCACCCAGGGCCGAACGAATACCCATCTCTTTCTGCCGGGATGCGGCTCTTGATAGTGTCAGATTCGCAACGTTGGCGCAGGCGATGAGCAGGATGACACCGACGGCTCCCAGCAGCAGGAGCAACCTGGTGCGGACATCAGCCACCATGCCGTTTTGCAGCGGAATTACGGCGATGTCCGCATTCCATGCCTTTGGCATGGTCCAGGGGAAGAGATCAAATACATGCGATTGGAACAGACGAACCTCTGCACTGGCCTGCACCATCGTGATGCCTGGACGCAGTCGTCCAATTACCGGCATGAAGTCTCCGGCCCAGTACGTAGCCGGATTGTTGGGCTCATTGTGAAGTGGCACCCAGAGTTGGGTTTTTGCGGAAGGAAAGTGAAAATCCGCAGGCATGACACCAAGCACTTGACGAGGGACTCCCTCCAGATCAATCGATCTCCCGACAATGCCTGGATCACTTCCGAAGCGTTGCTGCCAGAGCTCGTAGCCGAGCACGACGTAGTTGTCCTGGCCGGGTGCGTCTTCACCGGGGTGGAACGTTCGTCCAATCTGAGCAGGGGTACCAAGCACAGAAAAAAGTTCCGCTGAAACAGCGGCACCGGTCAGCCGCACCGGGTCACCAACATGAGTCAGATTGAATTCGTGTCCTTCGGCGTAGGCGGCAATGTCCAACGTGTGAACCTGCTGCCGCATCGCGACAAACGCACCTTTGGGGTACGTTGCCCTAACGTCAACCAGTTCTGAAGGCCGTGGGTAAGGTAGGGGCCGTAAGAGAATGCCGCTGACCAAACTGAAGATCGCCGTGTTCGCGCCAATGCCGAGAGCGATCGTGAACGCTGCCACCGTGGTGAATCCGAGGCTCTTGTGCAGCTGCCGCAAGCCGAAACGGATATCGTGCATCAATCCATTCATGGTTGTCTTAAACCCTTACTCGTAACGCAACGCAGTAATGGGTTGCACAGCTACGGCACGGCGAGCCGGCAGAGACGCCGCAGCGAGTGCAACCAGTGCAATAGCGAGCACCACGAAGACCAATGTGCTCGGATCGCTGAAAGAAATTCCATAAAGTTGGTGCTTGACGAAGCTGGCGAGCCCAACAGCCAGGGGGAGCCCGCAAGCCACGCTGCACCCGGTGATGATCAGTACTTCGCGCACGACCATCTGAACGACCGCTCCTTGTGTAGCCCCTAAGGCCATGCGCACACCGATTTCGCGCGTACGCTGTGCGATCGAATAGGCCAGTACGCCATAGAGGCCGATCGCGGTGATGAAGGCTGCGACGATGCCGAAACTTCCGGCCAGGAACGAGAGCAGGCGTTCGGAAGTCAGAGTGATATCGATTCCCGTATTTAGGGATTGCAGTGTATCGACCACGAGCTTGGAGTCAATTTGCGCTACCGCCACGCGAGCCGCACCGGCAGCGTCCTCGGGCGCCTGTTGGGTACGGATGTAAACGGCTACCGCGTTCGGTTCGGTATCTTGAAAAATAGGTGTGTAGAAAATTGGGAGGAACGCTTCGTGCACACTGGAGTGCTTCGCATCCTTGACGACGCCAACAATTGATAATTGTTGTTTGTCCTTGCCGACGGTGAAAGTCCGTCCGAGCGATTGCACTGGTGTTCCAAAGAACTTGCGCACAAAGCTTTCATTTACTACGACAACCCTATTGGAAACGGGAGTATCCGCGTCGTTGAAAACACGACCGGCGACCACCGGCAGAACCAAGGTGGAGAAGTAACCCGGCGTGACGTGCTCCCATTCAAAACTCATCCTCTCGCCCTCTTGCGATTGATAGCCCGGAACGTCGATGGAGAACGTACTGTCGGACTGCACCAGGACGGGGCTGTCGGTCATGCCCACAGACTGGACTCCGGGTTGAGAACCAAGCGTGTCGAGAAGCCTTTTGTATAAAGCTGTCACTGAAGCGGGTTGATAGCCGGCAAGCCGGGGATCAAGTTGGAAGGTGAGCAGGTGTTCGGTAACGAACCCGACATTTACCGACTTCAGATTGGCCAGGGTTCGGCTGAACAGCCCAGCTCCGACAAGCAAGACGAGGCTGAGCCCGATCTGCACACCAACGGTGATTCGGCGGAAACGAGCGTGAGCCACTTCGCCTGTTCCTGTCTGTTGTTTCAGGGCATCGGTCACTCTGGGCCGGTAGAACTGAATGATGGGAGCAAGACTGAAGAGAAGGCTCGCGGCTACCGAGACCACAAAGCAGAACAAGACAACACCTCGATCGGGGGACGCGGAGAGCGACGTGCCATTGGAGGAGACCGAAGGATTGACAAGCTCAATGAGTGCTTTTGCCAGAAGAGGCGAGAGCGCCAGACCGAGCACTCCTCCGGTCAACCCCAACGCGAGTCCCTCGATCAACAATTGGCCAACAACTCGGAGACGGCTTGCGCCGAGAGAGTAGCGCACCGACATCTCCCGCCTGCGCCCCGCCGCCCGAACCAGCAGAAGGCTGCCCACATTCGCGACCGCCATCAGCGTGAGCAGGCCGACCATTCCCATCAGAATCAACAACGGGATGCGCATTGTTTCGCGGAATGGCGAGAATCCCCTGGAGGCATCGAGCAGAGTCAGATAACTTTTCGCCACGAACTGGTCGCGAAAGCGCTGGCTTTTGCTCGTTATGCTTTGCAGTTCGGTCTGACGAAGGGATTTCCAGAGTGGGGTGATTCCGGCCTCGGCTTGCTGCACCGTGATCCCGGGCTTCAAGCGAGCGATGATATTCAGCCACTTTGACCTTCGGTCATCGAGTTCATCCCATCCTGGAGTCATCTGCGCCTTCATCGTGATCGGTACGAAGACGTCAGGGATGGTTCCGCCAATAACGCTATTGAACCCGGGTTGGGCGACTCCGATGATCGTGAACGGAATTCCGTTGATCAGAACGCCCTGACTGAGAACGGAAGGGTCGGAGGCGAAATGCTGTGTCCAGTAGCGATAGGTGAGAACGACCACTGGGGATGCACCACGCGCCGCACTGTCTTCAGGCATGAAGAGGCGTCCTAATGCGGGCTTGACGCCCAAAACCGAAAAGTAATTCCCGCTGACCAATTCGCTCTTTACGAGAGTCGACTTGTTCTTCCACTGGAGGCCTACTTGAACGGGATACATCGCGAACATGCCGGAGAAGACGCTGTTCTGGTCCCGAAGATCGCGATACATCGGATAAGAAAAGTAAAGCTCGTTCGCACCACCATAAGAGTCGGTATGTCCGGTGTCGGAGCCGACAAACTTCAGTTGTACGAGACGATCTGGCTCTGAGACCAGCAATTGCTTTAAGAGAACCTGATCGACCAGGGAGAAGATCGCGGCGTTCGCTCCGATACCTACCGCCAGCGTGAGCACTGCAATTGTGGTGAAGGCCGGGTATTTTCGCAGTTGGCGCGACGCGTATCGTAGATTCTGCAACAGTGTGTCCATAGATCCTCACTCGTAACGTAGCGCAACCATGGGATCGACCTTCGCAGCACGACGCGCCGGAATGTAGCTCGCGAGCAACGCAAACACTGCGAGCACGCATGCCACAGCAGCAAGGGTGCCTGCGTCCCAGGAACGGACTCCAAATAGCAGTCCGCGAATCAAAGTTGCTGCTCCAACCGAGCAGAACAGGCCCGCGACGATACCGATACCAGTCAACCAAGCGGCTTCACGGAGGATCAGTTGGTAGACCGATTTGCGTTGCGCACCCAGTGCCATGCGCACGCCGATTTCACGCGTTCTGCGGCCGACTGAGTACGCAATTACACCGTAGAGCCCAACTACTCCCAGCAATAGCGCGACGGTGGCGAAGCCACCTACCAGCCAGGCTGAGGAGCGGTGCAAGTAGGCGCTCGGGGATTGGTTGATCTTGTTCGCGAACGTCATCTCGTTCAGGGTTCCAATAGTCGGATCGACTTCGTGGATGGCCGCAACCATGGCTGGCAACACCGAGGCTTCCGACTGAGACGTGCGAGCAACAATATTGAAATAGGTGTCGGGACTCTGGGAGAAGGGATAGTAGACGGCAGGCCAGATCTCCGCGTCGAGAGAACCGTCCCGAATGTCTTCCACCACACCGACAACCTCACGGAGCGTCTTAGGGTAATCTCTCGTTTCCCCAATCTTCCTGCCAATCGGATCTTCGCCGGGGAAGTATTTCTTGGCGATAGTCTGATTAATGATCACCACACGAGGCTTCGACGCGTCGTCAAACTCCGTAAAAAATCGTCCCGCAACCAGCCTTGCACGAATGGTGAGAAAGAAATCTGTGCTTACCTCGCGTTGATTGACTTCATTGTGTTCACCGTTGTATGGCTGGCCCGCAATCCTGATCCACACGGTATTGCCGTTGAAGCTAACGGGCAGCACCGACGTAAGTCCGACAGACTGGACGCCGGGCAGCATCGATACACGACTCAGAATTTTGTGAGCAGCTTCTGATACCTGCTCATCCTTTGGGTAGGCATCTGAGGAAAGCTCGATCCCTACGGTGGCGAGGTGATCCGGCTGAAATCCGACTTCGACGTGGAGCAGGCGATAGAGACTCTTGCCTAGCAGTCCCGCCCCCACGAGAAGGGCGACAGCCACCGCCAACTCGACGACCACGAGATTGGCGCCGAACCGCCTCCACAAAGTTCCTGCATAGCCGCGAGCGCCTTCTGCCAGGCCGTTGCGGATTTCGTGTACCGACAAACGAAAGCTTGGGGTTAGTGAGAAAAGGATGGTTGCGACCATTGCGATGGCAATTGCGAAAGCCACGACATGGGAGTTCAACCCGAGGCCCATCAGGTAAGGCACGCTGGCAGCGATGTCTTTCGAAATCAGACGTACAAGAACCTGCATCACCGCCTGCGCCAACACGAGTCCTAGCGCGCCCCCTACGAAAGCAAGTGCCAAGGCCTCCGTCGTGAACTGACGTAACAAACGGACACGCGAAGCTCCCAGGGCGCCGCGGACCGCGATCTCGCGTTTGCGGCTTTCGGAGCGAACCAGTAACAGACTGGACACATTGATGCAGGCGATCAATAGCAGAAGCCCGGCTCCGCCCAGCAGGGCCAGCAGAATCGGCCTGACGTCTTTAACGAAGGTCTCGGACAGCGGTCTGACCCATGCACTTTGCCCCTTGTTTTCGGCTGGATATTGAATCTCCAGCTGGCGTGCAATCGCCCTCATGTTCGCCAGCGCCGCATCCAACGTCGTTCCATCCTTGAGCCTTCCGATGGCATACAGGTTGTGACAATCGCGATGGGTGTTACAGAAGCCTTCCGCGCGTAGCGTGGTCCAAAACTCGCTGTCGCCCTGAGGCGCGAACTGAAAGCTTTCGGGCAAGACGCCGACGATAGTATGTGGAATGCCGCTCAAGGTGACGGTTTCGCCGATGACATCTTCTCTTCCGCCGTAGCGTTTTTGCCATGTGGAGTAGCTGAGGATCACAGGGTTCGGGGCCTGTACCTGATCTTCTCCGTCATGGAAGTCTCGCCCGTGGATGGGACTCACCCCTAATGTACGGAAGAAACTACTGCTAACTTGTACGGCCGGTACGGGTTCACTTCCGGATGGCGTGCGCAGCAGATAACCGTACTGGTTGTAAGCGTCGAACGAAGAGAAGACCTGGTTGAGCTTTTTCCAATCCAGGAAGTTCGCGTATGAGAGATTGCTTCGAGGCCAGATCCCACCGCTCTCGGCAACATCGACCAGGCGCCCTGGTTCGGCATACGGGAGGGGCCGGATCAACGCCGCGTCAACGAACCCGAAGATTGCCGTGCTGGCGCCAATGCCGATGGTGAGAATCAGAATCGCTGTGATGGCGAAGCCTGGGCTCTTGCGCAACTGACGTAGAGCGTAACGAATATCCTGAAGCCAGTTCTCCATTTCATCTCCTCACTCGTAGCGCAGAGCTGCCATTGGATCAATGCGCGCCGCGCGCCAGGCCGGCACGCCGCACGCAATGACCGAGACTGCGGCGAGCAGCAGAATGACTCCCAGATAAGTCAAAGGATCGAAACGCGACACGCCGAATAGCATGGCAGCAACTACTTGACTTGCCGCCACAGCTCCGATCAGGCCGAGCCCGACGCCGAAGCCGTAGAGCGTCATTCCTTGGCGCAATACGATTCCCACGATGGCCCCCCGCGGCGCACCCAGTGCAGCGCGGACTCCGATCTCGCGTGTTCGCTCGGTGACGCTTCCCGATAAGACGCCGTAGATGCCCGTGGCCGCGAGTACCAACGCGACCAAGCCAAACATCTCGAACAGGACCAGAACGAATCGTCTTTCAGCGGCCGAGGCAGCCAGCAAGTCGTCCATCACCGCAACTCGCACGATCGGCTGATCCTTGTCCACGGACCAGATGGCATTCTTAATAGCGGAGACGTACGACGCCGGATCGCCATGCGTCCGCACGATGAGCGATAGGGTTCCGTCTGCCCAGTGCCACTGTGTAGTCGTCGTGTAGACCGCATCCGTTTCGTTGAGGCCCAGAGACATCTGCTTAACGTCTCCCACCACACCAACTACGGTGAACAGCGGGGAGTCGATACGGCCCCCAACATGAACACGCTTTCCGATCGGATCTTGCCTCGGGAACCTGCGCCTGGCCAGTGACTCGCTGATGAGGATTACCGGTGGGTGATCTGTGGTGTCGTTTTCGTCCAGCAAACGCCCGCGCCGCAGCGGGATGGCAAGCGCTTCAAAGTAACCGGGTGTTACCGCATATCGATAGACCGGATAGCCAGTGTCGGGGCCGTCCTCTTCAAAACTAGCGCCGTAAACGTCGGAGTCGCCACTGAGCGGCAACTGGCTGGTGAACGCAGCCGCTGCAACACCGGGAACGTGCCGCGCGGCATCCAGTGCCTGAGCAAAGAACTGGTGGCAGATGCGGTCATCGTCGTACTTCTTTCCGTAAGTCTGCACCTGCATGGTCAGCATGCCCGAGCTGTTGAAACCCGGAGGTACAGCGAACAACCGCCTGAGACTGTGCAGCAACAGTCCAGCACTGACCAACAGGACAAGCGCCAGGGCCACTTCCGCGACGACGAACGCGCGGCGTGTGACCTGGTACCCTCCGACGGTGCGCCCTGAACCTTGTTGGAGTGAATCATGCAGGTCAGTGCGAGCAGCAGACAAAGCTGGAATCAGGCCGACCCCAAGTCCAATCAAGACTGTGACTCCGAAGGAGAAAGCAAAGACAGCACCGTCGAGGCGGATTGCATTCACCCGCGGCAATCCCGGCGGGCTGAGCGCAACCAACGTTCGGATGCCTGCCTGAGTCACAATCATCCCCAGGACTCCTCCCAGCATGGCTAGCAATAAACTCTCGGTAGCCAACTGGCGGATTAATCGAGGAGGTGCTGCACCCAACGCGGCGCGCAGAGCAATTTCTCCCTGTCGCTGCAAGCCCCGCGCCAGCACGAGGTTGGTCACGTTAACGCACGCAATCAAGAGGACGAGAATTACCGCCCCGAACACAGCCAACAGCGCTGGCCTCACTCCACGCGTGACGTCATCCTGCAGCAAGTCGACGATTAGGCCATCCTCGAGGGAGCTCCAGCGCGGCCTTGGAAATTCCGCCACTCGCGTCTTTGCGATCCAATCAAGATCGCCCCGTGCCTGCTCCTCACTCACTCCTGCGTGCAGGCGGCTCACCATTCGCAAGTGATGCCCCCATTCACGAGTCTCAGTTGAGGTGATATTTCCCGGGTTGTACTGGAGTGGCGACCACGCTTCTGCAGACGGATCCAGCACGTTCTCAAACGTGTCTGGCATCACGCCGATCACCCTGTAGCTCTCAGCGTCCAGTCGGACTTGCTGACCGACTATGTTGCGGTCGCCGCCGAACCGTCTCTTCCATAAGCCATTGCTGAGAATTACCGATTTCGGACCGTTGAACACGTCGTCTGCGGGCTGGAAGTCACGTCCCAGCGCTGGCTGCACCTCCAGCGTGCGAAAATAGCCGGCACTTACCTGCTGTCCGTCCAGCCGTTCCGGTTGATCGTCCCCGGCGAGCGTGGGCTGCCACGGCTTCATCACAGCGAGTGCCTCGAAGGATTTGCTCCGCCCAGCGATCTCCCGATAAGTGTGAAACGCCTGAGGAGTGCGCTCTCCGCCCCTTCCGGAGTACCAGATCATCACGATCCGGCTGGCGTGCACATAGGGCAGTGGTTCGAACAGGATCGGATTGAGCGCACTGAAAATCGCCGAAGTCCCGCCGATTCCGAGCGCTAAAATAAGGATCGCCGCGGAACTAAATCCCGGGTTCTTTCGCAACTGTCGCCACGCGTACCGAAGATCTTGAAGCAGATTCCGCATAGAAATAACTTTCACTCGTACCGCACTGCCACGGCTGGATCGACTCTGGCAGCGCGTAACGCTGGTATGAAGCAGTCCAGCTTTTCAGGGCCAGGTTCGCCAACCGGTTTACTCGTTGCGCAGCGCAATCACGGGATCAACCTTGCTCGCCCGATACGCCGGAATGACGCATGCGAGCAAAGCAATCAGCGCCAGCACCGCAGCAACCGCGATAAATGTCGCCGGGTCCGTGGGCTTCACCTGAAAAGTGAGATTTGCCACGACCCGTCCCATTGCGAGCGCCCCGGCAATTCCGATCGCGACTCCTAGCAATGTTGGTCTCATGCCTTCCATCACGACCATACGCAGCACATCAGTCACTCGCGCTCCGAGAGCCAGCCGGATTCCAATCTCAGGTACACGCTGGCGAACGCTGTAGGAGAGCACGCTGTAGATGCCGACGGCGGCGAGCAGCAGCGCCAATCCTGCGAAAACGCCAAGCAGGAGCATGTTGAATCGCGACTGTGACAGCGAATTAGCAACCACGTCATCCATGGTGAAAATGTCGCGAATGGGCATCGAACCATCTACCTTGTGAATCGCACTTGTGACCGACGGGACCATGTTTCCGGGAGGCGTCGTACAGCGCACAACCAAAGTCATCGGGAATGAATTGAAAGCCACGTCCCCCGGTTCGGAGAGTTGACCCAGTGGAACGTAAAGCGTCGTGGAAGGACGCGCCTGGTCCAGGCCGTCGAGCTTCACATCTCCGACAACGCCTACGACTTCGCGAACGTGATCTGGAGAGAACGTCAGCGTGAGACGCTTTCCAATAGGATCTTCGCCAGGCCAGAAGCTTCGAGCCATCGACTCGCTGATCAGAACAGACGATGGTCTGCCGTTGACGTCCAGTTCTCCGAAGTCGCGTCCGCGCAGGAGCGGGATATGCATGGCTTTCAGGTACCCCGCGCTGATCAGACGGACGTCGACCTCGGGTTGATCCGCCATTGCGACTTGCGGCTGGCCCTCGATCTGAATGGGCTGATGGGACCCACCCATGTCAAGAGGTATGTCGTCGATGACTCCCGCAGATTCCACGCCGGGAAGTGCGCGCACGCGTTGCAGCACTTGCTCGAAGAAGTTGATTTGTCGAGTAGGTTCAGAGAACTTTGCCCTTGCCACAGCCGGTGTCATGGTGAGGACGCCGTTAGAATCGAATCCAGGAGCCACACTCTGAAGTTGCTGAAAGCTGCGAATCATCAGCCCCGCACCGACGAGCAGAACGAGTGAGAGAGCGACTTCGGCAACCACCAGGACCCTGCGGGTGCCGTGGCTACCTGAACTGACGTCGGTCCGGCCCAGACCGGTTTTCAGTGCCTGAGTGAGGTCGGACTTTGCCAGCCGTATTGCGGGAAGAACTCCGGCGAATATACCAGTGAGCACTGAAATGCACAGTGTGAATGCAAGGACCTTCAAATCCAAGTGCACCGTCAGGGCCCCGGGTATCTGATTTCCTAGAAACTTAAGAATTAAATGCTGTCCGAATGGCGCGAGAATCAACCCGAGCACGCCGCCGAGAATTGCCAGCAATACGGACTCGGTCAGTACCTGGCGGAGGACACGCCATGCACTCGCGCCTAAAGCGGTGCGAATCGCGATTTCTTTCTGACGGCCAAACGCCTTGGCCAACGCAAGGTTTGCGACATTTGCGCAGGCGATCAACAGGACAAACGCAACCGCACCCAGCAATACAAGCAGTGCGGGGCGAACATCCCGAACTAAGTCGTCGTGGAGCGGGATGACCAGCGCACCCCATCCTTTATCGTCAGCAGGGTAGAGTTGCTCGAGGCGCTGTGAAATCGTGTTCATCTCGGCCTGGGCCTGCTTACGGTCCACGCCCGGTCTGAGCCGGGCGATGACGACGGAGTGATGTTCGCCACGCACCGCACGTTCTTTGTCGGTCCAGCCCATGGGCGTCCACATCTGGGCGAATTCGGGGAACCGGAACGACTCAGGCATGACTCCGGCGACGAGAAAGTTCTGCCCGTCCATGGTGACGTTACGGCCTACGATGTTGGGGTTCGCGCCGAAGTGCTCCTGCCAAAAGTGATAACTCAGCACTGCGACGTTCGTGCGGCCCGGCTGGTCTTCTTCAGGCGAGAAAACACGGCCATGCAGCGGGCGGACTGCAAGCACCTCGAAGAAGCCGGAACTGACTGCGCTCGCATCCACCTGCAGCGGCTGCGGAACTCCGGTCAAGGTCAGGCCGCGATAGTTGTAGATCGCCATGCGATCAAATACATGGTTTTCGCGCTGCCAGTCGAAGTAGTTCGCGGCGGAAACGGAGAACATGGTCATTCCCGGAAAGCTTTTCGCCGGCGGAGTGTGCCATACTCGAACGATGCGGTCGGGATCTTTGAAGGGAAGTGGGCGGAGCAGAAATCCATTTACTACGCTGAAGATCGCGGTATTTGCGCCAATCCCGAGAGCCAGGGTCAGGATGGCAACCGCGCTGAATCCCGGACTCTTCAGCAACTGTCGCAAGGCAAAACGGCTATCTTGAAAGAGGTTTTCCATAACAACCCTTCATCATTCGTAGCGCAGCGCCACAATGGGATCGATCTTTGCGGCTCGGCGAGCTGGGATATAACTTGCCCAGAGCCCAACCGCAATGAGCACGAGTGCCACAACTGCGTACGTCAACGGATCCAGTGGGCTGATTCCGTAAATCGCATTTGCCACGATGCGTGCGGAGATGGAGGCCAAGATGAGTCCTGCCACCATTCCCGAGATCGTCAGCACGCCACTTTCGCGAAGAATCAGTCGCAGAATATCGCGCGGTTTAGCTCCCATAGCGACGCGCACTCCGAATTCGCGGGTGCGTTGCGCGACTGAGTACGCCATTACGCCGTACAAGCCCATAGCGGCCAACAGCAAACCGATCCCACTGAGCAGCGTCAGCAGGCTTGCGCTGATCTTTGCGCCATAGAGTGACGCTGAGATGTATTCGGTCATCGGCTGAGCATCGAAAATCGTGACTGCCGGATCGATGGCGGCAGCCTCTCGCCGTATCGCCGCAATGGATTCATTCACCGACCCAGAAGTGCGCACGTGAAAGGTGAGGCCGTACTCAGGGCGGAAGACCTGGCGGATCGGAATATAGAAATAAGGTTGGGGGTTCTCGGTGACGCGATGGTACTTGCTGTCTTTGGCAATTCCGATAATCGTGAACCATTGCCCCCAGCCGTGGACCTTGTGCCCGATGACATTGCCGTTAGGCAAGAACCGCCGCGCGAACTCCTGATTGACGAGCATGACTCGCAGAGAAGTCGAATCGTCACGCCAGTCGAAGTCGCGGCCCTCGATGATCGGAATCTTCAGCAAATCGAAATAGCCGGGTGAAACGAGATCGCGATAGATCTTCATGTTTTCGCTGGGCCCGGGAACGTATCCTTCGACTTGAAGGGTCTCCCAGTTCCCGGGGTAGAAGCCGAGAGGGACGGAGTCGTCGTAACCGACAGCAGATACGCCGGGGAACTGTTCGAGGCGCTCGCGCAGACGGCGGCAGAAAGTGTCGGTCTGTTGCGAGTTGTAGCCCCGGGTGGAGAAGTCAAACCGGGCGAGTGCGACTCCGTCAGGAGAGAAGCCGGGATCGATCACACGGGCACGCTCAAAACTCCTGAGAAACAACGCCGCGCCGACCATTGCTACAACGGCCAGAGCTACCTCAGAGACCACCATGAGCCCGCGCCAACGGCGTGCGTGAATGCTCGAAGCGCCGCTACGTCCGCCTTGCTTTAGGGCATCGCTGACATTGGCGCGCGATGAATGCAGCGCGGGCACCAGGCCAGCAAACAGGGTCACGACCAATGCGAGGACCGCGGTGAAGCCAAAAACATGGCTATCCAGTGGCGGCAGTACCATCACAGGCCAGGCAACGGCAGGAAGGAACCATCGCAGCGCCGCTCCAAGCCACTTCGCCAGGATCAGACCGAACGCCGAACCGATGAGTGCCATGAGCAGCGTTTCGGTCAAGAGCTGGGTCAGCAACCGTCCGGATTTGGCTCCCAGAGCCAAGCGGATGCTGAACTCCTGTTGTCGACCTGTCGCACGAGCTAAGAGCAAATTCGCCAGATTCGCGCACACGATTAAGAGGACAACCCCTCCACCGCCCATGAGGATCGACACAGTCGTCAGCAATATCGCCTGCGCCCCAAAGTGCGATTCCGAGACAGGAATGACATTGGCTCCGATGCCCTGATTCGAGTCCGCGTCTTGCTCGGCCAAGCGTTTGGCGAATGCCTGTGCCTCGGATCGCGCCTGAGCGATGCTTGCGCCCGGCGCCAGGCGGGCCAGCAATGAGAAATTACGTGTATTGCGATCCTCTAACATCCAGGTACCGGTGTGGGTCATCTGCCCGTACATGGTGAGTGGGATCCAAAAATCGAAGTCGAGCCCAGCATAACTGCCGTGGAAGTTCTCCGGAGCCACCCCGATTATTGTGAGAGGGGTTTGATTGACGCGCAGCGTCGTTCCAATGGCGGAAAGATCCAAGGAGTAGTGCGACTTCCAATAGCCGTAGCTGATGACGACCACAGGATGCGAGTTTTGCGTGTCATCCCTCTCATCGAGTGAGAAGAATCGACCGGCCTCGGGCTTCACACCAAACATGTCGAACACACCACCGGAGACAATTTCGCCCCAAGCGCGCTCCACGTTCGGCGCTTCGCCAACGGAAAACAGATAGCCGCGATAGGCAGTGACTGAGTTGAGGAGGCGGAGATTGTTGCGGAAATCCCGGAAATCAAGATACGAGGTGGTGATGGGTTCGCCGTCAGGCGCGGTGTTTTCGATCGCCACAATGCGATTCGGCTCGCTCGCGCCCGGGAACGGATTGAGCACCAGCGAACGCAGCCAACTGAAGATGGTGGTGTTGGCGCCAATGCCGATGGTCATCGTGAGGATCGCCACTGCCGCAAAGGTGGGCCGATTCCGAAAACTCCGCATGGCGTAGCGCAGGTCTTGAAAAACGTAGGTCATTGGTGTTCCCACTGACATCCCAGCGCCGCTGGTCGAGAATCTTTGTGTCAGGTAACGGCGACGAAGCGATCAGGCAATCATGCGCTCACATCCGCCATCAACTTCTTCAGTTCTTCTTCGGCCACCACTTTGCCGTCGAATAAATGGACTTCCCGTTGCGCATGCTTGGCGAAGCGCGGATCGTGCGTCACCATGCAGATGGTTGCGCCATCTTTGTGAAGATCGGCGAGGAGTTCCATCACGGCCTCGCCGTTTCGAGAATCGAGGTTTCCGGTCGGCTCGTCTGCGAGCAGGATCGAGGGCTTTCCGCCGAGAGCGCGGGCTACGGCGACGCGTTGTTGCTGACCACCTGACAGTTGCGATGGGTAGTGGCGGACGCGATGCGCCATGCCCACGCGCTCGAGCGCTTCCATGACGCGTCCCTTGCGCTCAGCGCTCGGCATGCGCTGGCGGTACGTGAGCGGCAGTTCGACGTTTTCATACACCGTCAGGTCGCCAATCAGGTTGAAACTCTGGAAGATGAATCCGATCTCCTGATTGCGGATGCGCGCCCGCTCTGCGAAATCGAGGTTCTCCACTGGTTTGGTGTTCAACAAGTAGCGCCCTCCCGTGGGTGTATCGAGAAGCCCGATGATCGAGAGGAGCGTCGACTTCCCGCATCCGGAGGGGCCCGACATGGCGACGTACTCGCCCTTGTTGACGGTGAGGTGTACGCCGGAGAGGGCGTGTGTTTCGATTTCGTCGGTGTAGAAGACTTTGGTCAGATCGGTGATCTGAATGAGTGGTTGCCCATTGTCGCTCATGAATGATTCGCCTCGATTTTGATATTTAGTCCTGAAGCCGGATTCGGTCTGTATTGTCCCAGCGCGACATGTCGGAAAGAACGACCGTGTCGCCTTCGTGTAAGCCTTCGATGACCTGGATCGAATTCACTGAAGCCCGTCCCACTTTCACGGGAACGCGAGTGGCGTCGCGTCCGTCGGAATCGAGCCTGAACAAACTGATCGTGCTGTTTTCCTGCCCGAACGCCGGACGGCCCACATATAAAACGTTGTCCAGGCGTTCCAGGTCGATCGTGCCATCCACGCTCAAGTCGGGCCGAGCTCCCTTGGGCAATTCGCCCGTTAGTTTGACGTCGACGGTCACGGTTCCGTTTTGTACCGCAGGGTCGACGCGCATCACGCTGCCGGCAATCACTCCGTTGTGGGTGTCCACCGATGCGGGTTCGCCAATCTGAACATCCCGTGCCTGGGTCTCTGCAATCTTCAGTTCTGCCATTAAATGGTTTGGCTGGACGACCTTGGCCAGCATGGTTCCGGGAGTCACGTGTTGCCCGACGTGTAGCGGAAGTTCGACGAGAACACCTTCGATCTTGGCACGCACCTTCAGGGCCTCGAGTTGTTTCTGTTTCAGCTCTGCCAGGACCCGCATTTGGTCGACCTTGGCCTGCAGTTGAGAGAGTTGGGCTTCGATAGCCTTGCGTGTGCTGTCAAGCCGCTGGTCTTCGAGGCCGTTTCGGATCGTGAGTTCGTCCGCTTTGCTTTTCGACGCTTTGTACGCCAGGCCGGAGATGACGCCGAGATCGTAAAGCGCCTTGTCCGTTTGCGACTGCAACTGCGTCTGGTTGTAGTCCGCGTTGACGGTTGCAGCCCCAGCCTTCTGGTTCATGAGGTCGCTTTCCAGTTTCATGCGCTGGCTCTGATACTCGGCTTCGGCGGCCTTCCATTGAAGATGTGCATCGACGGCTGCCTGCTCCACGGTCGGGTCGGTCATCTCAACGAGGATGCTGTCCGGTTTGACAAGAGATCCGGGGAGCATGCGAATGCGGATCACGGTCGCTTCCGTCTCGGCAGGAATCTGTAGAACGGACTCTTGCGAAGGCACCAGCGACCCAATACCCCGCACCTGGCGCAGCATCGAGCCTCGCTTGACTGAATCGGTCCAAACCGTGCCGCGCTCGACCGTGGGTGCAGCCGGGCGCAGGCGGTAGACGAACACGGTTAGAACCAAAACCGCTACTGTTACCGCAGACGCAATGGCAATCTGACGTTTGCGTTTACGTTCCTTGAATTCTGGCCGGGCGATATCCATCACGCTGTAAGGTGGCAACTTCAGGGCCAACATGGCTCCGAGTCAATTAACTGAAATTAAATGTGTTAGTCATAGCAAGGTGGTTTCGCGCGAGTTCGGGATGTTCGCTGGGGAGATTGCACTGTCCATTGGCGGACACCTCATCATGGCGGTTTTGACAGCTGAAGTTGCGCCTTTCGACGGAGCGAGTTCCAATCCGGTTTCGCTTTATAGAGGGGCGGGAAGTCCTCAAAAGCGGCAACTGAATAGTGCCTCTTCCGGGGAAGGATGTGACCTGGGGGACTTTAGCGTCTGGGTGGTTTCGCGGTAGTCCTTAGGGCCTGCTGGACGCTTCTGGGATGGGTGGACCATTTTGCCTGCAAGCTTCCCGTTTCCGGCGGACGGAAACTTTGGACTTCTGAAGCTAGGGCCTTTAGGATGTCGCGTTGTCTTTTTCGGGCTGCGAAGAGGAAATCTATTCTCCTTCATAACAGCGACTTGGCGGGAGAGAGATATGCGGGTTTTCAGCGTAATAGATGGATCGAGTCGTTCCGGTGATGGGACCCGGATCGGTTGGTATTTAGCGCAGAAACGATTGGCGGCAGCAGCAGGTGCCGTACTCCTGAGTGTATCGGTCTGTGGCCTGGCGACAGCTCAGAGCACACCACTGGTGGTGCAGCGGGATGGAAGAGTGATTTCGTTGGAGCCCTATGCTGCGAACATTGTTCGAGTAACTATCAGCGTCGACAAGACTGCGGCTGCAAATGCTCCCGGCTATGGTTTTGTGGCCAAACCGTCGGCGGACGGATGGGTGCACGAGCGCGACGCGGACGGCGGCGATATGTTTCGATCCGCCAGGATGGTCGTGCATTTGGCACCGGGAAATCTTCCGGCTGAGAAGTTGCCACAGCCGATGCCACTAGACGCTCTGAATCGTGAACTGCGCGAAGTGTATTTTGGCGGAGGAGGCGGGCAGGGTCCGTACAATGATGCGCTTCAGGTGACAACATCTGGAGGCAAGATGTTGCTGCACATGCGTACCTGGGCAATGTCGCCGGAGCGCGCGGACGTTGCTCAGCAGGACGCCGGTGCGAAGGGGTATTCGGTTTCGGCCTTGTTCGACTCGCCTTCCGACGAGCACTACTACGGCCTGGGGCAACAGCAGAAAGGCTGGATGGACTTACGTGATCACGAGGTCCGCTGCTGGCATGACTACGCGGCCATTGGCGGCGAAGACGTTTGCGTACCGTTCATGGTATCCAGCCGCGGCTACGGCCTGGTATGGGACAACCCATCGAAAACGACGGTGGCGCTGGGGTTCAACGGACGAAACACATGGACTTCGGAAGTAGGAGACCGCGTTTCGTACTTCGTGATTGGCGGAGATACGAGCGACGAGATTTACGAGGGTTATCGTCTGCTGACAGGCGTGACGCACATGCTGCCGAAGCCGGCGTATGGATACATCCAGAGCAAGGCGATTTACCCCACGCAGGAACAGATACTGGATGTGGCCAAGCAGTATCGCCAGAAGAAGTTACCGCTGGACATGCTTGTCGTGGACTTCTTGAACATGACGAAGCAGGGGGAACTGGATCTCGACCCGAAGCGGTGGCCGGACCCGGCAGGGATGAATCGTGAACTGCACGCGATGGGCGTGCACACACTGTTGAGCGTGTGGCCGCACTTTTCGCGCGGCACCCAGTTCTACGACATGCTGCAGAAGAATGGATGGCTGATCCATAAGCCGGACGGAACGCCTGATCCTGGATGGACCAAGGAAGTCATTGGACCGAATCTTGACACAACGAATCCTGAGGCAGCGAAGTGGTTTTGGGAGAAGATTCGCGACCGGTACGTAAAACCGTACGGATTCGACTATCTGTGGCTGGATGAGACGGAGCCGGATATCGATCCGGCGGGAGATGTCTTCGCCATCGGTTCGGGCATACGCTTCTATAACGCTTATCCGCTGTTTCACACGGCATCGGTATACGAGGGGTTCCGGCGCGATTTCGGAGACAGCCGCAGGGTGATGATTCTGGCGCGCGCGGCGTATCTGGGGGCGCAGCGCAACGGCACGGTTTTCTGGTCGAGCGATATTGTTGCGACTTGGGACATGCTGAAGCGCTCGATTCCGGCCGGGCTGAATTTTGCAGCCACCGGGCTACCGTACTGGGACACGGATATCGCCGGGTTCTTTTCGCCGACAATCCCGGCAGACTACCGCGCCGAGAACAAGCCGCTGATCGACGGATCGGATGCACGCGAGACGATCGCGAACTATGAGGATTATCCCGAGCTGTTTGTGCGGTGGTTCGAGTGGGGCGCTTTTCACCCGGTGATGCGAGCGCATGGGGAACGGGCTCACAACGAAGTATGGTCGTACGGCAAGCAGGCGGAGCCGATCCTGGCGAAGTATCTGAAGCTTCGGTACCAGCTTCTGCCCTACACCTACTCAGCAGCGTATCGCAGCTACCAGATAGGTGCTCCCTATATGCGGGCACTGTTCATGGATTTCCCGGCAGATCCAAAGGCCGCGGATGTTCCGGACGAATATATGTATGGGCCGGCATTCCTGGTGGCTCCAGTGACAGAACAAGGCGCTACCCACCGGACGGTATATCTGCCGGCCGGTTGTGACTGGTACAACTACTGGACGAACGAGCGGCTGCACGGCGGACAGACCATTGTGGCCGAGGCTCCGATCGATACGCTGCCGCTCTTCGTAAAGGCGGGTAGCATTGTGCCGCTGGGTTCCGATGTAAATAGCGCGCAGGACACGCAGAAGATTGCATCGCTGCGCGTGTATCCGGGAGCCAATGGCAGCTTTACTCTCTTTGAGGATGACGGAACTACCTATGCTTACGAGAAGGGTGCCGGCGCAGTCACAAAGTTGACGTGGGACGATGCTGCGCATCAACTGAGGCACGAGGGCGGGTCGACGACGAGCGAATTGGAAAAGGCAACTGTTGTGGTGATCGGCAGTAGATGAGAACGGATTCTTTCTGACCGAGATCGGTTGTACGCGACGAAAGTACTCGAATTGCAACCTGCGAAGTCCGATAAGTGCCGCCGCGAACAAGCGCAGAGAACTTCTCTCAGGATCCCGGCGAGGTGGGCACAGGAGTGCAGTCATGAGTCTCCAGCCACAAGTGAGTTTTTATCTCAGTGTTGTACTTCTCTTCGTCACAATAGGAGAAGCAAACGCTCAAAAAGCGCCGGAAAAGCCTGTATTTCGGACGAGCGCCCAAATGGTCCTGGTTCCTGTTACGGTCACAGACCACAGCGGCAAGACTGTCGAGGGCCTGCGTGCAGACGATTTCAAAATTCTCGACAATAACGGATCTCAGAAGATCGTATCCTTTTCCAGCGACGACGCTCCCTGTTCTGTAGGTCTGATACTAGACATCAGTGGCAGCATGCAGCAATCACTCAACGGGACCAAAGAGATCGCCGAGGCCTTCTTCGGAACGGCGAATTTGGAGGATGAATTCCTGTTGTTGACAGTCTCAACACAGCCGGCTGCCACGGCCGGATTCACCAGCGACACTGCGGCACTCGAAGAGAGCATAGATTTAGCCCAGCCAGGCGGGATGACAGCGTTAATCGACACCGTTTATCTCGGTCTGAGCCGCATGCGGGAAGCCCAGTTGCCCCGGCGAGCGTTACTGATTCTCTCCGATGGGATGGACAACCACAGCCGATATTCTGAGAGCGACCTGATGCGAGTGGCGCTCGAAGCCGATGTTCAGATTTACACCATTGCCATCGACAATGGCTCGGCCAGCGTATCAACCGGCAAAGCTCCATACCGTCCCAGCCTCGTCACGAAACCGTGGGATCGAGCAGAAGAGCGCCAGGGACCAGAAATGCTCCGAAAGCTCTCGGATGAAACTGGCGGCCTTTACTTCCGCGCAGGCACCATTGCTGAGGCGAAAGAGGCAGTGATCAAGGCGGGGCGAACTCTCAGAGAAGAGTATATGATCGGATATCATCCTCCGAATTCTGACTCATCCGGAAAATGGCATCGGATTTCGTGTCAAATTGAACGCATCCAAGGCGAATGTTCACGCTCGCACGGGATATTACTCGTACTAGGGTAGCGAAGTCAGCGCGACGGAAGAACTCGCCGCGCCTTCTCGCAGTGCGCTGAGGGCGTCAGACTTACAACGCCCCCTGACCTTGCGTATCGACAATTTAAAACAGATTCCACAAGAACTGGTTGTAGACCTCATGGTGGAACTGGACTTCTGGAGCTTTTACGAACGTGCCCAATAGTCGCGGACAACGATCAGCCGAGGCCTGCTTCAGGTCTGCGTAACGTCCCTTCACATCCTCTCCTAAGATAGTGGAAATCCACTCGGCCTTACGGAAATTGTCCAAGGCGTCATAGATGTTATCCGGCAAATAACGTTCAGCCTGGCGAAGGTTCTTGATTTTCGCGGTTTCGCCATCCAGGCCGGTTTTGAAAATTGAGTACATGACCATGTAAGGGTTCGCGTCGGGAGCCACGGAGCGGACTTCGACGCGCATCGACTTTTCGTTACCAATCGGAATACGGATCATGGAACCACGATCTACGGGCGAAGCCTTGATCTGGTTCGGAGCTTCAAAGTGCGGGTCGAGACGGCGATAGGCATTCACGCTGGGATTCAAGAGCAGGCAAATATCGTTGCCATGCGTGAGGATGCAATCCAGGAACGCCCATCCTATCTTGCTGAGCTTTTCCTGGCCTTTGGCATCCCAGAACAGGTTCTTTCCGTTTTCGCTGATCGAAACGTTCGTATGCATTCCGCTGCCATTCACGCCGACAACCGGCTTCGGCAGGAAAGATGCAGTTAGTCCCATGTTGGTCGCTACTTGTCGGCAGATCAGTTTGTAGAGTTGGATCTGATCAGCGGCGGCGACCACCTCGCCATACCCGTAGTTGATTTCGAACTGCGAGGGAGCGACTTCAGGATGGTCCTTCTCGTTCTGGAAACCCATCGCACGCTGCACTTCGGCGGTGGTGTCGATGAAGGTGCGCAGGGGATCGCCGGGCAGCGAGTGATAGTAGCCACCGGTATTCACATATTCGAACTTACAGGTCTCGTGATAACGGCGTTCGGCGTCGGGACCCTTGAACAGAAATCCCTCAATTTCATTTGCTGCGTTGAGGGTGTAGCCCTTCTTCTTGTACAGTCCCTCGGCGAAGTCCTTGAGAACGCCCCGAATGTCGCCTGAGTAGCGCGTACCGTCCTTATCGATGACCTCGCCGAAGACCAGCACCTTGCCGGGTCCGAATACGTCAGCCGGCCCCCAGTAAAAAGCGGACCAGTCTATCCCGAGGCGAAGATCGCTCTCGCGCTGTGCCGTGAAGCCGCGGATCGATGATCCATCAAAGGTCAGGTTGTCGTAGCTCTTCAGCAGAAACTTCTTGTCGTAGTCGAGCATGTGCAACCGGCCTTCGAGATCGCTGAACAGAACGGTCAAGGCCTTGATGCGTTTTTCGTCAGTTAAGTACTTCAGCCGGTCTTCGCGAATCTTGTCGATGGCGACGCGATTCCTGCGCTGTTCCTTGGCACCCAGGTTTAACTGCTCGAGTTCGTCGTACGAAAGAGCAAGAAAGTCCCGTAATTCTGTCGACATTAGTCTCCTTTTAGTGGTTGGTCCCGGGATTCGGGACCTTACGGTATGACAAGATGAGCGAGGATATCTTGTTGCTGATCTGCCTGCCAATACTCCAACCCCATGAAAAATTTCAATCGCGGCTATAGCTTTCCATAATGTCCCGATGCTGAGAGCAAAATCAGCCTGCTTTGAAACCAGCCTTCTAAAAATACCAACTTCAGTAAGGCGAATGCCGAGTAGTGTGTTGCGAGGGCGAAATACGCGGTCAGACGGGGCATTAGTCGTGCTTTGGATGGACCCATCCTGGACTCCTAAGGTCCTATCGCTCATCTAGCGAATAATTCCACTTATCGGCCCTATAAATTTTTGTTTTAAAAAACAAACTTTCGATGCGCTGCAGCAGAAGTATGCGTTGGACTGTAACAGAGCCCGTAGCTAACTTCGCCGTGCGGGGTTCAGCACACGCGAAGGTTGACCTGTTAGACCACACGGTCACCCTTTATTCGCACCGACAAAGAGGGCAAGAAACCAATGAAAAATCTTCTCCAGTACAGCGCGATGATGGGCATGGCTACTATCTTGTCCCTATCGATCGCTCAAGCACAGGATCGGACCAGCGCAAGCCCGGCCCCCCCGGGCACCGGCGGCGCCACGCAGCAGAGCCCAGCGGATGCAACCGCAGTTGGGAACGGCACGCAGAAACCGGCTTTGCTGGCGCAAACAACGGAGCCCACCGCGGCGCCGCAGTCTGCAGCACTGCAATCGACCGCTCCAGCGGCGCCCGTAGATCCACCGCCGGCGACCGCGCTGCCCACGCCAGCTATCACGGGCCCCCTATCTGGGCTCCCCCCCTTCACGTTCGAGGCCGGGCCCATGGGCAAGATTTCAGTCAATGGCACTCTCAGCGGCCTGGGAATGTGGACCGGAAACTATGTAGCTGGTGATAAGGCCGGACAAGTAGGACTGAGTAACGGTCAGGTGTTTATTCAGAAAGCCGACGGTCGCTTTCAGTTCTATCTGCAGGCCGGCGCATACAATATCGCGGCTCTAGGGACACCTTACCTTGAGACAGACAAAACCATAAGCAAACTCTTTGGCCCGATACCGGTGGCTTTCTTCAAGCTGCAGGCGGCCAAGAACACCTCAATCCTGGTCGGTGCGCTGCCGACGCTGATTGGTGCCGAGTATACCTTCACCTTTGAGAACATGAACGTCCATCGTGGCCTGTTATGGAATCAGGAAAACGCGGTTAATCGCGGAATCCAGATCAATCAAACGTTGGGTAAGTTCACGGCGTCGTTCAGTTGGAATGACGGCTTCTATTCCAACCGCTACTCGTGGCTGACTGGTTCACTGGCTTACACGAAAGGCCCCCATACGTTGGCGTTCGTTGCCGGCGGGAACTATGGGGAGACGGCGTATCAGACTTATGCCACACCTGTGCAGAACAACAGCACGATTTACAACGTGATTTACACGTATCTGAAGGGACCATGGATTATTCAGCCCTACTTTCAGTACACCAATGTGGCCGCGAATCCGAACATTGGCGTCGTGAAAGGTGCATCGACGACTGGCGGAGCGATTCTTGCCAGTTATGCGTTCAAGCATGGCTTCTCGCTGCCGGTACGCTGGGAATACATCGCCAGTTCCGGGAGTTCGACGGACGGGTCGGTCAATCTCCTATATGGGCCGGGCAGCAATGCTACGTCGATCACCGTAACGCCAACCGTTCAGCGAGGCGGTTTCTTCGTTCGCGGTGACTTGGCGTACGTTCACGCCAGCAACATCACTCCGGGCTTCGCCTTCAGTCAAACGGGCGCGAACCAGAATCAGCCGAGGGCCATGGCTGAATTCGGCTTCATCTTTGGTCACAACACGGTTGAGAAGTAATCGTGGGATCGTACGCGCGACTGCAAGAGAAAGACCGCCTGCGAATGACGGAGTCGCGGCCGGTGCTGGTGCTTGGATTGATGGCTGGCTCTGGCGGGTTGCTGGCCGGCTTGTTCCTTCTGGACAGGGAGCCTTTGTTCGGTGTGCTCGGAATGCTGGGCGCAATGGCTCTGGTACTGGTTTCGCTGGGGAAGCTCTGCGATGGCAGCAGAGCAGAATGAAATCGAAGACGATCATCAGAGGAGAATATCGATGGCAGAGAACAATACCGAAATGAAACAGACTTTGGGCCTGACCGGTCTGACGATGAATGCTATGGCGCTCATCGCTCCTGGCGCCTTTCTGTGGCTCACCTTCTTTGGACAGGCCACTGCAGGCGCAACCGCACCGGCGATGTGGATCGGCATTCTGTTCGCCACCGTGCTCTGTCTCGCTACCGCGGTGTGTTATGCGGAGATGGCGAAGTTGTATCCCGGAACCGGCAGCTCTTATTACTTTGCCGAGCAGTCGTTCCTCAACCACGAAGCTGCGTGGCCATACGCTCGCCTGGCGAAGTTTATTGTGGGGTGGGGGTCACACCTCTATTACTGGATCTATCCGGGCGTGATGGTGGGTGTCATCGGGGTCATCTCAGGCTATCTAGTGGGGACGATCTGGCCGAATTTCATGAGCGCCAGCAATCCCGGCCCGATGTTCATGATGGTGGTGGCGATCATCTTCTCGTTTGCGGTGGCCTACATCGCTCATCGTGGAGTGAATGGTTCGACTACGGTGAACATCGCAATCAATGTGATTCAGATCAGTGCGCTACTTCTGTTCTCGGTCGTGGCCCTCAACTACCGCTTGAGCCATCCGCCGGGCAGTACGGCCGCGCAGTTTGATTCCCAAACCAGTGCCTCTTATGCCTATGAGTTCGCCACCACATCACAAATGGTGAACGGCCAAGCCACCGATGTGATCGTGCGCGATTCCAATGGGGTCCCACAGCCCAAGCTGGACGCATCCGGCAAGCCGGTTCCATTTCACATCAGCTATCCGGAGCACGATGCCACCGGTGCTTTTCTCTCGCATCCGGATGGTAAATCGGTCATTCGAATGCACAACTTTGGCTGGATGTTCGTGCAGGCGACGATTGCCATCCTGATTCTGGTCGGCTTTGAATCGGTCACCGCTATGGGGGGGGAAGCCAAGAATGCAAAACGCGACGTGCCCATCGCCGTGGTCACGTCGCTGCTGGTTCAAGGCTGTTTCTGCTATCTCTTCGAGTACTTTGCCGCGAACTACGTGCTCAACAGCGGGTACACGATGCAGAACGCAGCCGCATCGGCCGCGCCCATTGGGGATCTGATGATATTGGTCGGTGACACCCTGTTCGGGCCGGGACATGGACGCATCTTCATGCTGGCCGAGGCGGCAACAGTTTTTCTGGCCTTGATTGGAACCACGCTTTCCTGCATGAATACCGGAGCGCGTGTCACCTACGCGATGGGCAAGGACAAAGAGCTACCTGATTCGATGGGAGCACTGCACTCGACGAACCTGACGCCGCATAAAGCCATCTGGTGGCTGGCCTCAATTTCCGCCGTCGTTGGTTGCATCACGGTCGTCATGTACTTTGGGGACGGATCGGCTCCAGCGGATTCTGCGATCCAGGCATTACCGCATGGGTTCTGGTCCAGCGTCGGGTACCTGACTCACGACAAAATGGCGGCATTGCCAAACTCCTTCCTTACTATGACGCTGGCATCGAACTTCGGAACATTCTTGCTTTACATGTTGAGCTGCGTGACATGTATTGTATGTTTTCACAATCACCCGAAGTTCAGCTTTTTCCGCCATCTCGCGATTCCGCTATTTGGCCTGCTCGCTAACCTGGCGTGCATGGTCTTTTACATTGTGGGACCATTCATGGGGTACGGCACCAAGATGGAACCGTTATTGGCGCTGGGGATCGCGTTAGTCTGGGGAATCTACGGCGGCATCTACTTCTTGCGGGCCAGCAAGGCCGCGGGACGAACCACGCTTGTCGAAAACCGGGTACCGGCAGCTTGATGAGTTGACCCTTCGTTGAAAGATCGGCAACATGGCCTGGAAGCGACGCACTCGTTCCCGGGCCATCGCCGCTTTTCCTGCAGCATGCAATGAATGGGGATCGAAAGAATCTCTGAACGTCCTTTCCTATGCTCGAGGTTGATTTCGCTCAGCTTTCGGATCCGGGCCCCGTTCGCCCGCGTAATGAGGACTATCTTGGCTACGTAAAGCCGTCCTCTCCGGAGCACGTGCGTTCGCATGGCTGGCTGTTCACCCTGGCGGATGGAGTTGGCGGGCAGCGGCAGGGGGGAGTGGCCTCGCGCGCTGCCGTAGAAGAAGTGCTTGGCGGCTTCCGTAGGGCCCATGCCATGGAATCCCACGGCCCGCTGTTGACGCGTCTCGTGCAGGCGGCGAATGCCCGCATTTGCGAGACCGAAGCACTAGCAGGACCAGCGGGTGCAGGAATGTCCTCCACGATCGTAGTTTGCGCCCTGCGTTTTGACCGGGCCACAATTGCCCACGTCGGTGACTCCCGTTGCTATCTGATCCGGGATTCCAAGGCCCGCGCCCTCACCAACGACCATACAGTTGCAAACGAACAGCTTCATCTGGGCATTCTCTCCAAGGCGGAAGCGGAGGAGGCCAACACACGGCACGTTCTGAGCCGTTCGCTAGGGAGCAATCTGTTCGTTAAGGTCGAAGTGAACGAAGTGCAGGTGCAAGCGGGGGACGTGCTTCTGCTATGTTCCGACGGCCTGCACGGAGCGGTCAGTTCCGAGGAGATCGCACGCACTGTGAGCCGGCGGAGTGAGTTGAGCGCTGCGGCGCAGGACCTGGTCGCAAGTGCGAACCGGCAGGACGGCAGCGACAACGTCAGTGTCCAGTTGATCGCAGTCCGGAGCGTGGAGCGTATTGGCATGTATCGGGGCCGACCGTATAAACTTCACTGATCCCCTCGGAACAATCTTTATAAATTCCTTGCGCCTCTTCTGGCATGATGAAGGCGTACCTGGAACTCAACCGAATGTCCCCTTTCCATCCCGGCGATCAACTCGATCATTACCGCATCGAGGGCCTCGTGGCCCGTAGTGGCATGGCGTCGATCTTTCGCGGCACCGACCTGAGGAATGGGCGTCAGGTTGCCATCAAGGTTCCTCATCCCGAGGTGGAAAGCGATCCCGCCCTGTATGACCGTTTTAAACGTGAGGAAGAGATCGGCAAAACCCTCGATCACCCCGGGGTCATGAAGGTCTTTGTCGATGACGATCGCAGCCAGGTCTACATGGTCATGGAGTGGGTGGAAGGTCGCCTCCTCCGCAAGATCCTCGATGAGCAGCACAAATTGCCGATTGAGCGGGCTGTGCGCCTGACACTCCGAATCCTCGATGCCTTAGGTTACATTCACGATCGCGGTGTCGCGCACCGTGACCTGAAGCCCGAGAATGTAATGGTGGACGACAACGACGCTATTAAGCTCATCGATTTCGGTATAGCGGCCAGTAGTAAGTCGAAGCGCCTGACTTTTGCCAAGCTCTCACAAACGATGGGAACGCCGGACTACATTTCCCCTGAGCAGGTGAAGGGAAAGCGCGGCGATGCGCGCAGTGATCTGTATGCCCTTGGCGTCATGCTCTACGAGATGTTGACAGGGAAGGTGCCGTTCACGGGAGACAATCCGTTCCTGATCATGAACGATCGGCTGCTGAATAACCCCATGCCTCCGCGCGAGATCGATCCGGCCATCTCCCCACACCTGCAAGAGATCATCTACCGCGCCATGGAGCGTGATCCGAGGAACCGATATCACACCGCCCGCGACTTCGCCTGGGATCTGGAGCATCAGGACCAGGTCGGGGTAAGCGACAGGGTGGAGTTGCACAACTGGAGAACCCGTCGCACACCCTGGCCGAAAAAAATTCTCTTCTACGTCGGGCTTGCGTTGATCCCGGTGGTAATTTTCGGACTGCTTTTGTACGTGGCCAAGCACAGCTAGGAGAGTGTTAGCTCCAGCGCTGCGAGTATTCGTCGCTGTGCACGACAAATTCAGGATAGGCCCCGGCCCCAAGTTCGAAGAGGTCCATCCCTTGACGCTCGCCCTCTTCATCCACGCGCTGCCGATAGATTTTGTTTAGAAGCCAGTTGAGACCGTAGGTCAGTGGCAACAGAAAGCCTAGCAAGGTGGAGACTCCCGCCAGTTGCGCCAGGAATTGTCCGCTCTGTTGTGCGTCCGAAACACAAACCGCCAACAAACCCATTATGCCCCCGACCGCATGAACCGAAACCGCGCCGCCGGGGTCATCGGTGGCCATGCGCGATTCAAGCAGGTCGATTATGAAGAAGATCAGTGCGCCAGCGATGGCGCCGATCAAGATCGCGGCAGCCGGTTTCAGGAAGGCGGCCGCGGCACTACTAACAACTATCCCTCCGATCCACCCGTTGGCGATGAGTGATGCATCAGGCCTGCCGAAGCGCACCCGCGTGACGATCGCCGTTGTGAGCCCAGAGGCCACCGCGGAAAGCGTTGTGTTTATTGTGATCAGCACCAGTTTCTGATTCGTGACGCCGGCAAACAGAAGCGCGCCCGCAGAATTCAGTGCAATCCATCCGATCCAGGCGGCAAAACATCCTGCAAGAACGAGAATCGCGTTATGTCCCGGGATAGCCGCCGGGATACCGTCACTGGAGAACTTCCCATGGCGTGGACCCAGGATCCACGTGATCGAGAGCGCCGTCAGTCCGCCGACTGCTTGAATCGTGCTCGCGCCTCCGATGTCGACTAGCCCGCGGCCCAGTCCGCAGTTTGTGCCGAGTTGCGAGAGCCACCCGCCTCCCCAGACCCAATGGGCGAAGAGTGGATAGGTGCAGCCTGCCAGCAGCGCGGACGAGGCGCACGCCGCACCAAGCCTCCAGCGATCCGATCCAGCGCTCAGAGGGATGATGGCTGCCAGCCCTACGCTGAACATTTGCAGCAACACGACCAAGGACTCGGCCGACAGGTCCAGCCGTAGACCGCGCAGAAAAAATGGTTCTGCTGCAATCCAGTTCCAAGGCTTCGCCCCAACCAAAATGGAATGACCCGGTCGGCCCATAACACCTTGCCAGGAGAAGCCCACCGCCACATAGATAAGGGCGCTCACCCCGACGACACAAAGCGATGACAACATGACGTGGGCAGCACTGCGACAACGCCCGAGCCCGGAATTCACCAATGCCAGACCAGCGCCTGCCAAAGGCACCAGCAGAATTAAGAGAAAGCAGATGGTCGCCTCATTTGGAGAAAGAGAAGGAATTGGCAATGTTCAGTCCCTTTCGAGCTCCATGGCACGATGAGAGCGGACCGCGAAAATAAGCCCCAAGACCTGAACGGCGGTTCCTGCGACCACGAAGGCCGCTCTCGGCCCTGGAGAGTTCAGCAGAAAGAGTGCTGCTGTGACGATTACCCACCCCGCCGTCAGCAGAAGAAATCCCGCGATTCTCATGTTTTTTACGCTTTTGCTTAAGTACCGTCCTACGCTACTTTGACGTAACTCATTGGTCCAATCGAAATTTTTAATGACCTCTAGAAACCGGAAGGCGAACGAGTCGTCTGGGCTTCCTGCTAGGATGCTGAAAACCTTATGCGAAATCTTGTAAGTCAAATTGTGGCCAATCGAAGCGGTGCGCTCATTGTGCTGGCGACTGCGGCTTTCTTAGAAGCATATGGTGACTCATGTTTTCAGTCAGGGCTGTATCGTTCCCGGGGAATCGGGCGTTTCATCATTTTTCTGGTCGGAGCAGCTTCCCTGAGCGCCTATGGGTTGGTGGTCAACATTCCCCGCTGGGATTTCGGAAGACTGCTCGGCGTCTATGTGGTGCTGTTCTTTCTATGCGCCCAGATAATCGCGCGTGTCAGATTTGGTCAATCACCCAGCCTGGCGGTCATCGCTGGTGGTGTCTTAATCACAGCGGGCGGACTGATTATCACGCTTTTCGGCGCTTAGTGCAGAGGGGACTGTCGCAGTCCTCAACTACGGGCAAGGCAGAAGCGAGCGGTGACTCGCTTGAAGCAAGCGGCGCGCTTGTTGGCGATTAAGGGTGCTGTCCTGAGTAGTCCACTGTCACTCGTCTACAAATCAAGGCGGTGGGTGTCAGATGCGCTACAGGGGCGAAAACTCGTCTTCTCTTTCTTCTTTAACCTGGCGACCGAATTTTCTCTCCAGGAATTTCCGTGCCAGGTCCTGTCCGCCCAGGCCAAAAGCAATTGCCAAGCCGAGCATCGCCGCGCCGAATACACTTGCGAACGCAATCAGCATTGTCTGTTCCGCCACGCCCAGCACTTCGAAAACCATTGAGAGTGCGAAGATCATGATGATGACGCGGACCGCACTACTCAACATCCGTGAAGACCGAAAGTTTGCGTTGACGGCCGCCAGCAGAGCCGCCCGAGAGAAGAAACTCGCAGCCACTAATCCAAAAAACAGAATCACCAGTGCTACAAACAGTCGAGGCAGGAAAAGGAAGAACCGCGAAATGTATTCCTGCAGGCCGGCGATCCCCAGTACGCTTACGCCTAGAAGCACGAAGCCAATCCAAGCAACCCAGAATACGAAGCGGCTTACCAGTTCAGTCGACGAAGGTAGGGCTGCCTGATGCAGTAACTGCGTCGCCCCGGCGTTCTCGGATAACTTCGAGAACTTGGTCAGACGTAGCAGACTGCGCACCAGCAACTTCAAAAGGTACGCGATCGCCCATCCAATCAGAGCAATGACAAGCATCACGATCAGGCGGGGTAGGTAGTGAACGATCTCCCGGGCCATTTGCTGAAAGGCTTGCGTCAATTCGTTAACAATGATTTCCCGCATGGGCTTCTCACTTTCCATCTGCCCAGATTTCGAGCAGGTATGGCTTAAGTCGTTCGAAGTCGGCGCAGAGGGACTCCTCACGCGTTTCGATCTGTTCACCGGGTCCATCCCGGTTTTCGTTGATGAACGTCAGGCTTCTGCCCCTGTATAGCGGGACAATGGCCTGAATAATATGGTCGCGGTTGATGGTGGATTTGTGATAAGAGGCAGCGAACTCGAATACAGTCCTGGTCCACAAATCTGGTGGATACTCGAATTCGTCAAGACTGAGAGCCGCAATCCGTTTCAATTCCGCAAGCAGGGAAGGAGAGAGAATTGCACCCAGAACCGGCTCCAGTTGAGCGACTCCGCTTGAGAACATTTCCAGCAGACGTTTTCGATTGATGCGAGCCGTTTCCTGGGTGACCTCCAGAGAGGTCCCCACCGTGGGGACTGGCTGTGATCCGCTGATCGCACTCCAGAATGGAAAGTTACCATCCAGCGATGCGAATAGTGCACCCACTGTTCTTCGCATCGCGGCGACCATATCGTGAGAACTGCGCGAGGAGGGCGGCTTGGCTCCAAGGAGCGACTGGCATACGCGGTATTTTCCGGTCAGAGCGAATATCGTGGTTGAGATTTCGGGGCCCATCCTGCCCCCGTCCTGATTCAAGATTCCGCTGCCCAGAAAATCGGTACCGAGCCGGCCTGAGATGGCAAACTCCGATCCGTATGGCTCTCGGATCCGGCTGCCGTATAGGGAGCGAGTCATGGGATAAAGCAGGTTTCGCACTAGTGCCCCTTCGAACTTTTGCCTGCGATAGACGGGGCAAACCAAGTCGAAGTTGTCGTAATAAGCGGGCCGTGCGAGACGCTGTAACCAGTCCGGCTCGATCGTGGTTGACTCCGGAGAGACGATTACGCAGGCTTTGGCTCGCAGCAGGTCAGCCCCCGCCAGGATGGTCTGGAGCGCCTTGCTCGGATCGGGCAATCGGGCGTAACGCACGCTGATGGAATGCAGGGTACGTAGCGCGTAGAGTTTGGAGTCGCGTCGCAGGTCATCGATCGATGCGTTCGTTACCAGTTCTGTAGTGCCATCTTGCGATCCACCATCGGCATTGATGATAGCTACTCGTTCGCGGGGAAAACACTTCAGAATTCCGGACTGAATTGCGCCGATGACTGTTCCCACAGTCTTAGCGTGATTGTGGGTTGACAAGCCAACGACGATGTCTACCTCACCCACACTGATGAGCTGGCGAAGAAATTCATCGGTTAACAGATTTTCTTCAGCCAATTCAACCTCCCAACGACGCCGTGAGCAGTTTAGATCCCAGTGCCGGCTATCCCCAGATTAGATCTTCCGCAGCCTGAACCAAAAAAACTGGTACGGACCCATGGTTAGAAAGTACGGCAGATCGCCGATCCGGGGAAAGATATTCCGGCCAAACATCTCAATCAGTATGTTCCCTTTATACCGGCGTAGATCGAGTTCGACCGATTGTGCGGCGTTTGAGAGATTGTTTACGACTAGGATCGTTTCGCTGCCAAGTTGGCGCACATATGCAAGAACACGGTGGTTCGCCGGATAGAGAAATTCGATGGATCCCGATCCAAAAACCGGAGTCGACCGCCGCGTCGCAATAATGTGCTGCATCCAGGACAGAAGTGAGTGGGGTGTGCGTTTTTGAGACAACACGTTGACAGCCTGATAACCGTAAACCGGATTGAGAATTGGCGGTGAGTAGAGCTTTTCCGGATCTGCATTGGAAAAGCCACCATTCCAGCCCCCGTTCCACTGCATTGGCGTTCTCACGCCGTTACGGTCGCCGAGGTAAATATTGTCCCCCATGCCGATCTCATCGCCGTAATAGATGATCGGAGTACCTGGCAGGGACATCAACATTCCATTCATCAACTCGATGCGGCGGCGGTCGTTGTCGAGTAAAGTCGCCAGGCGTCGCCGAATGCCGAGATTCAATCGCATGGCCTTGTCTCGCGCATAGATGTCATACATATAGTCGCGCTCGATATCAGTGACCATTTCCAGCGTCAGTTCGTCGTGATTGCGCAGGAAGAGGCACCACTGGCACGACGCAGGAATCTCTGGTGTCTGCTGCAGAATCTCGGTGATGGGCTTGCGATCCTCCAGGCGCAGTCCCATGAACATCCGAGGCATCAAGGGAAAGTGGAAGGCCATGTGAAACTCATCGCCATTGCCGAAGTAGGGACGAAGGTCGGCGGGCCATTGGTTCGCCTCTGCCAGAAGCATCGCGCCAGGGAAATGCTCATCGACTCGCTTGCGAAGGTCCCTGATGATGGCGTGGGTTTCCGGAAGGTTCTCGCAATTCGTGCCCTCGCGCTCAATCAGGTAGGGAACGGCATCCAGGCGAAAACCATCGACACCGAGTTCGAGCCAGAACTTCATGACGTCCCACATCTCCTCCTGCAAGGCAGGGTTGTCGTAGTTCAGGTCCGGCTGATGACTGAAGAAACGGTGCCAGTAATAGGATTTGGAGATCGGATCCCATGCCCAGTTTGACATCTCGGTGTCGAGGAAGATGATGCGAGTTTCACGATATTTAGTATCGGAATCACTCCACACATACCAGTCACGCTTCGGATTGTCTCGGGAACTGCGAGATTCATGGAACCAGGGATGCTGATCGGAGGTATGGTTCAGTACCATCTCGATGATCACGCGCAGGCCACACTCATGTGCTATGGAAAGGAAGCTTTTGAAATCCTCCAGAGTTCCATAGCTGGGATGAACGGACCTGTAGTCGGAGATGTCATAACCATCATCCCGCAGTGGGGAAGGGAAGAACGGCATTAGCCATATCGCATTAACGCCAAGTTCCTGCAAATAGTCCAGTCGCTGCGCAAGGCCGGCGAAGTCGCCAACTCCGTCGCCGTTGGAATCGTAGAAGGTGCGCACGTGCACCTGATAAATGATGGCATTCTTGTACCAGCCTGCCTCGAGCTTTGCGGGCAACGAATTCCTCCACTTAAAGCGCCTCTCACCTGTGAGGGGTAGGCATCAGTAGAATAGCAGCGTCCAGGAATGAAGCCGCTGCAGATCCCCTCGCAAAGTCAGCGGTCGTAGAGTCTGATCATTTCTCGCAAGCGTTGGGCAAGATCTAACGTCAGCGCTCCCGGCCTGAACCGCCAACTCCAGTTTCCTTTCGCGGTGCCGGGGAGATTCATGCGCGCCTCGCTGCCCAAGCCAAGCACATCTTGAAGGGGGATGATGGCGAGATCGGCGATTGACGCAAGAATGGTCCTGATCATGACCCATTGAATCGGGTCTCCCTCCAAGTTGAGATAGGCACGGGCGAACATGCGCTCTTGGGCAACATCCTCGGGAGTACGAGTGCTGTCTCTTGCACCGGAACTGTTCCACCACCCAACGGTCGTGTCATTGTCGTGCGTGCCGGTGTACGCCGCCAGTTCTCGCGAGTAGTTATGGGGACGGAAAGAAGGTGCCTGCGGATCTTTGCCAAAGGCGAACTGCAGGATAGCCATTCCCGGGAAGCGGAATCTATCGCGAATGGCCTCCACTTCCGGAGTGATCACACCCAAATTTTCAGCGATGATCGGCAGATCGCCGAATTTGCGCGCGAGGGCGGCGAAAAAGTTCGCACCCGGTCCTTTGACCCAGCGTCCATTGATTGCCGTCGTCGCGTCGCCAGGAATTTCCCAGTAAGCTTCGAATCCGCGGAAATGGTCGATGCGGACTGCGTCGTACAATTCCAAGGCTGCACGGAATCGCTCGATCCACCAGCGATAGCCGGCTCGTCGAAGGCGGTCCCACCGGTAAATTGGATTGCCCCAGCATTGGCCGGTTGCGCTGAAATAGTCCGGAGGAACGCCAGCGATCTTGAGTGGATGGCCATCGTCGGAGAGTTGGAAGTATTCCCGGTTCGTCCAGACGTCGGCGCTGTCGAGGGCGACGTAGATCGGAAGGTCTCCAATGATGCGAATCCCGGCCTCGTGTGCGTAGGCCTGTATCTCTTTCCATTGACGGAAGAATTCAAATTGCCAGTACTGCACCGTACGTATCTGTTCTGTTAAACGACTGTTCGCTGCTTTCAGAGCACTCGGTATCCGTTGGGCGATTTCGGCGGGCCACTTGTTCCAGGCAACGCCGCCCTGTTCTTGCTTGCAGGCCATGAACAGGGAGAAGTCCGGCAGCCACGAGGCATTCTTGGCGCAGAATTCGTCAAACGCGCGCCGCTCTTTTTCCCCGGCACTTTTTAGAAATTGTCTCGCAGCTTTGTTCAGCAGGTGAGTCTTCCAAGGGATGACCCCACCGAAATCAACTGCGTCCTGCGGGAAGCTGGGGGTGCGGCGAAAATCGGAGGCCTCCAGAATTCCACTTTCTTGCAACTTCTCGAGACTGATCAGAAGGTGGTTGCCAGCACACGCAGAGAAGCACTGAAATGGCGAATCTCCGTAGCCTGTGGGGTTGAGTGGAAGAACCTGCCAAAGTTTTTGCCCGGCATCTTTCAAGAAATCAACAAACGCGAATGCTGCCGGCCCAAAATCGCCGATGCCGAGTGAGTTAGGAAGGCACGTAGGATGAAGCAGAATGCCGCTGGCTCGAGGAAATCGCATGCTGAATCTTCGCTTCACCCACCCTTCAATAAGGATAAATCACGATCGCGACTATGTTGCTGTTAAGTTAAACTGCACGTCATGACAGGACCGAGTAGCGACAACAGTGAGGTGCCGACCTCATCATCGGAGACCTACTGACAAGGGATAATCTCACTCAAGTTGTGGTCACTCGCCGCGAGAGATATCAGGCGGCCACGACTGCATTCGTTGTGCTTTTCTGGATCGTAGGCGTTTCCCTCTGGGGGCTGCCGTTTTTCTACGATTTCATGGTTCAACAGTTTGGTTGGACGCACGCCCAAGTTACGTCAGGAAACGCGCTGAGCAAACTGGTGATCGGGCCACTCTTCGGCTTTCTGGCCGGATGGGTCGTGGATCGCTTCGGGCCCCGTCGCCTTATGGTGTTGGGCATTCTGATGGCAGCAGCCGCCTTGGTCGGACTCGGACGGGCCTCAAACCTCGATTTCTTTTACTTCTTCTATCTCTTCAATGCGCTGGGTTATGTCTGTGGTGGCCCGCTACCGAATCAGGTGCTGTTGACACGATGGTTCGATCGATCGCGCGGAAAAGCGATGGGTTTCGCTTACCTCGGGATTGGCATCGGTGGAGCAGCGGTGCCGTGGATATCACACTTCCTCGTCCAACGTTTAGGATGGCAGACTGCCTTACAGATTCTCGGGTTGTTGATCGCGGCGGTATCCCTACCGCTTGTCGTGCTATTGAAAGAACCACCGGCTGCGAAAGCGAACTCCATAGCGATCGAGTCGAGGAACCCGAAAGCAGCGTTCCGAACAGCCTCGTTTTATCTTCTGACGCTCGGCAGCATGTGCTCAATTGCTGCCGTCAGTGGCACGCAACAAAATCTGAAGCTTTACTTGAGTCTGGATCGATGTTTCACCCAGAGCGAAGCTGCGGGCGTGCTCTCACTGGTTCTGACTTTCAGTATTGCGGGCCGGCTGCTGATGGGATGGCTGGCTGACCGAATTTCCAAGAAATATGTAATGCTGCTAACCTACCTGCTCGTCGCCGCGGGGATTCCAATGCTGTTCCTCCAGAGTTACCGGCCGCTTCTCTGGGCGTCCGCAGCGATCTTTGGAATTGGTTTGGGCGGCGATTACCTGGTCATTCCACTCATGACAGCCGAACTCTTCGGCATTGAAATTCTGGGAAGATTGCTCGGCGTGATCCTAACCTTAGGTGGGATTGCGGAAGCGGCAGCGCCGTGGGCGGTGGGCCGCTTGCGTGACGTGACTGGAAGCTACGCCGACGCCTGTTTTGTTCTGGTGAGTGTCGCGCTACTTGGCGCACTAGCGGTTTTGGCTTTGCCGGAGCGAAGGAGAGTTGCGTGAGTAACAGATCGATCCTTCGCTTGGGTACCATTAAGGGTGTTGCGAGCTTTCAGGCTCACTTGCATTCCTTGGATCTCAAAATTCCCTGCGATTCCAAAATCGCTACTGGAGCAGAATCGCCACTACGCGCACCTTTGATCCGTGGTCCATTCAGAATCGGAAATCGCATTGCTGTCCAGCCAATGGAAGGTTGGGACGCTACAGCGGACGGAGCGCCTTCAGAAAATACGATGCGCCGATGGCGCCGCTTCGGGCGCAGCGGCGGCAAGCTGATCTGGGGCGGAGAAGCAGTAGCTGTCTCTCATGAAGGGCGTGCAAACCCGAACCAGCTGTTGTCCTCGGCGCGAGCGCAGCAGAAGCTCGCCGAGTTACGAACTGTCTTAAGAAACGAGCACATTCAGACGACCGGTTCCGATGCTGGCTTGCTGATGGGTCTGCAGTTAACCCACTCGGGCCGGTATAGTCGTCCCAACGACCACGCCCGCCCCGAGCCCCGTATTCTCTATCACCATCCCCTGCTGGATCGTCGGATGAATCTGCCCGCAGACTATCCTGTTCTTACCGATCACGAAATTGAATCGATCATCGAAGACTTTCATCGTGCTGCTTTCATGGCTTGGCAACTCGGTTTTGATTTTGTGGACATCAAGCACTGCCATGGCTATCTGGGGCATGAATTTCTGAGTGCTCACAATCGGACAGGGCGCTACGGTGGAACCTTGGAGGGCCGCACCCGTTTCTTGCGCGAGGTCGTGCAGGGTATACGCTCGCTTGCTCCTGGATTGCACATTGGAGTCAGGCTCTCCGCGATCGATACGGTGCCATTTCGATGTGACCCAGAGCAAAGCAGCAACGGAAAGTCTTCCATCGGAATGGCGGAGGGCCACAAGGACCTGCTTCCCTATCATTGGGGTTTTGGGGTGAATCCGCTGGAGCCAACGGATTCAGACTTGAGTGAGCCGGCCCAATTTTTATCTTTGCTGGAGCAGCTTGGCATTCAACTCGTGAACATCACTGCCGGCAGCCCTTATTACAATCCGCACGTTCAACGTCCGGCCCTCTATCCGCCGTCCGACGGATATCTGCCACCAGAGGACCCGTTGGTCGGAGTTGCACGCCAGATGGAAACGACACGCGTGCTTAAACGACAATTTCCCAACCTGATCGTCGTTGGATCGGCATACACCTACCTCCAGGACTTTTTGCCTTATGTCGCGCAGGCCGCAGTTCGCGAGGGGTGGGTTGACTTCGTGGGGCTAGGCCGTATGGTCTTAAGCTATCCCGAGTATCTGTGGGACGCGACGCAAGGTAACGAGATCCAGCGCAAATGTATCTGCAGGACCTTCAGCGACTGCACGACCGCGCCACGCAACGGGCTGCCATCAGGTTGCTATCCACTGGATAATTACTACAAAGACTCGCCCTGGGGAGCGAAACTGAGGATCCTTAAGCAGTGAGGGAAAATGAGCCCGACCAAACGGGTATGAGAATGACAGTCGAGGATCTGCTCAAACACCAGCAGCCACGACGAAGCGTGCAAGGCATCGCGGCTGCGCTGCTGCCGTATGAGCGCGACGGACGAATTGCCGTGGACGCGTTTGGGGAGCGGTTGGTCGCTACTCATCGAGCGGGGTTGACGAACGCCGTCAACATGGACACCGGCTATGTGAACTATCTGAGTGATGCCGAAAAGCTGAATGTGCTGGCCTGGACCCGGCAGGCCTTGGGGGATGGCGTGCCTTTTGTCGCCGGCGCTTACATCGAAAATCACTCCGGTGATGACATTGTCGCACTCTATCGTTGTGAGATCGACGCAATCGTTCGTTTCGACGGCATACCGATCCTGTTCCAGACGGCACGCTTGCACGGAGAATCCTCTGAAAAGGTCGCCCAGACCTATCGCAACGTCGTTCGAGGCTATTCCCAAGTGCTGGCCTTCGAATTGGGTTCGATGTTTGCTTCCAACGGTGAGATTTACGGACTCGAGACAATCCGGCGTTTAATGGACATCCCGGAGTTGAGAGGGATAAAACACTCCTCTCTGAACCGCCTTGCGGAAATTGAACGTCTTATCGTGCGCAACAGACACCGTCCGGATTTCCGCATCTACACGGGCAACGATCTCGGTATCAACATGATTGAATACGGATCGGACTACCTGCTAGGACTGGCCGCCTTTTGTCCTGAGAAATTCGCTGAGAGAGACCGGCTTTGGAGGGCCGGGGATCCGGAATATTACGCGCTCTCGGATGCGTTGCAGCACCTGGGAAATGTTGCGTTCCGAGCACCTGTTCCCGCCTATAAGCATTCTGCGGCCGTGTTCTCGAATTTGATCGGACGCATCCCCAGCGACCGGACACATCCCAACAATCCGCAGCGTCCGGCTTGGGAATCAGAAATCATGACGGATTGCGCGCGCCGCTTGTGTCTCCTTTGACCTCCACTAAGTGTTCGCTTGGCGAAGTTAAGCACGCATTGCACCGCTTCTGTGATCCCTCCGTCGCTGTGTTCGTGTACGGAGCCAAGGCTTGAAAATTGCCTAAGCCTTGTTTGTTGCCCAGCAATAGCTGTTAGACAGAGCTTTGGATACAATGAGCAACGCAGAAGAACGGGGTGGGGATTCCTGTGGGGAAATAGGGCGCTGCAATTGCACAGCGACATTCCTTCGCTAAACCTTCCTCCCGCTCGAGATTGTCCGCATTCGCGCACTTGTAACCCGTGTCCCGCGGCCGAGCACGTTGCACCGTGAAGTGCGACTCTGGCAGGAGCGTGAGATGGCCGACCGATCGATTGTGAGTCCTACGGTCATCCCCATTGACGTGCGGGAGATGCACATTCTTTGGATCACCGGCGGTCTCGGTTGCGATGGCGAGAGCATTGCGATTACTGCTGCGACCCAACCGAGTCTAGAAGACGTTGTGCTCGGCGCGATTCCATGGATTCCCGCGATCAAGTTTCACAATCCCGTACTTTCCTACGAAGTGGGGGACGAGTTTCTGAAGAAGTTCCATCTTGCAGCGGAAGGCAAGCTGGAACCATTCATCCTCGTCGTCGAAGGCTCCATCCCTGATGAAACCAACAAATCTGAGGGGTACTGGAGTTCTTTCGGAACGGATCCACAGACTGGACAGCCGGTAACGGTCTGCGAGTGGATCGATCGCCTGGCGCCGCATGCATGGGCCATGGTCGCCGCTGGTACTTGCTCGGCATACGGCGGTATTCATGCGATGGAGGGAAATCCCACCGGTTGCATGGGGCTGCCGGACTACCTGGGGTGGGAGTGGCGATCGCGAGCGAATATTCCAATCGTGTGCATTCCCGGGTGCCCGGCGCAGCCCGACAACATGATGGAGACTCTGCTCTACCTCTGTTACATGGCCGTAGGCCGAGCTCCGGCGATTCCGCTCGACGAAGCCTTAAGGCCAACCTGGCTATTCGGCGCCACTCTTCACGAAGGTTGCGACCGTGGCGGATATTACGAGCAGGCGCAATTCGCGGAGGAATACGGCTCCCCGCAATGCATCGTCAAGCTTGGCTGCTGGGGTCCAGTGGTGCAGTGCAACGTAGGTAAGCGCGGGTGGATCAATGGAATAGGAGGCTGCCCTAACGTCGGTGGCATATGCATCGGCTGCACCATGCCCGGTTTCCCCGACAAATTTATGCCGTTCATGAACCAACCTCCAGGCTCGCTGCTCTCTTCTCATGCTGTGCAGAACTATGGCAGAGCCATCCACGCCCTGCGCCGCTTCACGCAGGCCTCGCTGAATAAGGAACCGAGTTGGAGAAGGCACGCTTCGCGGAAGCACGCACCATAGCTCGGATGCAGGAAAAGGATTTGCAATGAATCTCTCCTGGCAAACCGCCGCCGTAGCGCCGGGCAATGGCAAATCGGCCCCGCCGGAAGAATGCCGCCTGACCCCTGAGGGAGCCGAACGCGTGCTCGCCGATCTCGCCGCTGCCTACTCTCAGAATCTCGGCGAATCCCCAGGGGCTCTTCATCCGGTGTTCGAACGGCTGGACTCGTCTCAGAGTGCCGAGGGGCAACTCCCCAACCTGGAAGCAAAGTATCGCGCGCTAGTCGAACAGTTGCCCGCTGTCGTGTTTATGGCTTATTTGGATCGCGGCACGGGCGAGGCGTATGTGAGTCCCCAGATTGAACAATCTCTCGGATATTCCCAGGAAGAATGGCTGGAAGATCCGGTGCGCTGGTATGAGCACATTCATCCCGATGACCAGCAGCGCTGGAGCGCGGAGGCCGCCGAAATGTTTCTCACTGGCGATCCCCTGCGTTCTGCCTATCGGGTCGTGGCGCGCAGTGGTAAGGTCATCTGGTTTCGGTGTGAAGTGAAGATGATCCGCCGCACCGACGGGCGGCCCTGGTTCATTCAGGGCATTGCATTCGACATTACGGACCTCAAGCGCACCGAAGAAGAATTGCACGAGGAACGCAATCTCATTTCCGCAGTGCTCGACACGGTGGGCGCACTGGTAGTCGTACTGGATCGCGAGGGGCGGATCGTGCGGCTCAACCGCGCGTGTGAACAGATGACGGGAGTGTCGGCGCATGAGGCCAAAGATCACCGCATCTGGGATCTATTTCTGGTGCCGGAAGAGCGCGAGCAGTTTCGTGTGTTGTTCGAGCAGATTTGTGCCAGTCCCGCCCGCATCGAGTACGAGAGTTGCTGGGTCGCTGGCAATGGTAGTCATCGCACTATCGCCTGGTCGGCTGCGGTTTTGCCCGCCGCCAAGCAGACGCCGATGTATGTCATAGCCTCAGGCATCGATATTACCGACCGCAAACGGGCGCAGGCCAGGTTTCGCGGACTGCTTGAGGCCGCTCCCGATGCCGTTGTGGTGGTTAATCAGCAGGGCAAGATCGTGCTGGTCAACGCTCAGGTGGAAAAGCTTTTCGGGTATCAGAGGCAGGAATTGTTGGGGGAAAGCATTGAGAAGCTCGTTCCCCATCGCGTACGAGCGAACCATGCAACGCATCGCCGGAACTTTGTCGCTGAACCCCGCGTTCGGCCAATGGGAGCTGGAGTGGAATTGCACGCGGTACACAAGGACGGCCACGAATTTCCCGTGGAGATCAGCCTGAGCCCGCTCGAAACGGAAGAAGGCGTGCTTGTCTCCAGCGCCATCCGGGATATCAGCGAACGTAAACGCCTCGAGAAGATCGTCCTCGATATCAGCGAAAGCGAGCGGCGTCGCATTGGCCAGGATTTGCACGACGACCTTGGCCAACATTTAACGGGTATCGCCTTCATGGCCAAGGTGCAGGCACAGAGGCTCGAGGAACGCCGTATTCCCGAAGCGGCAGATGCCGCCAAGGTCGTCCAACTGGTTAACGATGCAATTCTCAAGACGCGGGAACTGGCGCGCGGTCTACTGCCCGTCGTCTCCGATTCTCATGGGCTGACGTCGGCACTGCAGATTCATGCGGCTGAGGTGCAAGATCTTTTTCACGTCAAATGCCGTTTCGAATGCGAACAAGCGGTGTTAGTTGATAACGCCTCGGTGGCCACACATCTCTATCGTATTGCGCAAGAGGCGGTGAACAATGCTGTCAGACATGCCAAATCGAAAAGCATCCTTATTCGCCTTTCACCTGGAGAAAAGGAAGCCATCCTGACGATCGTCGACGATGGAGTGGGGTTCGAGCACTGCTCGCCGCAGCATGCCGGAGTTGGATTGCACATCATGAACTATCGTGCGGGCATGATTGGAGGAAGTCTTGAAATCCAGCGCAACGAGCCTTATGGCACGACCGTTTCCTGCCGTTTTCCAATTCCTGCGAGTGAAGAATGGCTGGACTAACGAAGAAAGGCAGGGAGAGGTGCATATGAACCAGGGTACGAACGGTACAAGAAAGATCCGGGTTCTAGTGGTAGACGACCATCCCATCGTACGCCAAGGCCTGGCTTTGCTCATCAATCAGGAGCCGGACTTGATGGTGTGTGGCGAGGCGGAAGATGCGCAGTCAGCCATGCACGCAATGGGTTCGCTCAGACCGGACATTCTGGTCGTGGATATCTCGCTCAACGGACCCGATGGCCTCGACTTGCTGAAGAATATCCGATTGCGCGAGCCGGACTTGCCCGTGTTGATTCTTTCCATGCACGACGAGTCGATTTACGCGGAGCGCGCATTGCGCGCCGGTGCCCAAGGTTACATCATGAAGCAAGAGGCAACGGAGAAGGTTCTTATTGCGCTGCGCCGCATTCTGAGCCATGAAATCTACGTAAGCGACCGGATCGCGAACCGCATGTTACAGCGCTATATCGGGAACCCGAGTGCGGATCGTGCTCCCTTGATGACCGAACTGACGGATCGGGAGCTCGAGGTTTTCCGCTTGATTGGCGAAGGCCATTCCACCCGCCAGATTGCAATCGAACTGCATCTGAGCATCAAGACGGTCGAGTCCTACCAGGCTCACATTAAGGAAAAATTGGCGTTGCGCAACTCTCGCGAACTCGTCCAGCACGCGATCCGCTGGACCATAAACGAACGTATTGCTTGATTCCCATCGGGGATTCCCCGATACCGTGCTCATCACTTTCCCTGAAGTGCAAAAGAGAGAGCGCCCGCTTGTGGCGGTACCATTCCGTTTGATCCTATCTCCTTGTATCTGCGTATCTTCGTTTGACACGAGTGGAGCGGAACTTTGTTGGCTGATTTGAGGTTCCGCACCCCGTTATCGACAACGCGCAATGCCAAGCAAGAACCTTCACGTCGGTATGTTTAAGGGGGGTAGGAGGATCCAGCTATGGTAGCCCAAGCCGTTCCTCACGGCCGTACGACGCAAAAAGCGCCGGCAGTGGCTGAAGTTCATGTTGTGTGGATCACTGCTGGTCTCGGCTGTGATGGTGATTCGGTTTCCGTCACCGCAGCCACCCAACCCAGCATTGAAGATGTCTTGCTGAATGCGATTCCCGGTCTCCCGAAGGTACACCTGCACAATCCAGTGCTTGCTTATGAAGTGGGCGACGACTTCATGAAGTACTGGTATCTCGCCGAGCAGGGAAAGCTCGATCCGTTCGTTCTTGTGGTGGAAGGCTCTATCCCGAACGAGAAGATCAAAAAAGAAGGCTACTGGGCTGCGCTGGGCACAGACACGCGGACCGGCCAGCCGATCACCACCAACGAATGGATTGACCGGCTCTCACCTAAGGCGACCGCAGTCGTGGCGATAGGAACCTGCGCTACTTACGGCGGAATTCACGCCATGGAGGGCAATCCCACCGGATGCATGGGATTGGCAGATTATCTCGGTTGGGACTGGCGTTCGAAGGCTGGCCTGCCGATTGTAAACGTGCCCGGCTGCCCCGTTCAGCCAGACAACTTCATGGAAACGGTGCTGTACCTGCTGTACCAGGTGTCCGGGATGGCGCCGATGATTCCGCTCGACGACCAACTCCGCCCGACGTGGCTATTCGGCAAAACAGTACACGAAGGATGTGATCGTGCCGGCTATTACGAGCAAGGAGACTTCGCCTCTGACTATGGCTCTCCGAAGTGCATCGTGAAACTCGGTTGCTGGGGGCCAGTGGTGAACTGTAATGTTCCCAAGCGCGGCTGGATGGCCGGGATGGGTGGTTGCCCGAATGTAGGTGGTATATGCATCGGGTGTACGATGCCCGGCTTCCCCGACAAGTTTATGCCGTTTATGGATGAACCTCCGGGCGCGAAGGTGTCCACCGGTGGAGCTGCTGCTTACGGCCGCGCCGTGAGTGCGTTGCGTAATCTCACCAATGCGACGCTGAACAAGGAACCCAAGTGGCGTCACCCACGGCCGGAGATTACCACCGGCTATCACCCGAGAACCTACTGAGGCGAAAAGGAGCGATTCGGATGGGCACGATCACAGCAGTCGAACAGCAAACTCCGTCCAAGTCCCGCAAGCTCGTGGAGATGAATTGGGATCCGATCACTCGTATCGTCGGGAGTCTCGGCATTTTCACGAAAATCGATTTTGAGAACCGGCAAGTGGCCGAGTGCCACAGCACGTCTTCCATCTTTCGTGGATACAGCATTTTCATGAAGGGTAAGGACCCGCGAGATGCGCACTTCATCACCAGCCGCATCTGCGGTATCTGCGGTGACAACCACGCGACCTGCGCGACCTATGCGCAAAACATGGCGTTCGGCATTCGTCCGCCCGCCATGGCCGAATGGATTGTCAATCTGGGCGAAGCTGCCGAGTACATGTTCGATCACAATATCTTTCAGGACAATCTGGTCGGGGTGGATTTCTGCGAGCAGATGGTGAAGGAAACCAACCCCAAAGTGTTCGCCAAAGCCGAGAAGACAACCTCACCGAATGCCCACCTGCATGGCTATCGCACGATCGCCGACATCATGCGGGCTCTGAATCCGTTCACGGGTGCGTTCTACCGTGAAGCTTTGCAGACCAGTCGCTACACGCGGGAGATGTTCTGCCTCATGGAAGGACGCCACGTTCACCCTTCCACGCTGTATCCGGGCGGCGTAGGCACAGTTCCTACGATCCAGCTGTTCACTGACTATCTGGTGCGCCTGATGAAGTATGTGGAGTTCATGAAGAAAGTTGTTCCCATGCATGACGACCTGTTCGACTTCTTCTATGAAGCTCTGCCGGGCTACGAGAAGGTCGGACAGCGCCGCATCCTGCTCGGCTGCTGGGGGTCATTCAACAACCCCGACGTTTGCGACTACAAGTACGAGCACATGACCGATTGGGGCCGCGCCATGTACGTCAGTCCGGGCGTGGTGGTTGACGGTGAACTGGTCACCACCGACCTGGTGGATATTAATCTCAACATCCGTATCTTGCTGGGCAGTTCTTACTACGAGGACTGGGAGAACAACGAGACCTTTGTCCGGAAAGATCCCTTGGGTAATCCAGTCGACAAACGCCATCCCTGGAACCAGACGACAATTCCCAGGCCGCAAAAGCGCGACTTTGGCGGCAAGTACACCTGGGTCATGTCGCCGCGCTGGTACGACAAGCGCACCGACAAATATCTCGCACTCGACACAGGCGGCGGCCCGATTGCGCGCTTCTGGGCGACGGCTCTCGCCGGAGTAGTCGACAACGGTTATGTGAAGGCGACGGGCAAAAGCGTCAAGATCTATCTTCCAAAGACTGCCTCGCTGCCCGAGGTTGAGTTTGAATGGAAGATTCCCAAATGGAGCAACGCCATCGAACGCGACCGCGCGCGAACGTATTTCCAGGCATATGCGGCTGCGTGTGCGCTGCACTTCCTCGAAAAGGCCATGGCTGAACTCCATGCGGGGCATACAAAGACGTGGACAGACTTCAAAGTGCCGGAAGACGCCATAGGTTGCGGATTTCACGAAGCGGTGCGCGGCGTGCTCTCGCATCACGTTGTGATCCGCAATCACAAAATCGCCAACTATCATCCGTATCCGCCGACCCCGTGGAACGCAAATCCACGCGACGTTTACGGAACGCCGGGTCCCTACGAGGACGCTGTGCAAAATACACCGATCTTCGAGGAAAACGGGCCCGACAAATTCAAGGGGATCGACATCATGCGCGCGGTGCGCAGTTTCGATCCTTGCCTGCCGTGCGGCGTGCACATGTATCTCGGCAACGGCAAAGTGCTCGATACAGTGCACTCGTCAATGTTCGGTAGGCATTGAATGACGAGGAGTGAGAGCGACCGTGGCCCCTCCAAGGTCCGCTCTTGCTCCTCCTCATCGTCTGTGGGGAATATGTCGATTGACAGCCGGTTTCGGGATAGGGTGCAACGAATCGCGGGAATGGTACAGGAGATTGAGTCGCTGGCTGATCCGGCGGCACGAACCGTGGTGCGCAATTTGCTGCACTCCCTGATGGAAATGCATGGTATAGGTCTGGAACGCATCCTCGCAACCATCGTCACAAGGGATGCGCAAGGCGAGCGCGTCATCGAAGAACTCAGCAACGACCCACTCGTGGCTAGCCTGCTGATTCTTCACGGACTTCATCCACAAGACTTCGAGACGCGCGTCAGAAATGCGTTCGAACGGGCAGCTTCGACCGTGCGGTTACAAGGCGGTGTATTGGAAATACTTGGAATTAACGAGGGCATCGTGCATCTGCGCCTGACCGCCAACGGGCATGGATGCGGCGCCTCTTCACTCCGGCAATTGGTGGAAGATGCCTTCTACGCCGCCGCTCCGGATCTTTCGAGCCTTCTGATCGAAGGCGAAGCCAGCAGCAATGCATCAGCGATTGTGCCACTGGAGAAACTGCTGGCATCACCCGTAGCGGGCCACACGCCTCAACCGACCAGCAACCGACATGGGGAGACAAGATGAACGGTGGCCCTGGGATCTCTAATCGCGGTTTTGGTCTTCTCCGGCAGTTTGCCGAGCGCAAAACGCCGCGCGAGCGTTGTGAGTTGTGCAGTACCCCCCTTTGGTCGGAGCATCCGCACCTCGTGGAACTTACCAATCGCAAGCTGGTATGTGCCTGCGACGCGTGTGGTTTGTTGTTCAGTGGACAATCCGGCGCTCGCTATAAGCGCGTGTCCCGGCGCTTCCTGTCGATTCCTGGTTTCCGCCTGACGGATGCGCAATGGGATGATCTTTCAATCCCAATTGGCCTTGCATTCTTCTTTACCAACAGCCTGCTCCGGAAGGTTGTCTCGCAATATCCCAGCCCGGCAGGAGCGACTGAGTCATTGCTTTCACTCGGAGCGTGGAACGAAATCGCCACCACCAACCCTGTCATCTGCGAGATGGCGGATGATGTCGAAGCGCTCCTCGTGAATCGAGTCGGCTATGCCCGTGGCACATCGCCCGCAGAGTGCTACATTCTGCCGATCGATCATTGCTATCGGCTTGTGGGCATCATTCGCATGTACTGGCGAGGGTTCTCCGGTGGAAGCGAAGTCTGGCAACAGATTGCCGATTTCTTTGCCGATCTCCGCCACAAATCCACGGTGGTGGGCGAGGCATATCATGCCTGATCTGACCTTCGCAGTCGAGGGTGTGGAGGTCGTCGAATTTGTAGCTGTACCAACGCTTGCCTTTCAGGTGCGCGTCACCAACCTCGATCCAGAAGAAGAAATTCACACTGTCGTGCTTCGCTGCCAAATCCAGTTAGACGCGGTACGGCGTCGTTATACCTCCGAAGAGCAGGAACGTCTGGTGGAGCTCTTTGGCGAACCTGCACGTTGGGGGTCAAGTCTGCGCAGCACGCTCTGGACACATACGACTCTAGTGGTCCCGCCTTTCCATGGCACAACTGTAGTCAGCATGCCTGTCCCGTGCAGCTTCGACTTCAGTGTCGCAGCGACAAAGTACTTCGCGGGCCTTCAAACTGGGGACGTGCCACTTTTGTTCTTGTTCAGTGGCACCACTTTTTATGCTGCAGCTGACGGTGTCCTGCAAGTCGCACCAATTTCCTGGGACCGGGAGGCTCGCTTTCGTCTGCTGGTGGATCTCTGGAAGCGGATGATGGACACGTACTACCCAAACAGCGTCTGGCTACGCGTGAGTCGCGATCTGTTTGATGAGTTATCCCGTTACAAAGTGAGTAAAGGCCTGGCTGGTTGGGACCAGGTCCTTGAGAGTTTTTTGGCCGAATCGCGAGACACGCTGGTCAAAGCATGAACCTGGCACAGATCGAGAAGATCACGAAAGCCGTTCTTTACGAGGGATACATGCTCTATCCCTATCGGCCATCGGCGATCAAAAACCAACGACGCTTTAACTTCGGCGTGATCCATGCCAAAGCGTACGGGCACGACAACGGTGAGCTGTGCGAGTTGCAGACTGAGTGCCTGGCGCAGGCAGCTGAAGGCGCGACGCTACAAATACACCTTCGCTTTCTCCGCCTTGTGGACAGGGCCGTATGCAGGATTAGCGAAGGAGTCCTGACCCCGAATGCCGCTTGCGAAATAGAACCGATGTCTTCGTTGGAAGTGGGAGGCCGCGTTTATCGGTCGTGGCAGGAAGTCACGGAAGAGGCAGTTTCGATTCCCGTTGTCTGCCTCAGTGAACTCAGCCGTGCGCCGATCACGCATTCGTTCCACCTGTCCCCTGAAAGCTCGGTCGAGACCATTCCGGCCGAACCGGGCAGAGTGGTCGGTGCAATTGTTCGTACCACAGCCGCGCAGAATGGGCGTGTTCAAGTCTCGGCCGAAATTCCGCGAGAGGGCTTATTCAAGCTGAGACTCGGAATCGTAAACGAAAGCGAATACACCCCCCGCGACACCGCGATGCGCGAAGATGCCCTGCCGAGTTCCTTCCTTTCCGTTCACCTCGTGCTGGGAATCGAGAAGGGCGAGTTCGTTTCCCTCCTCGATCCTCCCGCCGCTCTGCAGCCCTTCGCTTCAGCCTGCCGGAATTTCGGGCTGTGGCCAATCCTGATTGGTGAGCCCGGCGCATGCGACACATTGCTATGCTCGCCGATCATCCTTTACGACTATCCGAGGATTGCGGGCGACAGCCCCGGAGATCTGTACGATGGGACTGAGATCGACGAGATCCTATCTCTTCGCATTCTGACTCTGACCGAAGATGAGAAGCGAGAGATGCGGGCTTCCGACGAGCGCGCCCGCGCAATTCTCGAACGCACGGAATCACTGACTCCCGAGCACTGGAGTCGCCTACACGGTGCTCTTCGCAGCCTGGAACCTCTCAAGGAGAAGGCTTCGTGAACGAATGGGAATGGCAACTCCTGGAGGCTAAGACTCCAGTGCAGGCGGTACGAGTGCAGGGAGGCGAAGTGTCCGTCGGGAACCGAGTCCGTTTGTTGCCGAAGGAGGGCGGCGACGTTCTCGATATCGCCCTGGCAGGCAAAATAGCGAGGGTCGAAAGCATTGAACAAGACTATGAAGGCGGCTTCCACGTCTGCGTGGTAGTCGATGACGATCCGGGCAGTGATCTCGGGCTTGCCCGCCAGCCCGGCCATCGCTTCTTCTTTGCTCCCGATGAAGTGGCCACGCTTCCTGAAGATCACACGGTGACCAGCTCCGCACCCCGCATCTTGATAGCTGGCATCGGCAATATCTTCCTGGGAGATGATGCGTTCGGTTCGGAGGTGGTGCGCCGTCTCGCGAGTCGAACATTACCGAGCGATGTGCGCGTGGTGGACTTTGGGATTCGCGGTTTCGACCTGGCTTACGCATTGCTCGACGGCCCTGAGACAACAATTCTGGTCGATGCTTGTCCCCGCGGAGATCCGCCAGGCACGCTCTACGCTCTCGAACCGGACGTGCGATCGGCGGAATTCGATCCTGGGCCAGGCTCCGTTGAGACGCATGCCATGAATCCCGTGAGTGTTCTGCGGCTGGCTCGTTCGATGGGTGGAGTTCTGAGGCGCGTTGTACTGGTGGGATGCGAACCCGCCAGCTTCGGCCCGGACGAGGGCCGCATGGGATTGAGCGCTGACGTTGAGGCTGCACTTAAGCCTGCCGTCGAACTTGTCGAATCTATGGTGAAGAAAATTCTAGGTGGGGAGCCGTTGGGCTCTGCAACCACGTCAAGCATAAGGAGACTGCCATGGCAACAACAGTGATGGAGCATAACAACCTGGATTTCGCGCCCACAAACGATCGCGATACCTTGTACTTCCTGGGGGGAGTGGCGCTCATGGTGTTCGGCGCTGGCCTTATTCTCTCCAACCCCGTGGTGCGGAAGTATCTCGGACAAATGGGAATCGGGAACCTGGCGCAGTCAGCGCTGCCGGATATCGAGCGTTATATGCGTCTGCGCAACATGTGATTCGGAACGGGAGCGTGAATTCTCGGATGAGGAGGAAAGGTTGCACTCTGCCCTGAACCCGACAAGACCTGACCCCGGAGCGAATGTCGTCCGCTACGAACTGGACGCGCGCATGAGCCGCTTCCGGGTCCAGGTGTTCGCCGGAGGTTTACTGTCCGCCTTCGGCCACAACCCTGTCATTGCGATTCGCGATTTTGCGGGCGAGATCTCTTACAACCCCCAAGCTGTGGAACAGGGTACAGTCACCGTCCGAATCGATCCTCGCTCCTTCGAGGTTGCCAGCGAAGTCAGCGACAAAGACCGCAGAGAAATCGAAGAAACGATGCGCAGGAACGTGCTGGAAGTCGAGCGCTATCCGGAGATTCTCTACGAATGCTCGAGGCTCTCGGCCAGTAAGACTGGCGAAGGCCAGTACTGGATCGCATTGAACGGCGACCTGACATTGCATGGAGTGACGAGGGGGCAAGCCGTTTCATCCCGAGTTTCCGTCAGCGGAAACATGCTGCGGGCCTCAAGCGAATTTACGGTGCGTCAAAGCGACTACGAGATAAAACCCGTCTCTGTGGCGGGTATTCTCAAGGTGAAAGACGAACTCAAGCTCTCGTTTGACATCGTTGCGCGCAGTAGTTGACTCGACGACCAACAGGAGCCGTTGTTTGGATGTCCGCTGACAACTACTTCCTGGTGCAGGCACCCGCACAGGCACTCCAGGCCACGCCTAGCGCATGCAGAATCAGTTGGTCGTGCAAGGTCAACTGAGCCGGATCTGCAATCACCTGGTAGCTGTAGAGGACACGCGGATTACGCATGATGCACCAGGGTTCATGACGGACTACCCCACCGCAATGCTCACACGCCCTGTCGGCACTGTAGCGATTGCAGTGATACCAACTCGCTTGCGGGACCGTGAAGATCATCAAAGCCTCTTCCATTTTCGTCGGACGCGTAACTCTTCGTCCTGTTTCCGCAGTGCGAGCGCGAAGCGGAGGATCGGACTACAGAGACCGTCATCGACACAGTGCATCCATTTGTTACCCTAGTCTGTGATTTGGATCACTTCTTGTTCCGCTTGGGAGGTCACGGGGATGGGCCGGAGAATGGAATGGCTTCTTCCCGCGACGATCCTTCATGGATCAGAAACAGCCTTCGTATAATTCCTGACCTTTGGAAAGTCACATCACGTGCGATCTCGCCCGGACATCTGAAGGTTAACGACGAACAAGAGAAAAAACTTGACGCCTCGAATTTCAGGCCGTAAGCTTGCAGCGGTTTAACGGCGCATTCCCCGCGCGCCGGATGACAAAGCCTACAGAGGATATCGGTACCTCGTAAGTCTTCATTTTCTCGGGTCCCTGCCCTACTTCGGATTTATTCTTTGTGCCGTGCGAGGTGATCGGTGGAATTTTATCCACTCGATGGCCGGTATATTACGAGCGCATCCGAACTTTAGGAAAACCAACTCGCGGCCGGGTAAGGCGCGTGATTAAAGTTGACGTTGTAACGATCAGCCGCCACAACTCACTACAGCGTAAGCAGAGAACCCGAAATGGAGCACTGGAAGTTCATTAGAAGGATTCTTCCACGTCGGAAATCTCGCGCATGACACCTCCTTTGAACGAGATGTTTCGACGACTCTTCAGCGCTGAGGGGCAAACTCGTGCCGCTCGCTCTGTCGAGACCTTTGGGTGGATCGACATGGCATTGGGGCTCGTCATTTTGATTGGTCCCTATTGGACAGCCTGGCTTCTGCAACTACCCGCGCTCACAGATCAGGGTGTGAACTATCTTCGGCTCGTCGGACTGCTGGTAGGCGGGCTCGGCATGCTGTATGTGGTAGCAGGGCGTTTAAACGCTCAAGGCTTCGTCTTTGCCTCCTTGCTGGATCGGCCCCTTGTGCCACTGATAATGGCGGTCCTGTGGTACAAGCAAATTCTGCCGGGCCCTCTCGCGCTTGCATTTTCTGTTACCGACTTCGGTGGATTCCTCTGGACATACTTGGCATGGCGTGAGGATGCACGATCTGCCCCGGGAACCGAGCCTCCCAGGCTCACTGCGCGGATCGCAGCTGGTTTCTTCGGATTTGTGAGTGGCGTAATCCGCGATGCCCGGACTTTTCACCCCGATGGAAGAGTCTTTCGCGGAACCATCCGAACCCTGCAGCCAATGGACGCGAGCTATGCCCGCGCAGCCGAGCAGCTGACGGGGTCGGTGCTCATGCGCATCGGCATGGGGGTGATGAAGAAAGGATCCCCTCTGTGGCTGGCGGACCGGATTCCCGATGCGCCAAGCATTGCGATGCGCATCGCGTCTTCACGCGAAGGAATCACCCTCGGGGGCCCCGGTGACGATTGTCTTGATCTGTTGTGCACAGCCGGGGGCAATCGCCTGTGGAAACTCGTCTTGAATTTGGCGACAGGCGGATGGATGTACGGTCTCCACAAGTTCGACTATTTCAAGAACCTTTATTACGCCGACGTACCGTATCGGATTGATGAAGGCAAATGCGATGTTTGGATTCGTATCGTGCCGGATATGGAGACTCCGGGCCTACCGCAAGATGGCCCGGCACGCGAAAATGGTCTCTCACGGGCTGTGGCCCGCCACGCAGTCCTCCATCTTGAAGTTCAGCCGGTCGGGGAAACCCGCCAGCCATTCGTTCCCATCGCCGAGATCCGCTTCGACGAAGAGATTGAGATTGACCAGGAGGCCCTGCATTTCGATCCGTTTGCAGCACGCGGGTTCGAACCTCACGGATTTCTGACGGAAGTTCGCAAGAGCGTATACCCGGCAAGTGCTGGTGCTCGCCCTGCGAGTGCACCGGAACGGGTTCAGCGACTTCGGGCAGGTTTTGCGAGCAGATTGGCCTCGTACCTCGAACGGGACTCTGAGTCTGCTCCACCTAGCCGATGGCGCAGTTGGTTCAAGCTCGGTTTCTTGACGGCAATTGGCATTTTGGTGATCTTCGGGATTTACATGGCGGTTCGACTAACCCAGGATCGCCCCGTCGAGTACGCGGACGATGTTCTTCACTTTGAGTATGGTTCGACTGGTGGCGAGCGGATGGACGGAATTCCTTACTGGTTCTGGGTCGCGCTGCCTGAACTATTTCCGGAATATCTACCCGACAAGCAACCGGGGCGCGGCTACTCGGTTTTCGGAATGATCTATGAGCCTGGTAAGGATCCGCGCTACGACCTACCTGTTGGCATGTCGATGCGAAATTTCCGGGGCATCGACGTGGTGTACCTCAATTGTGCGGTGTGCCACACGAGCACTGTGCGAGACGCTCCGGGTGCGGCGCCTCGCATCGTTCCCGGAATGCCGGCTCACACCTTTGACTTAGGATCCTGGGGGAAATTCCTAACCACGATTCCCAAAGATCAGAAGTTCACTCCACAGCGCCTGCTCGATCAGATTAGCAAGATGCAGGACGACCCGCATCGTCGTGTGGACAAGCCCGATCTGATCAATAGATTGATCTTCCGGTATCTCGCGGCCTATTTGATGCGGGACCAACTCCTTATCCTCGGTCAGCGCCTCAGCTTCATTAACAAGGACAGTTGGGGACCGGGCCGAGTAGATACTTTTAACGCGCCGAAGGCGTTGTTGAATTTTCCGATGGAGAAGTACGCAGATCCCAAAGAGTTGATCGGCAACGTCGATTTCCCGTCGATTTGGTACCAGGGGCCCAGAAAGGGGATGCAACTTCACTGGGACGGAAACAACACCTCGGTAGATGAACGGAACTTATCCGCTGCGTTTGGAACCGGCGCGTATCCTCCGACGCTGGACGTCGATCGTGTGCTGCGGACTGCAAAGTGGCTCGAGACTGCGAAGCCGCCAGCGTATCCATATCCGATTGATGGTTCGCTCGCGGCGCAGGGCCAACATGTTTATGAGGAATATTGCGGCGGGTGCCATGGGACGCGGGAACCGCCGTTCCGGCATGAACCGCCACAAGCCAACGAGTTGGTAGGTACCGTGGTGCCGATTGAAAAGATAGGCACCGATCGCTGGCGCCTCGACTCTTACACCTGGGTTTTGGCCGTAAACCAGAGCACACTTTATGCCGGCTACGAGAAAGACTGGGGTTTTGATCCACCCTATCCGCAGCGCTTCACTCACTTTCGCAAGCAGCCGGGTTATGCAAATTCTCCGCTCGACGGAATCTGGCTGCGCGCACCTTATCTGCACAACGGGTCAATACCAAATTTGTGGGAACTGCTAAAGCACGAAAAAGATCGTGTCGGGTCCTTTTACCGCGGCAATGACGTTTACGATCCCAAAAATGTCGGCTTCGTTTCCACGATCGCTGAGCAGGATGGCCGCAAGTTCTTCCTCCTGGATACCCGGCAACCCGGCAATGGAAACGGCGGTCACACGGGGCCTGCTTACGGAACCGAACTACCGGATCAGACGAAGTGGGCGCTGATCGAGTATCTGAAAACGTTTTGACCGGGCGAGGATGAATATGACAAGGCGCACGAAACGAAATCTTTTGATCGTTGCAGCGCTGCTCCTTGTCGTTGTTGCGGTTACAGTCTGGAGTAGCTTTTTCATGGAAAGGCCGCAGCCGGGATGGATCACCGCCGATCAACGCGACAACTTCCTTTATGGCTCGGTGGACGCTGAGCGCGAGGCCGGGATTCCTTATTGGATCTGGCTGGCTCTGCCACGCATGTTCCCTGAGTACATGCCGGGAAACGGAGGCTACGTTTCGGTCGGCCTCTCGTGGGAAGAAGGCAAGGAAATGCCGGCTGGCTTCTCCAAGAAAATTGTCGGTTATATTCGTGTGGCAGGGAACTGCGCACTTTGCCACGCGGCCTCCTATCGTCCTGGGCCTGACGAAGGCCCCGTGGTTGTTCCTGTGGTGCCGGGCCGTGCGGTGGATCCCCAGGCGCTACTCACATTCTTTCAGCAATGTGCCCAGGACGCGCGGTTCAATTCCACGGAGATCATGACGGAGATCAATAGCGCGACGAAGCTCAGTTGGATTGACAGCTTAATCTACCGATACATTCTGATCCCGCGCACCAAGCGGCACCTTCTCAATCAGGCACACGTCGTGTTTGACTCGACACTGCAGAATCACAGCCGCGATTCGCATTCTGACGCTGCTTTCCCGGAGCCACGGCTGAGAGAACTCGCGACCTGGGTGAAGAACTCCAAGGTGCCGCAATATCCGCTGATGTGGGATCAGGCACTGGTTCAGGCGGGCAAGCCGTTGTTTGATCAGCACTGCGGATCGTGCCACGCGAAGGATGGAAAGCGACAGGGAACGGAAGTGCCGATTGCGGAGATCGGCACCGACCGTGAATTGGCGAACAAACTGAAGGTCAACGGATACGTCGCTCCAACATTGGATGGTATCTGGATGCGCGGCCCATATCTTCACAATGGTTCGGTCCCCTCGGTGGGTGATCTGCTGAAGCCGCCGGCGCAGCGTGCGACGACTTTCTACCGCGGCAACAACCTGCTCAACACCCAGGTCTTAGGCTTTGTTTCGGACCTGGCGCAGGAGAAGGGCTTGCACTTCACGCTGTTCGATACCCGGCAGCCGGGCAACAGCAACGCTGGGCATCTGTATGGGACCGAACTCTCGGATCAAGAAAAGAAGGCAATTCTCGAGTACCTGAAAACTCTTTGATTTGGCAGAAAGAGCGGATAAGGGCGAAAAAGTAGAGGATGAGTTCGACGACTCCAGGTCAAGCCGATTGCGAATATATTGTCGTCGGGTCCGGCGCAGGCGGGGGCACGGTGGCGTCGCGTTTGGCTTTGGCGGGACGGTCCGTCATTCTTCTTGAGGCCGGCGGAGATCCACGAAAACTCAAAGGCGGCGACCCAGTTCAGCCGGAGGCCAATCGCCTACCCGCAGACTACGATGTCCCTGCCTTCCACGCCTTTGCGTCGGAAAACAGCGCGATCAAATGGGACTTTTACGTTCGTCATTACTCGGACGATGAGCAGCAGCGGCTCGACCCGAAGTACATCGAAGAACGAGACGGCGTGCTTTATCCACGAGCCGGGACACTCGGAGGTTGCACTGCGCACAATGCCCAGATACTGGTCTATCCCCACAATTCAGACTGGGAATACATCGCCGATCTTACCCAAGATGAAAGCTGGCGCGCGGACCGGATGCGTACATATTTTGAGCGTCTTGAGAATTGCCATCATCGACCTTGGCATCGGTTGCTGTCCAAGATAGGGTTGAATCCGTCACGCCATGGGTGGAAGGGATGGCTCCGTACGGAGAAAGCGATCCCCATGGAATCGCTGCTGGAGAAGGATCTCTTTCATACCCTCGCAGATTGTGTCAGGGATTCGCTGAATGCGGCAGGCCATGTTGTCGAGCGGCTTGGCTGGTTTCTGGAAAGCTGGGGAGATCCCAATGACTGGCGTCTGGTGGAAAAGAATGCCATAGGATCGCGTTATCTGCCGCTGACCACCAAGAACCACGCGCGCACGGGCTCTCGCGAGTTTGTTCTCGAAACAGCACGCAAGCACCGCAACTTCAGGGTTGAGCTGAATGCACTTGCCACCAAGGTATTGTTTGATGAAAACAATCGTGCCATCGGAGTGGAGTATCTGCGTGGCGAGAACATGTATCGCGCGTGTTCGCAGCCCAGTCAGGAAATAGGAGAGACTCATAGGATCTATGCCTCAGGGGAGGTGATCCTCGCGGGTGGTGCGTTCAACACACCGCAATTGTTGATGCTCTCGGGTGTTGGCCCACGAGAAGAACTGGAACCCCACGGAATCAAAATCCTGGTAGATCTTCCCGGCGTTGGCAGGAATCTGCAGGATCGTTACGAAATCGCTGTGGGCCACCGCTTAAACCGCCCGCACTGGGAGTTGTATAAGCACGTGAAGTTTTCCTCGTCGGACCCGCAATTCCAGCAGTGGAACCTCTGCCGCACGGGAATTTATGCCACCAACGGTTCGGTGCTCTCTTTCTTTAAGCAATCGCCTGTGGCCGAGGGCCCCCCCGATCTGTTCTGCATGGCGCTGTTGGCGAATTTCCAAGGATATTTTCCGAACTACTCCGATCTGTTCGCCAGGGATTTGAATTGTCTGACCTGGGTTGTGCTGAAGGCACACAGCCGAAACCGTGCCGGCAGCGTTACCTTGCGCTCCGCCGACCCACGAGATGTGCCGCGCATTAATTTTCGTTACTTCGAGGAAGGCGCCGATCAGGACATGGATGCTGTGATCGACGGAATCCGATTTGTTCGTGCCCTCACTTGCGAACTTAGAGATCTGTCCGAGGAATTCCCAGGGAAAGATGTCAATACAGACGAAGAGTTGAAGGCTTTCGTCCGCAACAATGCCTGGGGCCACCACGCATCCTGCACTTGCGCGATCGGTCCTCGTGATAAAGGTGGGGTGTTGAGCAGTGACTTCCGTGTGCACGGAACCACCGGCTTGCGCGTTGTCGACGCATCGGTATTTCCACAAATACCGGGGGTTTTCATTGTCAGCGCGATCTATATGATTGGGGAAAAGGCAGCCGATGTAATTCTCTCTGGCTGATACGGCTTTTGTTGTACCGATGCGATTCCGCATCCGGTGGGGGCACAAATACTGGTCAGGGACGAAACTCAGTTATCGCGAAAGTGTCTCTGCCGCATAACCGTCAGAACCAACGCCTGCTCATTGAGTCAGGCCTCAAGGAGTAGCTAGCTATGGCTTACGATGTTCCGCAACTACTGCAAATGACGTTTTCGGATTTAGATTCTCTCTTTTCTTCGAGTTCGGCAGGAGACATTCCGAACGGACCAGCCAAGGGCACAGCGATCATCGCATCGGGTACCAACTTCAGCCACGAAATCGCTGAATTCATCAACCTTTTTGTGTGGCAGGGCAAAACATTTGATGCCAAGGAGGGAGTGTTGAGGAACCGGATACTTGCCATCGGTCTCAACGCCATTATTGCCAAGGTCTACAAAGGGCCCAGTTGGTTTGACGAAAAGGAGTGCATCGTTCTGGACTATTCTCAGACTTCGTCGGTGGCCCACTGGATTCGCGACGAGATAAGGCGGATCGGCCCGGATTTCTACTTGGGCCGCGTCTATTGGGCCAACAAGCCCCTGATTCATTTTTGCCTGCAATTCGGTGCGGTCGCCGGTTCGTGAACCAACAGTCTCCAGGGTTGCGAAAGTTTTGCGCTTATGTGAATCCGGCAGGAGGTAATGGTTGTGACGAGCAAACGAGTGGGTGTGCTGATTGCGTTACTGCTTCTGGTCGGTGCGGCCACACTTCTCTATTGGTGGAGTGTGCCCCGGTCCGGACATGTTAAAGACGAAGCTCTATTGGCCGGCAGGGATGCGTCGAGCTTTCCTGCAGCCGATGAGGACTTCTTCCATGACATGGATGGCGGCGTGAATCTAAGCCCGGAGGAAATTAAAGGCCGCAACACCTGGGTCGCCTGGTCGGCAGGCAATGACCGCCTGTGGGACAAACTCAGTTATGTCAGCGCCGGGGCTCTCGATTTCCTGAAGACTCTCTCTTCACATCCCGAACTGCTGAAGATAGATCCGAACTTCAGTCGCGATCATCGCTGGGAGTACCTTGGCCTTGTGAATGATCCCTGTTTCGAAAAGGCGACAGGCCCCGACCCTGAACGCTGGGGACTCTGGCTGGACAAGCGACGTGCAGACTGCAAACCAGATCCGTTCGAAAATGAGACGAAATATCCCGGGGTGAAGATTGGATCGCGCGGAACAAAACTTGATGGCAAGGACTTCCCCGTAGGATCGTTTTATGGATACGAAACCGGCATCGTTGGCCTGCGCCTGTTTCCCAACCCGGATTTCGACGAGAAAGCGGCTAAAAGCTGGGATCCGGTCCGCTATTACACAGATCCCACGTACTACAACAACAAGCACCTCGTGCGTCCCTATCGCGTCGGAATGTCCTGCGGTTTCTGCCACATCGGGCCCAATCCGCTGAAGCCGCCGGCAGACCCGAATAACCCGAGGTGGGAGAACCTTAGCTCCAACGTCGGAGCGCAATATTTCTGGATCGACAGAATCTTCTACTGGCAAGGCGAAGAAGATAATTTCGTCTGGCAACTATTTCACACCTCCCGGCCCGGCAGCCTCGATACTTCCTTCGTCTCGACTGACAATATCAACAATCCTCGCACCATGAATGCAGTCTACCTGTTGAAAGAACGGCTGATGCATTCCAAACGTTGGGGCAAAGAGACCCTCGCCGATGGGCAGAAGGACAACAGGCAGTTCAACGACTACGTCCCAAGTGGATGGCTCACGGAATTCTATTCGGCACCGGAAACTGTCTGGACCCCACGCGTCCTGAAAGACGGCGCCGACTCGGTTGGAGCTCTGGGAGCGCTCAACCGTGTCTATTTGAATATCGGAACGTTCAGCGAAGAATGGCTACTCCACTTCAACGCCCTCATTGGTGGCAAACCGATTACGCCTATCGAGATTTCTGTTTCCCGCAAGAATTCAGCATATTTTGCTGCGACAGAAGCGCAAACGCCCGATATGGCACTGTTTTTTCTGAAGAGCACGGAACCGCACCATCTCAAGGATGCTCCGGGCGGCGCTGAGTACTTGAAGAAAGACGAAGCCTTAGTCCCACGCGGCAAGGAAGTATTTGCCGAGCGATGTGCGCGTTGCCACTCCAGCAAACTTCCTCCTCCGCAGGTGCCGGGTCTCGATCCGTCTGGTTGCGCTGGAAAAGACTACCTCAACTGCTGGAATCGGTACTGGGATTGGACCAAGACGACAGACTTTAAAGACAAAATGAAGGATATCGTTATGGCGCCTGACTTCCTCGATGGAAATTATCTATCGACCGAACTCAGAGTCCCGGTAACCCTGCTTCAAACCAACGCCTGCAGCCCACTTGCCACCAATGCTCTCGGAGGCAACATCTGGGATAACTTCTCCTCCCAGTCCTACAAGGAACTCCCTTCGGTTGGGACGATCACCTGGTATCACCCATACACTGGCGAGCCAAGAACATACGTGATGCCCGCAGGCGGCAGGGGATATACTCGTCCACCCTCGCTGGTCAGCTTGTGGTCTACCGCGCCCTTCCTGCTGAATAACAGCGTTGGGAAATTCAATCCCGAGCCATCTGTCCAGGCACGCCTTGATTCGTTCGAAGATTCGATTCACCAGATGCTGTGGCCGGAAACTCGCCAGAAAGACGAACTGCTGGGCGATAAGATCCCGGGCAAGATTGACCGAACCACGCAAGCCAGTTACCTCAAGGTTTCTTACGGATATCTTCCGGACGCGCTGCAGCAACTCCGCGGGATAAGACGATTTTTCCCGATGATTTTCGACGAACAAGACAAGATGATCAGGATCGGTCCCATTCCTAAAGGCACGCCCGTCGGGTTACTCACAAATATCAACCCGCTTCCGGAAGGCGAGGATCCAAATGAACGCCTGCAGCACGACAAAAAGCTACTCGATCTTGTGCTCAAGATTAGCGCTGATCTGCAGAAGCTTCCGCGTAATGCGACAGATCAGGATGCAGAAAGAGTTTTTCGCAATGTAGTCGACCAGATGCTCGAACTCAGCAAATGCCCAGACCTTATTGTGAATCGTGGCCACTACTTCGGAACGGATTACTTCAAGGGAGGTGAGCCAGGTCTGAGCGATGCGGACAAACTGGCGCTGATCGCGTTTTTGAAAAGGTTCTAGTAGAAACGGCGGTCCTTTGCAGGAGCGGAACTCTTCGTTAGGCCCGCTGGTCGTGCGCTCAGAAATGGAGGTGTTGAATGCCATCCGACTACATCACTGAACTGGCCCAGCGTGCCGATGCGAAGATCACACCGGAAGACTGGAAAGCGAATGCTGAACTTTGCGATTATCTCAAGGAAAAGCCGGCAAATGCATTGCAACTGTCTCAGGAGATGGAATCTCTGCCGGGGCTGCAGGCGCAGCTCGCTTGGCACATTGGCTACACCCCGAGCCAGTGGCTGGTGGAACAAGAACTGGTTCAGGTCGATGCGCGCCGCTCGGGTCAGAACATCTTCCGAGTAGAGCCGTCGGGAGAAACGTATATTCGGGCAGCGAAATCGGGCATGATGGGAATAAGTCTGTCCGGCGGAGGCATTCGTAGCGCCACCTTCAACCTGGGGGTATTGCAGGCGCTGGCCGAGCTCAATCTGCTGCGGTGCTTTGATTACCTCTCGAGTGTTTCAGGAGGAGGTTACATTCACCAATGGCTGGCAGCCTGGATTCAAAGGCAGGCCGAAAAGCACGATCCGACTGATAAGGTTCGCGGATTCGATGAAATCAATGGAATGCTCGTTCCGCCGCCCGAACCGAACAATCCCGGAATCCATCCTGAGCCGATCCGCTGGCTTCGCCGCTACAGCAACTACCTGACGCCACAACGCGGACTATTTACTGCAGATACGTGGGTGGGTGCCACTACGTGGCTTAGGAACACACTGCTGAATCAGATTGTCCTGAGCTCGGGGTTGCTATTTGTTGTGTTGCTTCCACATCTGCTGACTTTTCAATCTCTCGCTCCTCAACATGACTGGGCCGTCTTGACCGCTGCTGCGGCAATCTCGTATCTATTCCTGGTCGCCACGTATTTTGTAGGCGACTCCGTCTGCAAAATAAGCGGCAGCCCCAATGAAAATTTCGGTCAGTCAGGAGTGCAAGGCTTTCTGGTCATTCCTCTCCTAGCCGCAGCTGTATTGACAGCTTTCCTCTTCCCCATCAGTCTGCTGGGAATCAATCTGGTTCTGAGTTTCTTGCTGGCTACCGCTTTGCACCTGATTTTTGCGGCTACTATTGCATTCAAGGGTGGCGTGCTTGTTTCGTACTTGAAAAGTCACCACCGCACGGCTCAATACGCAAGCTTCAGGGAATTCTGGGATCAACGGCCCAAATGCTTTGCTCACGTGAGAGCCGTCTTTGCGATTCTGGGCCTCTGTGTGATCGTGGTCTTTGCGGCGCTGTTTGGTGCAGCCTGGAACGTATCCGCCAATTTGATCATGGCCTGGCTCTGGTCCTGTGGCCCGCGGCACGGTTGGGAACTTGCCCTGGTCATCGGTCCGCCACTAGCCTTGATTGGGCCCATGATCACTATGCTCGTAGCCGTGGGCCTTCTGGGGCGCACCTACACGGATTCCCGGCGGGAATGGTTGTCAAGATTCGCAGCCTGGGTTGGGTTGTACGGCCTTGCTTGGATAGTATTCGTCGGCTTCTCGCTATTCAGTCATGCGGCGATTACGTTGTTGGGTCCTTATGTCAAGACGAAGATCATCGGATTGGTGAGCTGGATTGGCACTACGCTAGCTGGCGTGCTCGCGGGCAAGAGTTCGCACACAGCGGGTACGACAAGTGAGAAGACATCCAAGTTTAGTTTTCCTGACTTGATCGCCACTGTCTCTCCGTATGTATTCATTGCCGGCTTGCTATTGATGGTTTCGTGGCTGGCAGACTTCCTCTTTACGAAATCCCAATCGTACGGCGTCGTATTCGATCTTCTTGTCTTTCTAGTACCGCTTGTGGTTTGCGTTCTATTCGCCTGGCGCGTGGACATCAACGAATTCTCGATGCATGCCTTCTATCGCAATCGGCTGACGCGCTGCTATCTCGGCGCCTCGAATGCGGCTCGCAAACCCAATCCATTTACGGGATTCGATGCGGACGACGCCAAGATCGCGATGAGCGAACTGCTTCCCCACAAGGGATACTACGGTCCCTATCCCATTTTTTGCACCGCACTTAATCTGACACGAGGGCAAGATCTGGCTTGGCAGGAGCGCAAGGCAGCGTCCTTTTTCTTTTCGCCACTCTACTGCGGCTACGATGTCGGCTGGACTGCCGCGAAGCGGTTACGCCGACTCATGCGGTTCAATGGGTTCGTCGAGACAGGAACTTATGCCTATCCCGCACCGGGTATTCATATCAACACCGCGACGGCTATTTCGGGCGCGGCGGTGAGTCCGAACATGGGATTCCATAGCAACCCGGCCACTGCGTTTCTCATGACGATCTTCAATGTCCGGCTCGGTTGGTGGCTGGCCAATCCACGCGTGCTTGCTGAAGATGGAGGAAAGCTGGACCGCAAGCGTGGACCGTTCAACAGCCCCTTTCCCAAACCTTCTCCACACTTTTCTCTGTTCCAGTTGCTGAGTGAGCTTTTGGGTTCAGTGGACGATACGAGCAAGTACGTGATGTTGAGCGACGGAGGACACTTCGACAACATGGGCGTCTACGAACTGGTTCGCCGGCGCTGCAGATACATCGTCATCTGCGACAGCGAGGAAGATGGAGAAGGCAAACATCAGGGCATCGGAATGGCCATACGAAAATGCCGCATTGATTTTGGCGTGGAGATCGACCTGGACCTGCGTCCTTTCGAGTCACTCGACGATGGCGGATGCAGCGCGTCACACTGCGTAGTTGGGACGATTACTTACCCGGAGACACCTCATGATCCCGGAATCGTCGTATATCTTAGATCGTCTCTCACAGGCGACGAACCCGCCGATGTCTTGAATTACAGGAAACAGGACCCTGTTTTTCCAAACGACAGCACATTGAATCAGTGGTTCACGGAGTCACAGTTCGAGAGTTATCGACGCTTGGGTCATCATGCGGCCATGGCAACGTTTCTGCCTGGACGTCCCGAAGCACTCCAGTGCAGCGATAAACACCAGCGGCAGGCGTTGTTTGAGAATCTCAAGAGCGTCTGGTGTCCGCCTACACCGGAGATGCAGCGCTATTCCGCCGATCACAGTAAGCTCTTCCAGTCTCTGCTGCAGGAGATTCGCACCGATACGAAGCTCGAAGGGTTTCTTGATCTATTGTTCGATCGCGATCCCAATCACTCCGCCTTGGAATGGGAGAAGGTCCATAGGGAAGACGCGGAGTACGCAATCCGCTTCTGTTCCAAGCTCATCGAGTTCATGTTCGTGGTCTACATGCAACTGAGACTTGTTTTTCCGGACAATCTCTCGCATCCTTTTTCAAGGGGTTGGGTAGATATTTTTAAAAGCTGGAGCAGGATTGACGTGATCCAAGATTCGTGGCGCAGATATGGAAACAGCTACAGCAGAGCGTTTCAGATCTTCGCTGAAAGCACTGTGAAGCTGCCCAGCGCTAACCCGCATGAGTCAGAGCATGTCGCGAATTCACCCTCTTGATGTCATCGCCGCATTGCTGAGCAGTTGGCAAAAGTTGTTCTCCCGGGGATGGGGGGATGAGCAACTCCTGCGCCACCTTGTTCAGGACGCCGCGTTTGCAGGGCCGCTGCCTTCCATCTGCATCGACTGGTCCGTCGCAGGCCGTCAAGACGGCACGATTTGGCGCGATGGGACGTTCTGCTCGCCTTTGGATCTGCTTCCAGCGCAAGCGAGAACGGTACACGTTCGGGCATGGTCGAAAAGAGGGAATGCCGCTGCTTGCGTGATTCTTGCCGCTTCTCGCGATGAGGGGTACAAAACCCGCGAACGGGTGTTTTGTTCGTTGGTCCACCGCGGGTTCGACTTGTATCTCATTGAAAACCCCTTCTACGGTCGGCGGCGTACATCTTCGACGGCCTCTCTATCGACCTTCAGCGATCATGTCCTGATGAACGTCGGCTCGGTTCAGGAAGCTCGGGCGTTGCTGGAGTACCTGCGCGGTTTCTACGAGCAGTTGACGGTTACCGGATACAGCATGGGAGGCCACATGGCGGCACTCACCGCAGTGTCTTGTCGGTTCCCTGTTGCGTGTGCTGCGCTAGCGACGGGCGCTTCCGCTGCTCCCATCTATACGAAGGGCCTGCTCTCCTGGAGTGTGAACCTCGAAGCGTTAGCCGCAGGCCATGGCAAACGACTGGCCGCGAAGGAGCGACTACGACTCTTGATTGAGGCGGCAGATCTGACGCGTCACCCTCCTCCTATCCGGAGCGATGCCGCCTTCATAGTGGGATGCGCCAGTGATGGATATGTTCTGGCAAACGAAGTGGAGCGACTGCACGAGCATTGGACCGGAAGCACTCTACGCTGGCTTCCCGCGGGTCACGTCACGGGGTTGTTCTTCTTCGGGTCGGCATTGCGCGATGCTGTGGCGGATGCGAACACGAAGTTGTCAGCCCACGTCAACGCCGATTGCCCCGGCCAGTCCGGCCATTAAGTCCGATGAAGGCTACTCCCAGGTCACTGCCTTGAGGAATGGATTGCAGACTCGAACTCGTCTCATGAGCAGTCTTCATTGCTTATTCACCCCTACATAATATAGATCTGTTGCCACCTCGAATTTGTCTCTAGTCAGAGGCGCCTGCATAGCTTGCCAGTTCTCTGTTGGATAGATAATCTGCCACTGGTCCGGTGAGCCGACGCGCACCGGCATGGAGAAGTGCCCCTCGTCCACACTCCATTTGTACATCACCATCTCTGGCGCTTCACCGAACAAAAGTTCCAGACGCGGAATCTGAGCGTGCCGTAGGTATTGATTGAAGATTGGCGTCAGATTCATGCCCGTCTGCTGATTGAAATATGAAACAACGTCTTCCGTCGTGATGTTCTGATATTTGAAACGCTGGTAGAAGTCATAGAGCAGGGTCCACCATTTCGCATCGTCGTCCACAACGGAGCGCAGAGTGTTCAGCATCAAAGCGCCTTTGAAGTATTGATCTTCCGTGGGGTCGGCATTCACACCGTGCTCAGCAACAATGGGGCGCAGGTTATGCACTTTAGGTTTGTAGCCGCTGAGATATTTGATGGCATCGGCCTTGCCCCAACGGTACTCCACATAGAGGCTCTCGAGGTAAGTGGCCCATCCTTCGTGAATCCACATGTCCGAAGGGTCGGTGGCCGTGATGCTGTTACCAAACCATTCGTGCGCGCTCTCATGAACAATGATGAAGTCGAAGCGCGGGCTGATGTCTACGCCGGTCCAATCCCGTTTCAGGTAGCCGTTCTGGAAAAGGTTCCCGTAGGTGACGGCGCTTTGATGTTCCATTCCGGAGTAAGGTGCTTCAATCAATTTGTAGCCGTCCATAGGGAAGGGATACGGACCGAAGTAGTGTTGATACGCTTCTAGCATTTCTTTGGCCTGCGCAAACTGCACTTTTGCCGGTTCGAGGTCCTCTGGCAAAGCAAAGAAGTCAAGATCCAGGTCGCCAAGCTTGTCGGAGAAGTGCACGTAGTTGCCGATATTCAGCGAAACGTCATAGTTATTGATGGGATAGTGGACATGCCATTCCCAGCGGGTGTAACCATCGCCCAGATCGGTTTTTCCAACGAACTTCCCGTTGGAAACATCGACCAAGCCGTTCGGGATGGCGACACTTATGTCCATATTTTCGACCTCATCGCGCCACTGATCTTTGTTCGGCCACCAGACACTGGCGCCGATTCCTTCGCAAGCAGTGTTGATCCAGTCGTGCCCGGAAGCGTCTTTCTTGAAGGTGATCCCGCCGAAGCGCCCGGTTTCCGTGGGATGCCCGGAGTAATAAACATCGATCGAATACACCTGCCCGTTATGTAGAGTCTCCCGGAAATCGATGAAGACCGCAGCTGTGTCACGCTCGTATTTGAGCGGGACGGTTCCGTAGAGAATCTTGTCGATGTTCAGCGCTTCGCTCAAATCGAGTTGGATGCGCCTGTGATCCTTGAGCATGCGGAAGCGAATCGTGTTCTTTCCGCGGATGAACTTCTGAGCCGGATCGACGCGGACGTCCAGGTGGTAATAAAGGAGATCGTTGTTGGCGCGATATGGGCCGTAGGCACCGCGCAGCATTTCGAAGCGCGTGGGAATGGGAGCCCCGGCGTCGTTCGGGCGGATGCGAGGCTGGGGTTGCTCGGAAGGAGAGGCGCCTTTGCCCGCCTCCTGGGCGAGAAGCGGAGTCACGCTCCCGGAATACAGAATGAAAAAGATTCCGATCAGAGATCGAATTGCGAATGATCGCATGATGCTATGGTATAGCCCTGCTGGGACGTTGTCGTGATTCTTGGGGTGCGTCAATTTGCGCGAGACAGGGTAGCATCTTGTTGGTTTGAGGTCTATTTGGTGCAATGGACAAGACACTCACAGCCAGTATTCTTGAACTGACGTGGCAAATAACAGTCCAACCCTCAATATCTCCAACTCGTCAAATCTGCTCCTTTAGGCGCGCTTTTCTGGATGTGGTCGAGAATCTTGGGCAAATACTGAGTGTTGTAGTGCAGGCGCGAGAGGTAGTTGGGCAGATTTGCATCGCCGTTCCAGCAATGCTCTGCACGCGGACCGTAGGTGACCTCGCCGCCGTATGGCGGACTGGTCGTCGACTTCAGAAAATCTTCCATGCGATAAACCGCGTCGTTCAGGAAGTAGGTGTCATCGGAGCCGACGTAGATGTAAATTTTGCCTACCAGTTGCGGTCCAATTTTTGCCCAGTCGCGCTGCAAAATAGCCTCGAGATCATAGTGTTCGCGCCAGTACCCCGCCACCTCATGGTCGATTTCGCCGGTCTCCTTGTTAAAGATAGGCTGCGGATAACCATCTTCCCCCGCCGGTCCGAAAACCGCCTGCCAGATATCGAATTGCTCCCCGCTGCGTCCGTGGTCGCCGAGCGCTAACTCGTAGGCGTTCATCTCCTGCGTGGTAATGAAGGTGTGGCCAAGGTAATCGCGCATCGAAGGCTGTGCGACACGCTTGTGCGCTCCCTCCATAAAGAAAGCATTCTTGTCTTCGTAGAGATTTATGTTGGTGAACGCGTGGAAGTCAATTGGGTCGGGACATGCGGCAAAGGCTCCGTTGTAGTACTCCGGATGAAATACCTGGACGGCGAGCGCTTCCCAACCACCCGTGGAGCCGCCGTAGACAAATCGCGCCCAGCCTTGACCGATGGCGCGAAATTGTTTCTCGATTGCCGGAATCAGTTCCTGCTCGATTGCGTCGCCATACGGCCCGACGTTGGCCGAGTTCACCGCGTAGGAGTCGTCATAGTAAGGATTGGCGTGCTGAATCTTGACGACCAGGAAACGCGGAAATCCCGGCGAAATCCACTGCTGGTAAAACCTGTAGGCTTCCTCCTGTTGAATCCGGTTGTAGCCGGAGATGCGGAATCGCTCACTGTAGTCGGGCTTCAGGTCTGGATCGGGCGGCGTGGTGCGAAAATTGTCGAAATCATCGACAAAGTGATCGTGAAAGATCATCAGCGGAAAGCGCGCGTTGGGGTGTTCATCGAAGCCTTCCGGAACAAGTACGATCGCACTCAGTTCCATGGGGCGTCCCCAGAATTTGGAGAGCAGTTGGCTTTGAATATGAACATGGCGGACGTATTGCGTATCGGGCTTGGCAGGAATTGGCGGAATCACCTCGGTAAGCACAATCGGAGTTGGCGCTAAGCCGGTGGTCAGCTTTATTTTTTGTGGCTTCGAGTAGAGATTGCCCGGCGAAATGTTCCAGTGCTGGCCTTCCCCCCGGTCCATGTGAAGCTTTATCGTTTTGCCGTCGGAGCGGTGAAAGGTTTCGTATCTGTTAAGCACAGCTTGCATTATGTACTCGCCCGGCGGAACATCCTTGAGCGTGCGGATTGGATAACCCCAGGCTGTGGTGTCAACGGTTGTTGGTTGGCCGGGCTGCCACCCGTCCACGGTGACTCCAAAAACCATCTGTGTTCGTGGCGTGTCGTCGATCTGCATGCGCGGTTCGGCACTCGGGTTGCTCGAGAGAAGCAGCAGCAGGCGGCCATCCAAGGGTTTCGGGCTCACTTCGTTCGGGAAAGTAACCGTAAACGATTGACCCACTGCCGCAGCACCGATCAATAACAGCGTGCCAAGAATAAGAACTGTGTGTCTCATGTCGGGTACTATACAGGTTCCAGCGCGTCAAAGACTGGGCAGCTATAGTTTTCTATCGTGAATCATGACCGTAACCGCGTCCGCACCGTCCGAGAGGTTCCAGCATGCCACGTGCGCGTTCGGTATGCGCGGATTGACTTCCCCCCTTGGTTTCGTAAGACTAGAACTCACCGCTCCGAACGGGTTCGGTTTGATTGGTGAGCAAGGATCCACATCTGACAAATCGTAAGAGGATCGATATCGAGTGGGGCGATTGCGATCCCGCTCAAATTGTGTATTTCCCGCGTTATTTTGCGTTCTTCGATAACTGCACGACGGCCCTCTTCAAAAAGGCAGGCCTGGTCAAGCGGGAGATGCTCAAGCAATACGGCATCATCGGTATACCAATAGTTGAGGTCAAGGCTTCCTTTCGTGCGCCCTCGCGGTTTTCCGACGAAGTCGAGATCGTCTCGCAGATCAAACAATTCCGGCGCAGCAGCTTCCTGATTCAGCATCAACTGTTCAACCGAGGCGTACTCTCGGTGGAGTGTCTTGAGACTCGCGTCTGGACCCGCCGTTTGCTGGACAATCCGGAGAAGCTTGAGAGCACGCCGATTCCGGCGGAAGTAATTGCGCGATTCTCAGGTCCGAGTCATTTCAGGGGCGCAAAGCGGAATTTGCGGGCGAAGAAAAAATGATTAATCACACGACCCCAACGTCCGCATAGCGCAGGGTTTGCGATGAGCCAGGGAATACGAACACAAGTCGGAATCGTCGGCGCCGGACCGGCAGGACTCGTGCTCTCGCATCTTCTGCACCAGGAAGGAATTGATTCAGTCATTCTCGAAGCGCACACACGCGAATACGTCCAGGAGCGCGTACGCGCCGGCGTGCTCGAGCAGAACACCGTCGATCTCCTTGCAGAAATCGGTGTGGGCGCCCGCATGCAACGCGAAGGCCTGATTCACCACGGGGTAGAACTCCGCTTTCAGGGGCGCCGCCATCGCATCGATTTTCGTGAACTAACGGGGCGCGCGATTACCATTTATGCCCAGGCTGAGGTTGTAAAAGACCTGATCGATGCTCGGCTTGCGGCTGGAGGCAGCATATTTTTCGAAACGGAGGATGTTTCTGTACGTGACTTTGAGAATCATTCCGATCGCAAACCCGCTATCCGCTATCGAAGAGATGGAAACAGCTTCGATCTTTCCTGCGACTTCATCGCGGGCTGCGACGGCTTCCATGGAATCTGCCGTCCCAGCATTCCGCAGGGGATTTTGACGACCTACGAGCGGGCCTATCCGTTCGCTTGGCTCGGGATTTTGGCTGAGGCCTCGCCTGCCTCAGAGGAGTTGGTCTATTGCCACCATGATCGGGGGTTTGCGCTCCTCAGCATGCGGAGTCCGCAGCTCAGCCGCCTCTACCTGCAATGCGCTCCCGGTGAGTTGATTGAAAATTGGTCCGATGAGAGAATCTGGCAAGAATTGCAGACTCGCCTCGCCTGCGAAGGGTGGACTCTAACCGAGGGGCCGATCGTTCAAAAGGGAATTACCGGCATGCGAAGTTTCGTCGTCGAACCGATGCAATGTGGGCGACTCTTTCTAGCTGGCGACGCTGCCCACATCGTACCGCCGACTGGAGCAAAGGGACTGAATCTTGCTGTCGCGGACGTACGAGTCCTGGCAAAGGCGGTCGTGGAGTTCTATCGCTCCGGCAATCGCACCCTGCTCGATCGCTATTCTGAAATTTGCCTACGGCGCGTCTGGAAGATCCAGCGATTTTCGTGGTGGATGACGTCGATGCTGCATCGATTGGATGACAGCCCGTTCGACTGCCGACGCCAACTTGCAGAGCTTGATTACGTCACGAGTTCACGAGCTGCATCCGAGAGTCTGGCGGAGAATTACGTCGGACTGCCGATGGACTGAAACAATTCTCATGCTCAAAGTCACGCCCTACCGAAGACCCGAAGCTAGCAGCCAGCCGACCCCGTTGTATCCTCCGTACCAAGCCACGGTACAGCGGACGCCGCATCAGCCTCTGATTCTCTTACCGCATACATTATCGGAAGTCACTGGTCCGGTTTTCGGGCACAGCGACATCGCGCCTGCGGATCACGACCTGACCCGTCAACACGTTGGCGAGCCGTTGGGCGAACGAATCGTGGTCACGGGACGAGTGCTCGATGATGGCGGCCTTCCAGTTCCGCATACGCTGATCGAAATCTGGCAGGCCAATGCGGCCGGGCGATATTCTCATCAGAAGGACGATCACCCCGCTCCACTCGATCCCAATTTCACAGGGGCCGGACGATGCCTGACAGATGCGGAGGGCCGCTACGAGTTCACCACGATCAAACCGGGAGCGTACCCGTGGCGCAATCATGTCAATGCGTGGCGCCCCGCGCATATTCACTTTTCGCTTTTCGGACCAGCCTTTGCCACGCGGCTTATCACTCAAATGTATTTCCCTGGCGATCCACTGTTTGCATACGACCCTATCTTTCAGTCAATCCCGGACGAGAAAGCACGGCAACGATTGATCGCCAACTTCGACCTCGATATCACCCGGCCCGAGTGGGCTCTCGGTTATCGATTCGACATTGTTTTACGCGGGCTCGAGGCCACGCCTTTCGAGAGCTAGATGGACTTGACCCCTACACCGTCGCAAACCGTGGGACCGTATCTTCACCTCGGCTGCACCCAGACTCATTCTGTGCCGCGTATCGCGAGTCCGGAGGCGAGAGGAGAACATCTGCGGCTTGTTTGCCGTGTGACTGATGGCCAGGGGAATGCCGTGAACGACGCGATGATCGAGATTTGGCAGGCAGATGCGGATGGCAGGTACAAGAGTGGCTTTGATGCGAGTGCAGCTTCCGATCCCCAGTGTGGCGGATTTGGCCGAATGTCTACAGATGAGAAGGGAGAATGCTGCTTCGAAACGATCAAGCCGGGGCGCGTTGCCGCGGAGCAGGGAATCCAGGCCCCGCACCTGAACGTTTCTGTCTTTGCTCGCGGTATTCTGAAGCGCTTGGCAACACGTATCTATTTCGAAGGGGACCCGGCGAATGGCGAATGCCCCATTCTGGCTCTCGTCCCACAGGAACGGCGCCGAAGCCTGCTGGCCTGGCGAGATCCTGACCGCTCTGACCGTTGGCTCTTTCATATTCGCCTGAGCGGAGCCGATGAGACCGTGTTCTTTGATGTATAAAAGGTCATGGCGTGGATGGCTGCAGCAGGCCGCCACAACTAACAGTCGTCCTGGCGGAAGCGTTCATGCCGGTTTCCCTCGTTGACAGCCTGGCCACTACCGAAGCGCTTGCAGAGGTGTTCTCAGACGCATCGATTCTGCGCGCCATGCTTGATTTTGAGGTGGCACTGGCGCGTGCCGAGGCGAAACTCGGTGTGATCCCGGAAGCGGCTGCGAACGCGATCGCAGTTGCCGCCAATCCAGCCAAAGTGGATTTGTCGACTCTTTCCCGAGGTGCCTTGCGTGCGGGAACTCTGAGCATTCCGCTGGTGAAATGGCTCACCGAGGCCGTGGGGTCTCACGATGAGGCTGCCGCCGGATTTGTTCATCGAGGAGCGACCAGTCAGGACGTTTCTGATACGGCGCTCATTTTGTTGCTCAAGCGCGCCCGTGTCATGATTGAGGACGATTTGAAGCGGGTCGACGCCGCTCTGCATGAGTTCTCGGAGACTCATAAAAGTACCATCATGTTGGGGCGAACCTTGTTGCAACCAGCGCCGCCGATCACATTGGGATTGAAGGCGGCGGGCTGGCTTGCTGCCATTCGGCGCGGTCGTGAACGGCTCGCGCTTGATTTTGAAACAGCGCTAATCCTTCAGTTCGGAGGCGCGGTCGGCACACTTTCCGTGCTGGGCAATCGAGGAGTTGAAGTGAGCCAACAACTCGCGCGTGACCTCGGGTTGCAGTGTCCTGACGCCCCCTGGCACACGCATCGAGATCGCCTTGCAGCGTTGGCGTGTTCTCTGGGTGTAGTAACGGCATCACTCGGCAAGTTTGCGACCGACGTCAGCCTTCTGATGCAGTTTGAGGTCCGAGAGGCAGCCGAAGCTGAGTCCCCGGGGCGCGGGGGCTCTTCGACGATGCCGCACAAGCGCAATCCTATCGGATGCGCCATCACGATCGCATCGGCGCACCGAATTCCGGGATTGATTGCATCTTATTTGTCGTCGATGGTGCAGGAGCATGAACGCGCCGTAGGAGGAATCCAGTCGGAGTGGCCGGTGATCGCTGCGATCGTTCAGACAACGGGACTCGCGGCTAGTTCTATGGCGGATGTTGCATCCGGCCTCACCGTCGATGCTGGCCGCATGGCTCAAAACATCGCCGCCACACGCGGCACGATTTATGCAGAAAAGGCCGCCATGTTGCTTGCGAGCAAAGTTGGGCGCGACACAGCGCTGCGCTTGCTCGATCAGGCGTCGAAGCAGGCAATTTTGCAAAAGAGATCGCTCTCTGACGTTCTCAGTGAGACGCCAGCCGTTGTGAAACATCTTGACCAGCACGCGCTTCAGGAGCTTTGCGATGCTGACAGCTATCTTGGATCCGCCGAACTCTTTCGCCAGCGGGTGTTGCAATCTTCCCCGAAACACTCTCTGAATCAAGAGAAGAAGAGCTGAACTTCGTGCCCTACATTGTCACTAATCAATTCCGGACCTTTTATCGACTTGAAGGAAACGACGGGTTGCCGGTTTTGATCCTGTCCCATTCCATTGGCACCGACCATGAAATGTGGTCCCCCCAGGTGCCCGAATTGCTAGCCTATTTCCAGGTTCTTCGACACGACATCCGCGGACACGGTGCCAGCGACGCACTCGCGGGAGACTACTCGGTCGAGCAACTGGGGCACGACGTGCTCGCACTTGCTGACACTTTGAAGATTCGCCAGTTTGCATTCTGTGGTCTTTCTCTCGGAGGCGCAGTTGGCCAATGGCTCGCATTAAACGCTGGCGATCGTTTGTCGCACTTGATCTTGGCCAACACCTCTCCGCGTTTCGGTACTACTAAAACCTGGCAGGCGCGGATGGACGCTGTCCGAGGCGGAGGTATGGCTTCAATCGTGGATTTGGCATTGCAGAGATTTTTCTCTTCGGAGTTTCTGGCGAGCTCGAACCCGAGCGTAGCCAGCATTCGATCTGTTCTGCTTGCCACAAGCCCTGACGGTTACTTGGGCTGCTGCGCAGCACTTCGTGATTTCGATTTCACCCGTAGCCTGTCTCAGATCAAAGTGCCGGCCATGGTGATCACGGGAGACAAAGATGTTCCGACGCCATGGGAGGGAAACGGAGAAATTCTGGCCCGTGAGATCGCGGGCGCACGCTCCGTCCGGCTGCCCGCTGCACATCTTGCGAATGTGGAGTCCCCACGAGCTTTTCTGGCTGCGATCTTCTCTTTTCTGTGGTCATCGCCTCAGACGCAAGAGGAGGTCTTGAATTCGGGCATGCAAACTCGGCGCGCGGTGCTCGGCGACGAGCATGTGGACCGGGCAATCCGAGGGACTAACGATTTCACAAGAGACTTTCAGAAACTGCTTACGCAGTACGCCTGGGGAACAATCTGGACCCGACCAGGCCTCGATCGTAGAACCCGCCGTCTTCTCGTCCTGGCGAGTACGGCTTCGCTCGGCAGATGGGAGGAGTTCCGTCTCCATCTCAAAACCGGCCTGAAGAATGGTCTGGAGCTCTGCGACATCGAGGAAGTTCTTCTCCAGATTGCGGTCTATGCAGGCCTGCCAGCAGCCAACACTGGCTTTCAGATTCTGCGGGAAGAAGCTGTGAACGAGAAATAGGATTTCTCGTGCTAAGCCTGGGCTGAAAATGGTCCTGGTTTATTTCCTTCATACAAGCCGACGGAGCCCAAAACTCGCTGTGCCCTGGTCCCCTGCGAGTTTCACATCGTTAGGACCACGCGGAACTCTGCCTCACCGCTCAGCATACGTGCGTAGGCTTCGGCGGCCCTTTCGAGCGGATAGGTTTCAATCATGGGACGCACGCCAGTCAGTACGCAGAAATTCAGAGTGTCTTCTGAAGCAGCAGGCGTTCCCGCGGCCCATCCCTGGATCGTCTTGCTGCCAAAAATCAGCTGGGCCGGCGTGACCTCGATGGCATCGGGCGCCGCACCGACCACGACCAGTTTGCCGTTCGGCCCGAGACCGTTAATCAGTGCGGACATCGCCTTCGAGTTGGGAGCAGTGGCGATGATGAGGCGCGCCCCACCTAGTCTTTGTAACTCCTCGGCTGCATTCGTAGCTTGGCTGTCAATGTAGACGTGTGCTCCCAGCTTTTTGGCCAGCGTGGCATTTTCGGAACCGCGTCCGATAGCCGCGACGTTGTAACCAAATTTGTTGGCGAATTGGAGTCCCAGGTGACCCAGGCCGCCGATGCCCTGTACAGCGACTAGGTCGCCGGGCATCGCGCCGCTGTTGCGCAGAGCGTTGTATGTGGTGATTCCGGCGTCGAGCAGGGGAGCAGCTTCGACATCAGTAAGACCGTCCGGGATCGGCACCAGGGCTTCTACGGGAGCCACCATGTATTGCTGATATCCACCGTCGTAGCTAATCCCAGTTACCTTCACGTTGCGGCAGTTGCGAAAGTCTCCGCGGCGGCATTCGCGGCAGTCGCCGTCATGGCCGCCATGCCAGCCGACTCCCACACGTTGACCTTTCTTCCACGAAGTCACGCCCGCGCCAACTTCATCAACGACGCCCGCGACTTCGTGTCCCGGAACGCGCGGGTACTGAATCCCCGGCCACAAGCCATCTTTGACAAGCACATCACTATGGCAAATGCCGCAAGCCTTTACCTTGATGCGTACATGCCCGGCATCGGGTTCAGGGAGGAGACGTTCTACGATCTCGAAGTCCGCACCGGGTTTGGCGATCTGAGCGGCCTTCATCGGCGACGGCTGTGGCTTAGGTATTACTTTCATGGTTGCCATAAGTCCTCCTCAAAATGTCGATCGGCGATAGCGCATGATTGTTTGCGTGAATCAGTATGTTGGTTCCCCGGTCGAGCCTTGGTCGTCCCTCCTACGCGAACGGCTCCAATTTGCCAAGGACGGTTGGCAGATATTCTGCTACCGTCGGATGGATGTGCATTGCGCGTTGGATGACTGTGTACGGAGCTTTTGCATACATGACATCCAGCAAAACGTGGATGACTTCATCGCCGCCAGTCCCGAGGATCGCCGCGCCGAGAATCTGCTTTGTTTCAGCGTCCACGCAGATCTTCATGAACCCTTGTGTCTCGCCTTTCTCATATGCCCGGCTTACCCGGCTCATCGGATATTTTGTGACGAGGGCGCGTCGCCCGGACCTGCGTATTTCGGCGTCCGTCATGCCGCAGCGGCCCAGCGGTGGATCCGTATACAACGCGTAGGCTCGAATCCGGTCCGAAACGCGGCGATGGTCTGCGTTGAAGAGATTGTCGGCGACGATCTCGTAGTCGTTGTATGAAGTGTGGGTAAAAGCACCGCGTCCGTTACAGTCACCTAGGGCCCAGATGCCGGGCACGTTGGTTTGGAGTCGATCATCGACCACGATGTAGCCGCGGTCGTCGGTCGCGACCCCCGCTTTGTCGAGGCCCAGGTCGCTCGTGTTAGGGATACGCCCAACCGCGAGAAGAACATGGGAGCCAATGACTTCGGGTGTGCCGTCCTCGCACGTGACGCTGACCGAGACGTTACTGTCGCGCTTGGCCAGTGAGATACATTTCGCATTCAAGCGGAACTCTATCCCCTCAGCCTCCAGTATCTCGCGCACGGCTTGCGAAACATCTTCATCTTCACGTCCGATCAGGCGTGGACCCATCTCGACAATCGTCACTTTGCTGCCGAAGCGGCGATACATCTGTGCAAATTCCAGGCCAACGTAACTACCCCCGACAACCACGAGATGCTCGGGCAGGAAGTCAACCTCCATCATCGAGGAGTTGGTAAGAAATGGGACGTCATGAATGCCCGGCATTTCGGGCACCGTGGCGCGTCCGCCGACGTTGATATAAATGTTTTCGGCCTCGAGAACGCCTTCATTGACCGCGACCGTATGGGGCGACGCAAAGCGAGCATGGCCCTGGATGACCGTACAATTCTTAAGTCCTCTCAGCCATTCCTCTATGCCCTTGTTTGAGCGTCCGGAGACAGCATCCTTGCGTGCCTTTACGCGCTTCATATCAACGCGCACGTCGCCGTTGATATTGAAACCGTACTCGGAACCGCGGCGAGCGACATGGGCCGCGTAGGCGCTGGCAACCATCGTCTTTGTCGGAATGCAGCCCGTATTCACACAGGTGCCGCCAAACTTGTGACGTTCGATGATCGCCACGGTTTTGCCTGCTGCGGAGAACCGCGCAGCCAGAGACGGACCGGCCTGACCCGTCCCAATGATGATGGCGTCGAAGTGCTTCATGCGATCAGAGCGAACCCTCGATGTGGAGTTTGCCCGCTTCGATCGCCTCGTCAGTAGTCTTCCCCTCTTGGCGCGCTACGATATAGGCGGCGTACCACCCTGACCAGTGATGTTTCGGAGCAGTCGGTTCGTAGGCACCATGATGTTCCTCTGCCTCACGCAAGAGCTCTGTCATCGTCGCGATGTCTAGATTGCTAAGTCCTCGTCCGGGCAATCGCGTGGTGATCTCCTGAAACAACCAGGTGTTGCCGTCGGGATCGCTGAACGTAGCAAAAGAGAAGTAGCTGCGGTGATTGGGATCCGGCCCACTGACTCGACCGTCGCTGTCGGGCCGGAATTGCGCCCCGGGTCGTGACGCATGGAAGACTTCACTGACCTCGACCCCGCGGGCGACGAGTTCTTTGCGCGCAACCTCAACATCAGAAACGATAAGGTAAAGTCCCTGGGCGGAACCCGGCGCGGCCGTCGTCATTTTCGTACCGAACTGCACGGAACACCCCGACCCCGGCGGCGTGAACTGCACGACCCTGAAGCCGTTGTCGAATGGGAAGTCGGCGTCGAGCCGCCATCCAAGGTTGGTGTAGAACGCCTTGGAGCGGTCAACATCGGTGACCGGGATGACGACTACCTCGAACTTAATGTCGACTCGCTCCGCCCTCGGGGCGCCAGCTGGTTCATTATTGAGTGCACTCAAAGTCGCCATTTTCCCCTCCTCCTGTCTCTCACTTGATGAAAGCTTGCGCTAGCTAGTTGCCGGCATCAGGTTGCGTAACGGGCAAAGACAAGGACGCTATTGTTGGTCTGCGCGTGGCAGGGGAAGCAGGTTTTCATGAACGTCTCATCCCCAGGTTTGCCGTCGCTTGTGTTGAAGTGACCGAATCCCCATCCGCCCGTTGCGGCGAACTTTGTTGAGTCCTTGATCATAAGCTGTATGTTTGTGGGTGTCCCCGGAACGAAAGATCGGGCTTGGCCAAAAGCCTTGTTGTTTTCTTCCGACGGAACGTGGGGGAAGTGCAAAGCGGCAATGATCGTAACCGTCTGGAAACAGAAGCTTGCCGTCGCGGTACAGCTTTGATGCTGCGTCGTTGCCCAAAATCGCACTAAAGCTGTTGAGGTTGCCTTCTTCTTGGGCCACCCAAATGACCCTCCAGTCACGGTATCCGGAAGGAATTTGGGTAACATAGATCGAGGCGGCTTCCCAGCACCGTGGCCGGATGCAGGGACGAAGGAGACGAGAAGGTAAGCTGCGGTCGCAATTGCAATTGTCAAAAGAGCAATCCGTTTCATGAAGGTTCTCCCACGATATGTTTCCGACGATGCGGGGTCAACATCACGCTGCGCCCACCTCTCTCGCCGTGCCGTTTCGGGCTTCGATGGCCTTGACCGAATTCTTGAATGCCTTCTCCAAAACTCCCTTTCCTACGGTCCCGAGCACGAGGCCGAGCAGCCATCCCTTTAGGTTCTTGCCATCGCGTACTGTGACCAGGTCAATGTCGGTCAGACCGTCAGCCCGGCGCATGAAGGTGTAGGCGTGTCCGGACGCGCCTCCCCAAGTATTGGAGTCGGTCGTCGTGAGCACGACGTGGTCAGGATCAGACCAATCGTAGTGCAGACGTTCCCAGATGCCGCCCGAACCTTCCGTAACGTCAGCCTGTGAGGGCCCACGGCTATGGACCTTCATGTATTCGTCGGCGCTATTACCAAAGAGCTTCGAACGCCCTGGCCCGAAGTCCGTCAGCCCAGCGATGTACTGGGTTGGTGTCAAGCTAGTCGCCTGGCGCATGTGGATTGTAGACATAAGTGCCTCTTAGAATTCTGACTTAGTTTTATGGCTCCGGTCCAAATGGCATACTCGCTTCTTCAGCTAGGCGGCCACGAACTGCTGTCCGCCGTCAATGTCGTAGGTTGCGCCCGTCAGGGCAGTGTTGGTCATGATGTGAATGGCGAGCGCCGCGACATCGGCAGGCCCGACTACGCGTCCGATGGGAAGCGTGGTGCGAAGCTGGTTGCGGCGTGTTTCCAGTTGATCGCCCAGCAGTTCCGCGGATAAAGGCGTGTCAACGAAGCCGGCGGCAATAAGGTTTACTCGCACTGGAGCAATCTCGAGCGCGAGGTTAGCTATGAGCGGGGGAAGCGCAGCGGTGACTGCTCCCGCAATGCTCATGCCGATGGCCGGGCGTCGACCGCCGGTGCCGCCCATGAAGATTAGAGTTCCTCCTGGTCTCACTTTATCTATGGCGTTGCGGGCGACGTAAAGCGCCTGTGAAAGATGCAGGCCGATAAGGTCGCGTACTTCCGTGAAATCCATCTCAACCAGGCGACCGTAGTACGGCCGGCCGGCTGTCACCATGACATGATCAATGACCGGCAGGTCGCGGAAAAAGCGCTCGATTGCAACGGGATCCGTGGCGTCGAATGCCGCGGTGCTCTTAGCTTCGACCTCACTCGCTGCTTGCGTGAGACGCTCGGGGTTGCGCGCGGTGAGAATCACTTTTGCTCCCTCCGCACGCGCACGGCGCGCTGTCTCAAATCCGATGCCAGCACTTCCGCCGATAACCACGACGGTTTGCCCCATCAATTCCGGTTCGCGCAGGGTAGTGGAGGCGATGGTTGCGATGCTCATGATTCCTCCGGTTCGAATGCGATATTTCTACTCTGAAGTCGATGACGTTTTTCAGAGCCTTCGCAGTTGCCCAAAGCGTGAGGTTGGTACAATTAGGCCAGATAAGCGGAAGAAGAGTCTATTAGACGAACGTATCGATCCATACCAAAGTATTGCTTGGACATTGCGTCCGGGCACGATACATCGTTGAGCCGACGAGGACGCTGCTAATGACCTTGCGCTGGAGGAATGCACCTGGTCCATGCAGTTGCGAGGTATACCCTGTCTAGCGAGGGACAATCCCTGGTCGGACGCAATGTCCGTTCTGTGAAAGAGATGAACATCGGCTGGCGGGGTTCGCCGTTGAAGGAAGCCCGTTGCGGATCGACTATTGCGAAGGATGTGGAGGCTATCTCAAGACCTACCACGGCGAAAGCAGTGAAACTTTGTTGCTCACGGACTGGATGTCCATTCACCTTGATATCTTCGCCCGCGATCCGCTTTGCGGGTTCCCTCTACCAATTCCGAGGCGCGGCGTAGTGTTTCATGCATAAATCGGCAGCCCTGTAACTCTTGCCAGTCAATCATTCGACGGAGATCGGTTAGCCTTACTTACACGATCGTCTTTTGGGGTTTATGAGTGTCACCAGTTCCAGACCTGCATGGTTTCTATTGACGCAGCACTGGCTGAGTCTTCTCGGTACTGCCCTCATCACGACCGCGTTGATTTCATGGCTCTTTGTCCTTCCGCTGCAAATCCGCGGCCATGCCAGTAATCCCTATGTTGGAATCATTGTTTTCCTCGTTCTTCCGATCGTGTTCTTTGCAGGCTTGGCTTTGGTCCCGGTCGGAGTCTATCTCAGCAAGCGGCAGATAAAAGAAGGACTCATTCTGCCGGAGTTCGATCGCAAAGCCGCACTGCGACGCATTGCGTGGTTCTTCGTGGTGGTCACGGTCGTGAACATTCTGGTGGGCACTCAGCTTACCTACCGTGCCGTTAGCTACATGGAAACGCCGCAATTCTGCGGCGGCAGTTGCCACACGATGAAACCCGAGTTGGCGGCATACCAGAATTCACCACACTCCAGGGTGGAATGTGTCGACTGCCATGTTGCGCCCGGCGCTGTGGGATGGATCAACAGCAAGACCAATGGTCTTCATCAGTTGGCCTCGACCGTATTCGGGACCATGCCTAGACCGATTCCTTCTGCTTTGGAAACCAATCGGCTCATCCCCGCCAGAGAAACGTGTGAGCACTGTCATTGGCCGCAGAACCTCGGGGGTACTCGTCTGCGGGTCTTAAGCAAATTCGCTGAAGACGAAACGAACACACGCACAGAGACAGTTCTCTTGATGTTAGTCGGCGGTAACCAAATCGCGGGAATTCACGGTGCGCATTTCGGTCCCGGAATCCACATCCGCTTTGCCGCCACAGATCCGGCACGACAAACCATTCCCTGGGTTGAATACCGCAATACAGAGACCGGCGACTACCGGAGGTTTGCTGCCGCCGATCCGCCATCCGATTCCTCCAGAGCCCTTCCTGCCTACGAGATGCAATGCGTGGACTGTCACAACCGCCCGACACACACCTTCGATCTACCGGAACGCGCGATGGATAAGGGGCTTGCTCTGGGCGAAATATCTGCCGGGTTGCCGTTCATCAAGAAGAAAAGCGTGGAACTCCTGAAGACTGCGTACACGTCGAGTCAGGAAGCTGCTGAAAAGCTGCCGGCCGCCCTCGTTAGCTTCTATCAGCAGGACTATCCCGACATCTACGCGAAGCGCGGGAACGACATTCGCCAAGCAGGACAATCGGTTCTCGCTATCTACGAACGAAACGTTTTCCCGGAATTGAAAGTTTCGTGGGGCACTTATCCAAACAATCTAGGTCATACGGATTTTCCGGGGTGTTTCCGCTGTCACGATGGATCGCATACAGCTGCAGACGGCAAGACGATCACTCAGGACTGCAATATCTGTCATGAACCGCTGGCGATGGATGAAGCCTCTCCGGAAATTTTGAAAACCCTCGGACTTACAGAGCGAATTCAGAAGATCCAAAAGCAGTAATGGATGCAACGAACGAAACATGTGTATGGGGTGAAATCTTTCACAAAGAAGGAGAATGCGCATGAGATACAAGCTCTTGATTGCTCTGACTTCATGGCTGCTGCCTGCGTCTTTAGCAGCATTCGCTGCAGAAGATGGTGCGGCCCTCTACAAGAAAAAATGTGCTGGCTGTCACGGGGCGAACGGTGAGGGGAAGCCGGCAATGAAGGCACCCGCGCTCAAGGGCTCTGCGCTTGAAACAAGTCAAATCGCGGATCACATCACGAAGGGCGAACCCTCAAGCAAAGCTCCACATAACAAAGGCATCTCCGGGCTTACCGACGAGCAGGCCAAGGCGATTGCTGATTACGTTAAGACCCTGAAGTGAGTTGAGCAGAGGTATCGCACTTTGCCCACTTCCGTATTTGCCCGGTGCTTTCCGTCCGAGGAGTCCACTTTGATGAAGAAAAAAGTATGGGAACAATGGCTGGCAGGTAAGACGGCAGTTTTGTTGCTGCTGTCGATCCAAGTTGCATTCGCCGCCAGCAAGCAGGAAAAGGCAGTCGCGTCTCCTCCGAATGAGTCAGCAAAGTATGTCGGCAGCGATACCTGTAAGACCTGCCACGAGGATCTGTACACGAACAAGTTCGAACGGACTCCACACTTCAAGACCACTCTACAAGACGGACATGGCTGCGAGTCCTGCCACGGTCCCGGTTCAGCGCACGTGGAAGGCGGTGGGGACGTCAGCAAGATCATCAGTTTCAAAGCCATGTCGAGGCGGGATGCGAATGCGCAATGCCTGAGTTGTCATGGCGAGAAACATGAGCAGCGTCACTTCTCGAGTTCACCCCATGCCAGCAGCGATGTCGGTTGCCTGGATTGTCACTCGCCGCACAACGCAAAAGAACCAGAGCACCTGCTGGCAATGGCCCAGCCAAAACTCTGCTACGGCTGTCACACAGCCGCCAAGGCTGATTTTGCCAAACCATACCATCATCGCGTCGACGAAGGCCTTATCCAGTGCAGTGACTGCCATAACGTGCACGGAACCACGACTCTCCGGCAAGTGAGGGCCTTGCCCAACGGCGACGCGGTCTGCGTCAAGTGCCATGCGGACAAGGCCGGGCCTTTTGTCTATGAACACGTACCCGTCAAAACCGAGGGCTGTAGTAGTTGCCATACACCACACGGATCGACGAACCCCCGCTACTTGCGCGTGAGTCAGGTGAACTTGCTTTGCCTGCAATGTCACTCCTTCCCGGCTCAGGGACCGGCAGGTCCCGGTCACAACCAGTCCACGAAGTATCAGGCGTGCACAATGTGCCACGCTGCGATCCACGGATCGAACGCAAGCAACGTGTTCTTTAGATGAGGCACGCATGAGGCTAACGTCCGTTCGAACAAGCCAGTTTCTAGCAACAATTGCCCTGTTGAGCATTGCGGCGAGTGCGCAAAATCAGGGAGGCGCTACTCAAACCCCGTCACAGCCGGAAGGATGGGAGACCGGCGGATACGTCGTGCATCAGTCCATCGAGATCGGCTATCGCGCAAATGACGTAACCGGGAGCCAGCAGATGTACAACTCGCTGGTCAACTTGCGCACCGGGCCGCGTCTGCTCGATCAGAGCCTCTCCATGCAATCGCAAAACCACGTTGCCACGCTTTTCGACAACCTTTTCGTCAATAGTTTTGGTTGGGGTGGCGATCCAAACAATGCCCTGCGCTTTCGGATGGATAAGAACAAATGGTACGACTTTCGCTCTCAGTTTCGGCGTGATCAAACCGATTTCGACTATAACCTGCTGGCGAACCCGCTCAATCCCTCTACTTCGAGTCCATACATTCCAGTTACGTCCTCAACGCACGCTTTCGCGACCCGTCGCCGGATTAGCGACTTCGATCTCACCCTTCTACCGCAATCCATCTTTGATATACGTCTGGGCTACTCACATAACAACATGACCGGACCCTCTTACTCTACCGTCCACGTAAGTACCGATGCGTTATTGCTTCAGGACTGGAATACGACGTTGAACTCCTACCGTATGGGAGTTGACCTGAAGATTTTTCAGCACACGGTCATCAGCTACGATCAGTTCCTCGATTACTACAAGGGAGACACGAACTGGCAGCTCTCTCCTTTTGCACCAGCCCTGCTGCCCGGAGGCGCCGGCACGGTAGAACTCGGGCTGCCGATCAATACCGTAAATAAGAATCCCTGCGCCATCAATCCCCCCGCGACCAGCCTTATCGACCCGACCGGAACTCTAACTAACCTGACCTGCAATTCTTTTATTGACTACAGCCGGACGAATCGCGTTCGCACGTCCTCGCCAACCGAGCGTGTGAGCCTCCGTAGCACCGACATTTCGCATGTCGAACTAAACGCGTCCTATGCCTACAGTTCGGCTGACATGAATGCCCCTTTGAACGAATTCTTCAATGGATACCAGTCCGGACGGAACGGCTCGCCGAGCACTCGTCAATCACTGGTGACCGACACTGTGGGTACCACCACCGGCGCGACGCGGATTTCGGACGTGGCAGACTTTACCATCACCGCGCATCTTACGAAACATCTCCGTTTCGTCGACATCTTCCGCTTCTGGGACTACCGCATCCCAGAGAGGGCCTTCTTCAGCGAGCAAGACTGGACGTGCACTAGTTGCACGTTGTTGACGCCAATCAGCGGCACCACCACTGCGGGACCAATACCAGATGTTGCCGATGAGATGTCTTTCAATCAGGACTGGAAGAGGAACGAATCTGACCTGGTCTGGGACACAAAGCGTGTGGGAGGTCGCATCGGCTTCCGCTACGGCGACAAAAGGTTTCTTCACATTAACGATTTCGCCACAGGCGATGAAGATCGCATCATCGTACACGAATACACTCCGTTGTTCGGAATCTGGGCGAGACTGATGACCAGCCTGCGATTCAACTTCGATTGGGAACATACCAGCAATGACGATACGATCGTGCGCATCGGCCCACGCAGCGAGAACCGCTATCGGGTTCAGGCCAACTACACGCCCAAGCCGTGGGCGGTGATCGGAGCCTCGATTAATCTCTGGGATGCATCGAACAACGACGTCTTGGTTGACTATCGTGGACACAATCGCAACTATGGCCTTACCGCCAGCCTGAATCCTCGGGAACGATTCGGAATTGACCTGGCATACAACTACAACGACTACCAGCAAAACACCTTCATCTGCTTCAACGACTCCGATACAACGCTTTCGGTGGTCGCAAATGCTGGCAGCTGCATCGCGAACGGTTATAACGATGACGGCAATCCGTTACTCACAAACGGCATCTATTCGAGCAAGACGCACTACGGCATGGCATCGGTGACCGTCAGACCAGTATCACGAGTCACCCTCCAGGCGGGATACAGCATCACCAGCGTCGGCGGCGATACCCCACAGTTCAATAGCCTTCAACCTTTTGGATCGTTGCAATACAACTACCATCAGCCGATGGCTCTTCTTTCCGTCGATCTCGGCCATCACTTGGCATGGAACTCGGCTTGGAATTACTACCAATACGGCGAGAAATCATTTGTCGGCCCCACAGATCCTCGCTACTTCCATGGCAATAACGCGACGTTCTCACTGCGTTGGGCTTTTTAGAGGTCTGTCACGTAGTCGATCATCGGTTGGCGCCTGCCCCTTTCCATTTATGGCCCATCAGCTAAGGCGCTCTAGTTGCCAAGCTCGATCACGTGCAAGGACATGGATCAAACGAACATTATTTTCAGCTCCCATAGTAGCGTCCGTTCACTTCGGTGCCCATGACGCCGAAATCAGATTTTGAAGTTTCCAACGGATCAGTCTTGAAAGTGAAATCGATCGAGGGTACGCGCACTGTTGCCTCCAGTTGTGCAGTCGCTTTGAAGCCTTCGAATCGGTACTGCCGCGTCGGGTCTTCATACTTGACCGGCTCGTCAGCAGTTGTGAAGACCAACCTGAAATCCAGGAAGGCCGGGGTACTTTCGGCATCCATCGCAGGCCAACGCGGCTGGTCAATGATGGGCGCATCGCTCACCTGCAGCGTGGCCGTTTTGCCGTCAGAACTAAACGTCAGGCCGTTAGATGGCACCGGCATAACCCAATAGAGGCCTTCTGGCGATATAGGAGAATGAAAATCATGGATCTGGTTCGCGGGGGCCGCCGGCTCCTTGAATACGGTGAGTCAAGTGTGGGCGAAAATGCCCTGGTGCGGCCGGCGCGCCGCCCAGTACTCACCCGCCATATAACTGTAGTCGGTTGTGGGAGTGCCCCAGGCGAGCCGGTTGCCTTTGTTATCTGTGCCCATTCCGTGAAAACCGCTGCAACGCGCCAGTTTTCCGTTGAAATGATAGATGCTTGAGAGTTCGACGTTCGGCATCGCGGCTTGGTTGTGGTTGCCGTTCTTGTCGAGCCATGGAATCGGGTACGGGCACAAGCCTCCGTTGGAGGGTTCGCGGTTTTGCGGGATGAGAGGAGAGCAGGCTAGCAGCGAAGATTGCGCGCCGAACAGCGCACCTGGCAGCGAAGCCGCCAAGCCCGAAGCGCCCCCCAGTTTCAGCCAACGCCGACGGTCTAATACCATCCGGGAAGTGTAATCACTGGCCACAGCACCCCCTCAGTCACGCTATTTCTTCCGTACAATCGAGGCATCTTCCATGCCAGCTCGCTGGTTCCAGCCGTGGAAACGCGAGAGGTCACCCGCATTCCACGCCTCGCAGAGTCCCGGAGCGCTCAGATCCCAGTCTGGGCGGATTTCACTCGTCACGGCGCGCAAATCGTGCCATAGGTCGATGACCGATGGACGCCCCCAGAACCAGTAGCCGTTATAAATGCTGTAGATGACGAGGCCCGGCTTGAGCACAAGCGTATGCGGGATCATCGGATTGTGTTCGGGATCGGTGTACTCCTCGATGCCGAGATCCTTCTGGACCGTTCGCTCGGTGTCCGAAAGGAATGTCCACTGGGCTCCGACTGACGCACGGAACTCCTGCAGGGTATGGTGACCGTCGGTAGCGATCGTGGCGATCTGAGTGTAGGCCACTGCAATTTTCGGGTAGAACGCGGCGAGTTCCAAATGCTGCTGGTGTTCCTTTGGGCAGTAGTGGCCGCGCGCGAGCGTGAGGATCATCGGGTCCTCGCCCTGTAGCTCGCTGAGCTTGCGCTGTGTACCAGTGTGATCGGGAAGTTCGTAATCGGGGAAAATACCTCCGGGGACGATATCGGAACGCACGAGTTGGACTCCTCTCATTTGTCTCAGAGTCGATTCTCTTAAAGATCCAGAGTGACACCGGCGTCTGGCTGGGAACAGCACACGAGCACATTGCCGGGAGCGGGCTCCTCCAGCGGTTCAGGGTTACAACTAACCGATCCCCCAATCAGACCCGTTACGCAGGTATGACAGACTCCAGTCCGGCACGACCATCTGACCGGAACGTCGCATGCTTCCGCCAGTTCAAGCAAGCTCGTGAATTTCGGGTCCCACGCGGCGGTAATTCCGCTGCGCGCGAATGAGACTGGAGGACCGGATCCCGGCGGTCCTTGTGGCAGGTGAGGAGTGTGAACAACCTGCGCCATACCCGGGGTAATAGCCTCGAGAGCACCGAAGATTTCCGTGTGCACATTTTCGGCCGGTACACCCCAGTTTCGTAGCCCATCGCGCATATTCTGCAAGAATGGAGAAGGGCCACACAGATAGAAGTCACTGTACCGTGAAACGCCGATTCGTTCCAGCAAAGCCACGTCAATGCGTCCGGGAGCATCAAAGTCTGCCCCAACTCGGTCAATTGCACCGGGCCTGCTGTAGACGATGTATCCTCGTCCGCGAGAGAGCTGCTTCAGTAATGAACGCGATTCTTCTGCAAACGGGTGGTCGACGCGATTGCGAGCTCCATAGATCCACCAGATCTCTCGTTGCGATCTTTCACCGGCGAGTGAGTGCAGCATCGACATCATGGGCGTCGCGCCTACTCCAGCACTTAGCAGAACCACCGGATTCTGGCTGGGACGCAGAGTAAAGCTTCCTCGCGGAGCACTAACATCCAACACATCGCCCTCTTTCGTGCGTTTGCATAGAAATAAACTTCCAATCCCGTTCAATTCGCTCTTGACGCTGATGCGGAGATGATCGGCTGCCGGCAGATCAGATAACGAATAGCTGCGAAGAACGGCTGGTTTCCCCGGATCGATGAGCAGCCGCAAAACAACAAATTGACCTGCTCGGAAGAGAGGAAGAGGCTGCCCATCGATGGGCGTCAGAAGGAACGAAGTCACGCTAGCGCTTTCCTTATGAATATTCGCGACCCGCATCTGTCGAAAGCCGGGCCACGCCGGCGCTTGCTCCTCATCGGCGAGTCCCGGATTCCCCGTCGTAGTTTTGGAGCTCAAATCTTGTTCGAGCATTGCCTGGAATGAACTCTGCCAACCCTCGCTAAGTGCAGGAATCCGCAGCGCGCGTTGCAATTGATCACTGGAATGTCCTGGCAAATACAGGAGGGCGTCAACGTCGGCCACACTCATCTTTTCTGGACCATCGGCGATCTTGACGATGTCATCTCCCGGACCGACTTCTCCCTCCTTCAGCACGCGAAAGTAGAATCCTGGTCTGTGATGTTCCACGAGCAGGGCTGGCATGCGAGGTTCGTTCAGACGAATGCCGACCCGGTAGCACGTCACGCGTGGCTGCGTTACTTCGAATTCAGCGTCACCAATTCGGTATCGATCGCCGATGCACACCTCGTTATCAGGGAGTCCCTCGACCGTGAAGTTTTCTCCGAACTGGCCCAAGGTAAAATCGTTGCGGCCCAGAAAGCTCTCCCAGTAATGGTAAGACTCCATCTGGTAGACGAATACTGCGCGGTGCTCCCCACCGTGACCGGCGAGATCGGCTTGCGCATCGCCATCGATATCGAGCTTGCGCACTATTCGCCGTCCCGTAACCGGAGACTTCCAAACTGATGTTCTGACTGTTTTGCCGTTCCAGATCACGTCGCGTGGAAGACCGACATTTACTGAAAGCAATCTGGGCATGCGTACCTCGTCGAAGCGATTGGCCGATCGGCTAGCGCCGCAGTGATGCTCACAACGCATCCCGATTTTTGTTTTAGCATCTCTTTTACAGTCCGCTGCGTGAAGTAGAAAAAACCGAACAGGCTGTTGGAGATTGGGCCGCCGAAGTCCTCGATAGTGAAGTCGAGGAAAGTCTTGCTTTGAAATATTCCGGCATTATTCACCAAGACATCGATGGTTCCGAAGTTGTTGATCGCCGCCTCGACAACTTCGGCAGCAGTTTGCTGCTTGCCGATGTCACCATCAACGAGAACCAGTCTGCCCGAGGCGGCCAACTCTCGACTGGCATGTCGAGACCTTCCGACGACGTTATACCCTTCTCTCAGGAACGTTTCGATCAAGCCTCCGCCAATGCCCCCTGACGCTCCGGTGATGATCGCCGTTTTCTCGCCCGACATAAGTAACCCTCCGCTTTGAAGGTCCGATCTGCACACCGCCGGGTTACCGGCCCCGTCTAAACGGCTTCATCCCGCCCGACGCGCCACAGGCCGCTCGTGCGAAGAGCCGACAAATCCTTGGACCAGTACGGCGATTTCGTCTGCGGCCGTGTCTAGGGCGAAGTGGCCGCCATCGACGATGTGGATTTCGGCCTTCGGGACATCGCGGCGATAGGACTCTGGCTCTGAGGGGTCGAACGAAGACTCATATTTACCCCAAATCACCAGCAGGCGCGGCTGCTTCTCGCGCATCCATGCTTGCCATTTCGGGTAGGAATCGACGTTGGTGCGGTAGTCGTAGAAGAGTTCGCTTTGAATGTCAGCCTGTCCGGGCTGATTTAAAAAATAGAATTCGTCGATCCAGAGATCCGGGTTGTGGCGCTCCACGTTGGGATCGTTCCCCGCGTGGCGGGACTTCGTGGCTGCGAGCGACAGGAGATTCGTACGCAGCGCGCTTTCGTTGGTAGCGCGATCGGCCCAAAAAGCGCGCCGTGTTTCCCAGTTCTCGCCGAGACCGGTACTGTGTGCTACCGCGTCCTGGACGATGAGAGCCTCGACTCGCTCCGGGTGGGCCAGGATCATGCGAAAGCCGACGGGGCCACCGTAATCCTGCATGTAGAGCGTGAAGCGGGAGAGGCCGAGCGCTTCGGTGAAGTGATTCATGATTTCCCCGAGATGATCGAAGGTGTACGCGAATTTCTTCGGGTCCGGCCAGTCGCTGTGACCGAAGCCTGGGTAATCAGGCGCGACAAGGTGATAGCGATCGGAAAGACGGGAAAATAGAGGCTCGAACATTCGCGAAGAAGACGGCAAACCGTGGAGCAGGAGAATCGTCGGGGCGTCTTTCGGACCACACTCCCGGTAAAAAATTGACAGTCCATCGATCTGTGCCATGCGATAGAGCGTCGGATACTTCATGGATTGTCCTTTCCGTTAGTTTTCAACATCACGGTGCGTAGCGAGTAAAGACAAGGTCGGTCGCTGCGGCCCTCTCGTGGCAGGGGAAGCAGCTCTTCATAAACGCCGCATCGCCAGGCTTGCCGTCTATGCTGAAATGTCCAAACCCCCAGCCGCCGGTTGCGCCGTACTTGGTTGAGTCCTTGACCATAAACTGAATATTCGTCGGGGGACCGGGAACGAACGATTGAGGCTGGCCAAAGACTTTGTTGTTTTCGTCCGATGAGACGTAACGGTAATGCAAAGCAGCAATGATCGTGCCGTCCGGATACGGAAGCTTCCCTCCTCGATATGCCTTAATCGCTACGTCGTTGCCCAAGACGGCACCCAAACTGTTGAGGTTGCCTGCTTCATGGGCAGAGGATATCCACTGAAAGTCGCGGTACCCATGAGGGATTTCGATAACGTACGGTGCGGATTGCGCGTCCGCGTGGCCTGGAGTGGGGCCAGGGAGCGCGACAATGCCGGCCGTTACAATTGCAAGCAAGAAGAATGAGAATCGTTTCATAATATTCTCCTTTCAATACGAATCGGATGCGTCGAGCGCATCACACCGGAAGCGCACAAGTGAACAATCGGGCGATGGTATTGGTGGCACCCTCGCATCAGTTGACGGGCCCAGGGCTCTACGATCTCGTGCGACAATCAGCCGGCTTGCCAATCGTGCCGAGGCGGCGACTGTGATTGCTCGCCAATCTCGACTGGTGGACCGAGGCGGGCTGTCAACTAACTCAGACTCTTCAACCCAGTCACCGGCGCAGAGCCGCGCCTGTTCCGGGCCGAATAACTCCGTCACCGCGTCGATGAATGACGCTAACTCACGCTCCGCCAGGTGTATCTGGTCTGCATAAATCGAATTGTCAAACGATTCGTCCGAGTTCATGGGATTCCCCGCTTTTTCCTGCGTGTGTCGTGCAATCCGATCGTATCCACTACGACAAACACATGACACCAGACTCGTAGAGGCAAAAACAATTGGACGATGGTATTGGCCTTTCCATCACGGCGCGTATTCAGTGAAAGCAAAGTCGCGAGCTTTGACAGGCTCGTGGCAGAAGAAGCAGGTCTTGAGTAGCGCTGCGTCCGCAGGCTTGCCGTCTTTGAATTGAGCAAACCCCCAGCCACCGGTCGCGGCATATTTTTTCGAGTCTTTGACCATGAACTGAACGTTCGTGGCGGGTCCGGCAACGAAAGATTGGGAACGGCCAAAGACTCTATTGCTTTCCTCGGACGGGACATAACTCCAGGCCAGGCGTGCGATGATTGTGCCATCTGGGAACGGCAGCTTCCCAACACGGTATGCCTTGATCGCTACATCGTTGCCGAGGAGGGCACGAAGATCGTTGAGGTTGCCTTCTTCGTGGGCCACTGAGATCAGCTTCCAGTCGCGGTATCCGAGAGGAATTGTGATTCCGAAGGCCGGATCAGCCTCTCCATCGGAACGTAGAGAGGCGTGAGCCATGTGGACGATCACGCTAGCCAACGCCACAAAGGCAAACAACCGGTAAGCAAACCCCTTCATGCGATATGTCCTTTCCCAAAATGCCTATTTAGCTTCGCGTTCGCATGTTATTCGGTCAAAACCCGTCGACTTCGACGACGGCACTCGCAAGAGTATTCTCAGGTGTTCCTTCTCCAGCTCTTATGAGCATTTCGATGGAATTCGGTCGATGCGAGTGATCAGAACAGAAGCTTAGAAGCTGGACAATTGGACGATGGTATCGGCGATACGTTGGTATCGTCTCTGCGCCATGTCCAGGCCCCAAAGTGGTCGGAAGGCAGTTCACCGGTATCGCTGCCAACGAGGCTGTGGGGGAGTGTCGGCCCCGAATGGTCCAAGTGTCCCTTTCGGTTTAGAATGCCTTAAACCAAGAACCTCGGGGCAGGGTTCACGAAGCATGACTACTGAAAGACAACATGCCCAAACCTGACCATAAACGCGACGAATCTGCCCTCAGCTACAGCGACGAGAACTATCGCCTCTTGGTCGAGACGGCCCCTGATGCTGTGATTAGCATCGACGAGCGCGGTGCAATTCTGTTTGCCAACCCCGCCACTTTGAGAATCTTTGGGTATGATCCGACGGAGTTGATCGGAAAGCCGTTGACCATCCTAATGCCGGAATTCCTGCGAACATTACACGAGAAAGGATTCAGTGACTATTTGGCTACCGGCCAGCGGCATATAAACTGGCAAGGCACTGAACTGACCGCGCTGCGCAAGAATGTCCAAGAATTCCCGGTGGAAATCTCGTTTGGAGAAGTATCTAGAGATGGGCATAAGGTATTTACCGGCTTCATCCGCGATATCAGCGAAAGAAAGCAGGCAGAGGAAATGCGAATAGCCCACGCCCGCCAGATCGCTGTTCGCGCTGACGTGAGCATGGCTTTCGGTAAGGATGAAAGTCTGAAGGCGACCTTGGGTGAGTGCAGCGAAGCCATTGTGCGCCATCTTGATGCAGCATTTGCGAGGATTTGGACTCTGAGTGGCGATGGAAGGATGTTGGAGCTGCAGGCCAGCGCGGGTATGTACACGCATCTCGACGGGCCTCACAGCCGCATACCGATAGGACGATTCAAGATCGGTATGATCGCACAAGAACGCAAACCGCATCTGACCAATGATGTCCTCAATGATCCTCGAATCAGTGATAGGGCATGGGCCAAGCAAGAAGGGATGGCAAGCTTCGCCGGCTACCCACTGACCGTCGGAGAACGCACGATAGGCGTGCTCGCCATATTCTCTCGAAAACAGCTTACGTCAGATGCAACAGAGACTTTGGCGTCGGGTGCGGACTTAATCGCGCAGGGAATTGAAAGAAAGCGTGCACAAGAAGCGTTGCAGATGACGCAAGCGGAGCTCGCGCGGGTTTCCAGGCTCACCACCATGGGCGAATTGGCAGCGTCCATCGCCCACGAGGTCAATCAACCGCTGACCGCTGTCACCAATAACAGCAATGCCTGCCTGAGACTGCTCGCTGCTGGCAAGCTTTCACCTGAAATTCTAGGCCGGGCTCTTGAGGAAATCGTTGCCGATGGCACTCGAGCGAGCGCCGTTGTTGCTCGAATCCGCGGATTCATAAAGAAGGAACCTGTCGAAAAGAACAGGCTGGACATGAACGACGTGATTCAAGAAGTGTTAGTACTAGCTGACCGTGAGCTTTATGATAATCGAGTCCGGATCGAACGCCGGCTGACGGAGGCCCTTCCGCCGGTGTTGGCGGATCGGGTTCAGATCCAACAGGTTCTACTGAACTTAATCATGAATGGCATTGAGGCCATGATCCCAGGTACAGATCAACCTCGCTCACTTTGGGTGGAATCCCGGGTTGACGAATCCGGAGACATATTGGTTGCGGTGCGCGACTCAGGCCCTGGCCTCGGATCGGCAGCAGATCGCGTTTTCACGCCCTTCTTCACAACCAAAGCGAACGGCATGGGAATGGGTTTGTCGATCAGTCGGTCACTTGTTGAAAATCATGGAGGGCGACTCTGGGCCACGCCGAATTCTCCCATCGGTGCTGTGTTTTCCTTTACGCTGCCCGTCAGTCCCGGGAGTCAAGCGTGACTGCTGCTTCCATCGTTTTTGTGGTCGATGACGACTCATCGGTACGTTCTTCGCTCAAGTTCCTCCTAAGCACCGTCGGGCTGCAGGTTGAGAGCTTTGGCTCAGCGGACGCCTTCTTGGATAGAAAGCCATCAGATGCGCCCAGTTGCCTCGTGCTGGACGTCAGACTACCCGGGCTGAGCGGGCTCGACTTTCAGCGAGAGCTTGCAGCGAGAAAGATTCATATTCCAATCGTTTTTCTCACTGGCCATGGCGACATTCCAATGAGTGTTCGCGCTATTAAAGCTGGGGCGGTTGAATTCCTCACCAAGCCATTCCGCGATCAGGATCTGCTGGATGCCGTTCGCATCGCACTGGAGCGAGATCGTGCCAGACGTGCACAGGAGAAAGAAATAACGGAACTCCAACAGCGTTTCGACTCGTTGACTTCTCGCGAGCACCAGGTGATCTCCATGCTTGCGTCGGGCATGCTCAATAAACAAATTGCTGGCGAACTGGGCACAGCGGAAGGTACTGTGAAGGTCCAGCGGAGCCGGGCCATGGAAAAAATGCACGCAGAGTCCCTTGTCGACCTGGTCAGAATGATCGAGAAGCTCAAAGGACCCTCGGAAAAAGCCTCGTAAACCAAAGTTTACCCGCATCATCCTTTTTAGGACCTGGATCTACCAATACCCAATAGATTCTTTTTCCCTCGGCGGATACTTTGGCGTCAGTGAGGAGTTCAGAGTGACGGAGAATCTGATCTCGGTGGTTGACGACGATGAGTCAATTCGCAGGACCACCACATTACTTATCGAGTCCTTTGGCTTTCGGGCGGTCGCGTTTGAATCTGCCGAAACTTTCCTGACGTCCGGCTACTTGCACGATACCTCGTGCCTCATCGTTGACGTGCAGATGCCGGGCATGAATGGCCTGCAACTTCAAAGTCACCTCGCTGCTTCGGGCTGCGACATCCCCATCATCTTCATCACCGCTTACGAGAGCCGAGATTCCCGTCAACGAGCCATGCAAGCGGGCGCTGCCGCTTTCCTGGACAAGCCTTTTGGCGACGAGCAGCTGCTCCAAATTATTCGTTCAACCTTACGGTTCCCCGGGACCAATGCTGAGGGCCAATTGAGGAGTGACTTATGAGTTTATCGCACGCGCTTTGCCATGAATTGAGACGACCTATGTTGGACGTGGGACCAATCGTTTTCGTGGTCGACGATGACATCTCGGTGCGCGAATCGTTGGAATTGTTGATCCGCTGCGAAGGCTGGCAGCCGGAGACTTTCTCTTCTGCGCAAGAATTCCTTGCCCGCCCACGACCTCTCGTTCCGAGCTGCCTGGTGCTGGATTGTTCTCTTCCAGGCCTCACTGGTCTCGAACTCCAGAAGCGCATCGCTGTCGAACGAACTGAAATGCCGATCATCTTCATCACAGGCCACGGCGATGTGCCCATGACTGTCCAGGCCATGAAGGCGGGGGCCGTCGAGTTCTTGACGAAGCCGTTCGATGACGACGTGCTGTTGACCGCCATCCGGGCCGCCCTTGAAGGCAGCCGGGTTGCTCTTAGCCTGAAGGCGGAGATGAGGGTGCTCCGGGACCGTTACGCCTTGCTTTCACAGCGCGAGCGACAGGTCATGGTGTTGGTGGTTTCAGGCCTGCTCAATAAACAGGTCGGTGGGGAGCTCGGTATCAGCGAAATCACGGTGAAGGCGCACCGGGGCAAGGTAATGCAAAAGATGATGGCTGGCTCTCTTGCCGACCTCGTGAAAATGGCCACGAGGCTCAGCCTTGCGCCCGGGGCTGCGGCGGCGTAACGCCATGTTCGGTTGTAATCGCTCGCCCGCTGTAGAAACTGGCGAGCGGCAAACCCTGTGGGAGGAGACAGCATGAAGAAGATGACTGCACCGATTTCCCTTGCCGGTTTTCAGCTCGGCGAAGTGCGCCATGTCTGCGCGTTTTTCAATAACGCCGATGAGGAATATCGCGTGTTGCTGCCGTTCATTAAGGATGGTTTCGAGTGTGGGGACAAGGCGGTCCACGTAGTGAATCCGGATCAACGTCACGACCATCTTCGACGACTGGCCGCAGTCGGAATCGACCCGGCAACTGCCGAGCAGAGCGGACAACTCGAGGTTCGCATCAACAGCGAAGCCTATCTTCGGGAAGGCCGATTCGATAAGGATCGGATGCTGACAGCATTCGAGCAAATGGCGAGCGGTTCCGCTAAGGGTAGTTTCTCGCTGAGTCGTATTTGCTGCCGCATGGACTGGGCGATTGAAGATCGATCGTACATTGACGATCTTGTTGAGTTTGAATCTCGAGTGAATGACGTCTGGCGTCGGCACGACGACGCCGTCATCTGCACCTACCATCTAGGCAAGTTCGGAGGCGATACGGTGGTTGACATTATGCGGACGCATCCGATGGTCATCATCGGCGGCATTCTGCGACAAAATCCGTTCTTTGTGCCTCCGGAGGAGTTTCTGCCCGAGCTTCGTGAACGCCGGGGTAGGCGAACTTCCCCATCCTCCGCGGCTGCCTGATATGGACGTCCAATACGAACAAGCCGCCGGAGAGATTAAGCGCCTTCAACGGTGCATCAACGATCTTGTCAGTCTGCTTGCGCTTCCTGGTATCTGGACTGTCAGTAATCCATCTCAAATTCTCCATACCTTGCTCGACGCGCTGATGCGAATGCTCAGCCTGGACCTCATCTCCGTGCGGCTGAACAATCCAGTCGGCGAGGCGCCTGTCGAGATCGTCCGGCTCGCCGAACCGCAAGGACCGTTACCCTCGACGCACGAGATGTGCGAGGCACTCAGCCACTCGTTGGCAGACAACTCACGGAAATGGCCTCCACTGCTTCGGAACCTTATGGGAGAGGGAGACGTCTCGATCGTGCCTCTGCCACTGGGGTTACAGGGCGAACTCGGCATCATCGTGGCAGCCGCTCAACGAACGGACTTTCCGCGGCAGACGGAGGCGCTCCTCCTGAGCGTCGCGGCGAGTCAGGCTTCCATCGGGTTGCAGGAGGCTCGCTTCCGGATTCAGCAGAAGCATATCGCCGACGAACTTGATCAGCAGGTCGCGCAGCGAACGGCTGAACTTGCCGCAGCGAATGCAGAGCTGCAATTCCAAGTTGGACTGCTGCAGCATATTCCGGTGGCGGCCTGGACGCTCAAGCCTGATGGCACTCCGGATTTCGTGAATCAAGTTTGGCTTGAATACGCCGGTCAGACCCTCGATTTCGTCCGGTCGCATCCCGAGGCATGGATGACCACTGTCCACCCTGAGGATCGGGAAATAGCAGAGAGGAACTTCTGGGAGGGAGTACGGTCGGGACGGGGTTTTGCAATGGAAACCAGGTTTCTCCGCGCTCGGGACGGGACCTATCGCTGGCACCTCAATCGAGCCGTGGTCTTGCGTGACGCAGGAGGAAAAGTCATCAAATTTGTCGGTACCTCGACCGACATCGACGACCGGAAGCGCGCTGAAGAGAAGTTACTGCGCAGCGAGGCATTCCTCTCGGAGGGTCAGCGTCTCGGTCAAGTCGGCAGCTTTTCGTGGCGTCCAACGACAGACGAAATCACGTGGTCAGCGGAGATGTATCGCATCTACGAACTTGAGATCGGCGTGCCCGTCACGCTTGAACTGATCCGTACCCGGGTCCATCCGGAAGACGTCACTTTGATCGAGAAAATGAAGATGGTGGATCAGGCACGAGAGGGCGGCCACTACTTTGAATGGCGATACCGCTTGCTGATGCCAGACCACTCCATCAAGTACCTGCATGCGATCGCCCATCCGACCCGGGACCAGGATGGTCAGCCGGAATACGTGGCCTCCGTTCAGGATGTCACAGCCCGCAGGCTTGCGGAAGAGGCACGCGATAAGGCTCAATCGGAACTCGCAAATGTGGCCAGGGTGATGAGCCTCGGAGCGCTGACAGCGTCTATCGCCCACGAAGTCAACCAGCCGTTGTCCGGCATCATCACGAACGCCAGCGCCTGTTTGCGGATGCTGGCGACTGATCCTCCCCAAGTCGAGGGTGCTCGCGAAACCGCCCGGCGTACGATTCGCGATGGCAACCGCATGTCCGACGTGATCACCCGGTTGCGCGCGCTCTTTGGCAGGAAAGAACCCACGATTGAATCTGTGAACTTGAATGAGGCTGTTATAGAGGTGGTGGCCCTATCCATAGTGGAACTTCAGAAGAATCGCGTAATGCTATGTCCCGAACTTGCCGACGGCCTTCCGCTGATCCTAGGTGATCGTGTCCAGCTTCAGCAGGTCATCCTGAACCTGCTCAGGAATGGCTCAGACGCCATGAGCACAGTCGAAGATCGTCCGAGACGACTCTTGATCAGAACCGAGCGGGACGAGGGTGACCGGGTGCGTCTGACAGTGCAAGATGCTGGAGTCGGTTTTGATCCTCAAGCCGCAGACCGTCTGTTCGACGCGTTCTACACGACCAAGGGCGACGGCATGGGAATCGGGCTTGCCGTCAGCCGCTCTATTATCGAGAGGCATCACGGCCGTCTGTGGGGGACTCTGAACGATGGTCCAGGAGCCGCATTTTCGTTCTCCATTCCTCGAACTCCCGAGGGCTCAGCCCACGCCGACGGCATACACAATCTTCAGGCGCCGGCCGTAGCGGGGTCCCGAGCAGCGTGAAGGCCATGCCAATCCTCACATCGCGGCAAACCAATACCAAGGGACAATGGACGCCCTCTCTTGGAGAGGAGCATTGTGGCTATGGAGTCCCGCTTCGAAAAGGAGCGCCATCGAAAACATACTTGTATGCGTAGTTGACGACGACGAATCCGTCCGTGAGTCGTTACCTGACCTATTGAAGCAGTTCGGGTTCGCGGCCCGCTCGTTCTCGTCGGCGGAAGAGTTCCTCGCGTCTGATTGCGTCGACCAGACCAGATGCCTGCTCCTTGATGTTGCTATGCCTGGAATGACCGGGCCTGATCTTCAACAGGAACTGATACGAAGGCGACAGGGGATCCCGATCGTCTTCATTACGGCTGATAGAGATATGATCGTTCGCCAGCGGCTGATCAAACAGGGTGCGGCGGAATGCTTGTCCAAGCCTTTCAGCGATACAACTTTGCTCGAGGCGGTTAATTCGGCACTTCACCCGAAGTGAGATTCCCGCGCCGTGTTAATTGTGCGGAATAGAATGCACCGAGTGCGGCATCGTCATAAGCACTACCGGAGTCACCCAAGCGTGAGTGTGTACCAACTGCGGCCGTCTTTCCACGTTCCTCTGATCGCAAAACCGACCTCTTTGAGGAGGCCACGAATGCGCTGGTCTGTGAACTTGTAACTATTTTCGGAGGCGACAATCCCGATGACGAATCTATTGGACGAACGTATCGACCACCACAAAGTATGAATTAGGGATATGGAACGGACTCGGGCGCACTTCATTCCAGGGGATCCAAAGGTATCGTCGATACCATCGTCCAATTGATTCGCCTGAGCATTCCGGGTGTAATCGGCCCATCGCAGCTGATACTGGCACTGCTGGGTATTAGGGAAAGGACGGTAGAGACATGCCGGAAGCGACTTGGAAGCCTTACGAGAAGCATGGACGGCTGACGACGCAGAGCGACTTGCCCGACAGCGCCTCCGCATTTCCGAAGCAGCGTAAAGAACCTCTGACCGACGCACAACATGTCCGCAATGCGGTCGCGCGTTTCGATCAAGTCATCGACGTTCCCGATGCTGATCGCGCTTTGGCATTTGCGAACATCGAGAAAGCTGCAAGCCACTACGACGTCAACCTCGCGGAAACGTCGTGGCACGAACTCGGCGTCCATCGTCACAAAAAAGGGGGCACTCGTTGACCGCATCGTGAGTTCAGCTCATTTCCTTTGTGGAATGTGCCTCGCGCCAGTTGGCGTGGAAAATGATTGTGGGAGTTGTGCAAGGAAGATAAGTCCATTCGATCCGGTTGGCGATGTGATAGTTGCGCCTTGCATCTCGTCAGTTTTTTTACTTGAGATCTGGGACGTGCTGAGGTGGGCAAAAGGCCGAATCCCAGCGAAGAAGTGTCAGGTTGAGCGCCAGAATCAGGGCGTCATTTCGCACTAAATTACGTCGAGTTCTAGTTTTGTTCGTCTAAGTTGTTTTTTGGACGTTTGCCGCACAGCCCGAGGAGATCAATATGAAAGCAATCGTTGTTCACGCCTATGGCGGTCCTGAGGTGCTGAAGTTTGAAGACTATCCTGATCCAATACCCGGCACGGGCGAGGTGCTGGTGCGGGTCGCCGCCGCGAGCGTAAATCCGATCGACTACAAGCGGCGTGCCGGATTAACGAGGGATTTTTATCCCATCCAGTTCCCGGGTCTCATAGGTGTCGATATTGCGGGGACGGTGGCGAAGATCGGGCCGAAAGTGGAAGGATTTTCCGTTGGCGACCAGGTGTTCGCTATGGCGGACAATACTTACGCCGAACTTTGTGTCGTGAAAGCCGCGGTTCTGGCAAGAGTTCCCGAGGGGCTCGATCTGATCCAAGCGGCGGCGCTGCCGCTGGTCACGACGACTGGCAACCAGCTCATGTCCGCTACAGGAATCAAAGCGGGCCAAACGGTTCTCGTAGTGGGCGCTGCCGGAAATGTCGGGCGTTCGGCGGTGTTCACTGCGAAGCAACGCGGTGCGACAGCGATCGCGGGGGTTTTGAAGGGGCAGATGGACGAGGCGAAGACTGTGGACGCGGCTCAGGCGGTCGCAACTGACGACGACACTGCGATTGCGAATCTTCCGCCGCTTGACGCGGTTGCAGATACTGTCGGCGGAAAAACCGCCGAGAAACTGATCGCCAAGGTCAAGCCCGGAGGAGTGTTTGCTTCGGTTGTCGGGGCACCGCATAACGCCGCGACTTACCCATCCGTAAAGGCGGTCTTCGTATTCTCGAAATTCGAAAGAAAGACGCTCGAATTTATGGCCGAAGCGGTGCGAGACGGCAAGCTAGTAATCCCGATTAGCCTGAAACTGCCACTTAGTGAAGCGGCCAAGGCTCAAGCCGCGGCAGAAAAGGGCGGTGTCGGGAAGATCTTGCTTGTGGCTTGACATTGTTTTGCGGACAGCGCCTTATGGGCGTCCCATGCCATGCAGGCGACCGCGGTGATCAATCAGCTGCCGACGAGAATCAAATGATAGTGAGCCCGCCATCGGGCTCGTCTTTTAGCTTGGGAGGAATCGGCTTTCGAACATCTTCAACGAGGAGGAATTGGCCGTTGAACGCAGCCAGGATTCACAGCTTCGGGGCGCCCGACGTCGTGGTGGTGGAGGATGTACCGATGCCGTTGCCAAGCCCAAGCGAAGTTCTGGTGCGCGTGATGGCCGCGGGCGTCGCTCCCTGGGATGCCATCATTCGTGAGGGCAAGAGCAAGGTTAGTCCGCAACCGCCGCTTACTCTCGGTTCAGACTTCTCCGGTGTCATCGAGAAGGTCGGCCCCGACGTTACGGGCTTCGCGCCGGGCGACGAGGTGTATGGCGTCATCAATCCGCAGTTCTGTGGCGCGCAGGCCGAGTTCGCCGCGGCCACGTCCGGGATGGTCGGCCGCAAACCGCAATCGCTGAATCACATAGAAGCAGCATCCGCTCCTGTCATCGCGGTAACCGCCTGGCAAATGCTGTTCCAGTATGCACGGGCGATGCGCGGACAAACCGTATTGGTTGTTGGAGCCGCGGGGAACGTCGGCGCCTACGCCGTACAAATGGCTTTAGACGCCGGAATCGACGTCGTTGCCATCGCCCACCTCAGTGACGAGGGCCTGCTCCGATCCTTGGGCGTGAAATCCATTATCGACTCGAGCAAGTCCGTATTCGAGCAGGATCTCCCACAGGTGGATGCTGTCCTGGACACGGTCGGGGGCAGTACCTTTCAACGCTGCGTCGCTGCGTTGAAACCCGGAGGCAAACTCGTCACCTCGGTCTCGACGCAGCCGCTCCCAGCAAAGGCCATTTTCTTCTATGCTGAGGTGACCACCGCGCGCCTGCAAACACTCGCAACATTATTTGACGCAGGTAGGATCACGGCGCGCGTGGGCTCAATCCTGCCGCTTTCGGAGGCGCGCCAGGCGCAATGCATGCTTGCGGGCGCACCTCACAAGCCGGGCAAGATCGTACTGCAGATCGGGCACCTGTAGGGATAAGCAGCGCGGCTTAGTGTGAATCACATCACACTAGGCGAACCGCTTTCTGCATTCGTATCGAGACTTAGCAGAACAGATGAATTCACGGTCAATTCTGATCTATGAATCGGATGGGAACGGGATCAACCTCTGGCAGACGCTCGATCAGCTCATAACTGGACGGCGAGCCAGTAATCGACACGGAACCTTCCCGATCCAGAGCAGAGCAGCCAGAAAAAGAAGACCACGAACAGGACCTCCAGAAGGTAGAGTGAGGGGCGGGCGGACCACCCTTTATTCTTGGCCAAATCGGACTATGACGGGGGGTGCCACATCCTTGCGTTATCTGCAAGGTGGGCACCTCGGCACCGTGCCTATCGGCTTTTTTGTTTTCCGGGGTTGCGGTCCGCACCGCCCTCTTTCGTACAAAACGCGAACAAGAAAACAAGGTCAGGAGGGCTCCTACCCCCGTCTCCGATTCTTATGCCGCTGAAAGCGATTTCTTCTTCGCATCGAGTGCTGGTAGGAGAAGTTTCAGAAGCGCTTCATCAGAGAACGGGTTCTGGCCCGAGATCAACTCACGATCTTGAAGGACGTAACTGTTCCATGGCGCGAGCACACTTACGTCACCGCCCGCCGTACTCAAGGCAAAGTCCGGGTAGAAGAGTACCTTACCACCAATCTCAAGCGGCTCCCGCTGCTGCTCTTCCGCTGTCGAAAAGATAGTCATCTTATATCCAGAATAGATCCAACCTTGGGCCTTTGCCCGCGCTCCAGCGGCATCACCCGCCGAAAGCGCGGCGACCACCTCCGTCGAATTCGGAAGCGCCGAGAGAAGTGAAATGGGGCCATGGCAGAGCACCGCCGTAGGCTTGGATGTTTCGTGAAAGTGCCTCATCACGGTGCCAGCGTTGGGATCATCGAGAAGATCGATCATCGGGCCATGGCCGCCGGGGACGAAGACAGCGTCATATTGATCCAGATCCGATGCGATGACATCCGAGATGCGAGTTGGATTTTTTAGCCCAGTCAGGGTGTCGCGGAATTTTAGATAGTCCTGAAGCTTGGCCTCGCTCCCGCCGAAGAAATCGGCCACAGCCGAATGGATATCCAATTGCGGCGTGTTGCCTTTGGGGTTGGCGAAAGTGATCTCGTAGCCCTCGTTCATCAGGGCGCGAACCGGAACCGTAAGCTCGTTGAGATAGTAGCCTGCGCCGGTATAAACCTTGCCATCTTTCAAGGGCAAGCCGTGACCGCTCGAGACTAGTACCAGAACTTTTCCTTTGGTTGCCATTTTGTTCTCCTTTTTGAAATCGAATCTGTTGCCCTGAAATTTCGAAAAGCTGGGCGCTGACAGGACGTTCACCGGTTTCCATCGTCGAAAAAGGGAAGAAGTCCCGAGTTTCCCGCCTATATGTTCAGCCCTTGAGGAATGCCAGCAGATCGGCGTTGATCCTCTCCGCCTGCGTAGTGGGCATGCCATGAGGGAAATCTTTATATGTAATCAGCGTCCCGTTCTTCAGCAGCTTTGCCGACTTCGGGCCGGCCGCCGCGTACGGAACAATCTGGTCGTCCTCGCTGTGCATCACTAGCACCGGAATCGTGATCTCCTTCAGGTCCTCCACAAAGTCCGTCTGCGAGAAGGCCACAACCCCGTCATAGTGCGCCTTGGCCCCGCCCATCATCCCCTGCCGCCACCAATTTGCAATGGTGGCCTCAACGGATTTCACCCCCGGCCGGTTAAATCCATAGAAAGGCCCCTCTGGGAGGTCGCGATAGAACTTCGACCGATTCGCCGCAAGCTGCGCCTGCAGATCGTCAAATACTGACTTCGGCAGACCCTCGGGATTGGCATCCGTCTTCAACATCAGTGGCGGCACCGCGCTAATAATTGCAGCCTTGTACACTTCCTGTTGTCCACGCCGGGCGAGATAGTGCACCACCTCTCCGCCGCCGGTCGAGTGTCCAACATGGATCGCATTTTTCAAATCAAGATGCGCCGTAAGTGCCGCCAGGTCGTCGGCATAATGGTCCATATCGTGGCCATCGGCCACCTGCGTCGAGCGCCCATGCCCACGTCGGTCATGCGCGATCACCCGATAACCCTTGCTCAGAAAGAACAGCATCTGGTTATCCCAGTCATCCGCCGAAAGCGGCCAGCCATGGCTAAAGACGATCGGCTGCCCCGAACCCCAATCCTTGTAATAGATCTCAACGCCGTCCTTGGTGGTAATAGTTGGCATTTGTCGCTCCTTCTTGCGAATTGATTTGATCATTCACGCTTAATGTGTTTGATGCAGGCGTGTTCAAGGCGACACGCGCAGTCATGCGCACGGCCTCTTTTAGTTCGTTTGTGACGACCATCTGGTACTCCTTTCGACGCCAGAGCGAGTGACTGTTCAAATCAAAATTGGTAGAAGCGCAACGATGAGGCCCAGAGTCGGCATACCACCCGGCCCGAGTTAACCGTAGGTCAGGGTAGTGCTCTGTCCGACCTCAATGATGTAGCCGTCAGGATCGCGTATGTAGCAGCGAATCTCTCCGTATTTGGGTATCGGCTCGGTGATGAACTCGGCTCCTCGACTTTTCCACAGTGCATAGCACGCTTGAATATCTGCAACGCGGAAATTCATAAAGCTGTTGATGTGATTCGGGTCGGGGACGCTAAGCGTTACCGCCGGCTTATCCGGGGTCGGCCCGCCCCCAACGTTCAGAATCATCCAGATATTCTCAAGTTGAAGGTACGCAGGCGCGTTGCCGTCACCCAGACTCAGAATGCGAGCGCCGAAGACCTTTTCGTAGTAGCGGGCCGATCGCTCGATGTCGGTGACCGTGAGAAACTGCGCGATGCTGATCCCTTCCCGCGGCGGCATGTCATAGCTCTTCTGGTCGACTTGTACACCGTTCATTGCTGGCTCCTTTCGATACGGTGCTCATTACAAATGCGGTGTCCGAGTCCCGGCTCCCATTCATAAGAAATCGATCGATGCCAGCTAGTGCAGCAGCGATTCCCAATTGTCTGGGACTCTCCCTGCTGGTCCAGGTGATGGTTGATCCTCCGGATGCGAGTGTGGCGGAAGCAAGGCCACACCCTTGATCATTCCCCGCTTCTCGTAATCGTAGAACCAATCCTCCCCCGGCTCGAAGCTGGCAATGATCGGATGTCCTGTTGTCGCCGCGTGCTTGGACGCATGCTGGCTCGGAGAACTGTCGCAGCAACCGATGTGCCCGCACTTCGCACACCGACGGAGATGAAACCACCAGCCTTTCGGTGACGCCAGGCACTCGGCACACCCATCGCCACTCGGCTTCGAAGCGGAGTTGATTCCGCGCTGTTCTTTTTTCATTTCCAGTTTTCCTTCCGTCTCCCGGCAAGCAATCTTGGGTTCGAGCGCGTCCCATCCGCAACATCTGGAGTTCGGAACCGCGTCGGACGCACCGGCCTACCGCCCGATTTGCCCCAGGTAGTATCCGAGCCGATCTTCGACATCCCCGGGCTTGTGGAAGCCTCGCTCCATCAGCGCTTTGATTCCATTTTGTGCGGCAGGTCGCCCGAGCGATGCGATGCACGCATCCCACCCGGCACTGAGCTCGACATCCGGCGGCAGGCTGGTATCGACGAGCCGCTTGGTCTGAGCGATCGCCCATTTGTCGAACTTGGCGATGCGCGTCGCGAGGGCCTCTACGAACGCATCTAGCTCAAGGTCAGGCAGCGTCCGATTGATGTAACCGTAAGCCTGCGCCTGATCTGCTCTGATGTCTTCCGAAGACAAGAGCACTTCGAGGGCGCGGTTCCGCCCGATGAGTCGTGGAAGCCTAGCCATGGGGCCGCCGCCGGCGACCATCCCTACGCCCACCTCCCATTGCGAGATGATCGCCTTCTCGCGGCTGGCAAAGCTCATGTCGCAGGCTAGCGTGATTTCGCTGCCGTTGCCGGTCGCTCGGACGCGGATGAGGGCGATGGACGCGACCGGCAGTCGGGTCAGACGCACAAGGAACTCCGGCCAAGGCGGCAACCCTGTGGGCCCTCGGGTAGCGAGGTCAGGTCTTCAATCTTGCACGTGAAATCGGAGTGATTCAGGAAGTAGTCGTCGACCGCGCTGTCGAAGACCACGACCCTGACCTGCTCGTCAGCCTCGAGAGCATGGATGACTTCCTGGAACTGCTTAACCATTTTTGCGCCCATGACGTTGATCGGCGGATTGTCGATCGTGACACGCCAATAGGCGGGCGACCGCCGGGTCAGGCGAATCTGTACGGGTTCTGCGGGTGCATTCGTCTGTGCGAGCCTTATAGGCTCGTTCAAAGTCGCCATGGGATTTTCCTCCTAGCCATTCAGCCAGAACAAAACGGGCCGCGCAATTGGACGATGGTATTACCCATACTTTCGTATCGACCGCGTTCATGCCTGACGCATAGGGCATTTCTCCATCGCTAGCCCGAAAATCGATCAAAGCGAAGGAATCATCCTCCGCCAGGCTCGATACGAAGGTATCGCCGATACCATGGTCCAATTGTCTTACCCCCAACCCTCTGCTCTACTTGCGCCCGTTCGTGATGCAAGTGAGCGGGCTTAGCAAACTTCATTTGTGAGGAGAAGAGACCATGTCTGAACTTGTGACGAAATCTGTGCCGCAAGAACAACAGAAGCAGAGGGTAGAAACACGCATGACGGTGAAGCTTATCAGCCGCCTTACCATCGTTGTGACAGCGGTGGCCGGACTCTGCGTCCTCGGCACGGTGGCCCTTTTCGCGCAAGGCCAAGACAAGGATAAGTACTCGCTGAAATCGCCGAGCGGAATCGCGTTCTCCGACTTCAGGGGATACGAAGACTGGGCTCATGTCTCTTCCGCCCGGACCGACGAAATACTCAAGGTAATCGTCGCCAACCCCACCATGATCAAGGCGTTCAAGGCCGGCGTTCCGGGCAACGGCCAGTCCTTCCCTGATGGCTCCATGATTGTGAAGCTTCAGTGGAAACACAAGAAGAGCACTGAGGCCCCTTTCGTCGTGGAAGTGCCAGACGTCTTTTCCCAAGCTTTCGTGATGGAAAAGGACAGCAAGAGATTTTCGAAGAGCGGCGGATGGGGATACGCGGTGTTCAACTACGACCCCGCGTCCGATGAGTTCACGGCCGATGCCAAGAGCCCCTCAGACTGCGGATACGCGTGCCATACGCCTGTGAAGGCGAAGGACTACATCTTCCACCCATACCAGAAGCGCTGAAAGGGGCTCGCCTCCGACATCGAGCGCAGTGGGCGCGCTGTCGAGTGACAACGTCAACCATAGAGCCTCAACGTTGCACTACGCCTGAATCACAAGGAGCGGCTGATATGTCAAAGGAGAGAGCAGCGGTCATGACCGAACTACAACAACTTACGGTTGCTTTGCATCAGCCGGGCCAAGACACTTTCAAATCGGTCCTGTCCGAAGACATCGACTGGAAGCCCTTCGCGGCGTTTCCACCTTCGGTGAGCCTGGCTGTCATCGTCGGTCAGCCCTCGGAGGCCGGACCCTACACGATCAGGGTCCGAGTGCCGCGTGGCGTTAAGCTGATGCCACACCGACACCCGGAGGACCGAGTCTATACAGTAATCTCGGGTGTTTTCTACATCGGCCTAGGCGAGCAGTTCGAGTCGAAACGGCTGGAGGCCTATCCACCTGGAAGTGTCGTCGTTCTCCCGGGCAATACGTCTCATTTCCACTGGGCGAAATCGAGTGAGTACATAACGCAGGTGACCGCGATTGGGCCGCTTGGGCTTGAATACGTCAGCGCGGACGACGATCCAAGAAACCACAACCCTTAGGAAGCATCTCCGTGATGTGCGCGACGGAGGATAGACCAGCTATGTGTTTCTCAGCCACCGCCAATTTCGTAGGCAGCGGAGTTTTGGGTGCAATCGGCGTCGTCACTTTGACCAACGTGATGCACCAGCGCGAACTGCTTCTCGCGGCGCTCCCCATTGCTATTCGCCGTTCATCAGTTTATGGAGGGATTCGTTTGGCTAGGACTGGATGGGATCGTTTCCCCCTGCAGTGGCGCATGACATGGGCGCGGCGTCCATATGCTCTACGCATGGACTTCTCCCATTTTTGCTGCCGCTTAGCGTGCTCCTGTTCGAGCCCAATCCAGAGAGCCGAGACGGATGCTGCCGTTCCTCGTACTTGGCGGAGCGACTACGCTCTATATTTTGTGGGCGCTGACGGCATTCCCGTACAGCTATACGTCAGGGGAAATAGTATCGTGTACATCAATCAGGCGGCCAATAATATTGCGGTTGCGCTGGTTTACGCAATCGCAACTTGTGGTTCGCTTTTTTTCAAAGATCAAAATGATGGTAATCTTCGGCGCGGCAAGCCTGGCGATACTGCTGGTTGTAATCGAGGTCAAGCGATACGCGTTCACGTCGTTATGGTGTGCGTGGGAGCAAATATGTTGGTCAAAGGCCGCCTACGACCAGCAGCGGCGAACGCAGGTGTACTGACTGAAGACGACCAGCGTCGCTTCGGATGTCACAACCTGCGTCGCAGCCTTGCCTCTTTCCTCGTGCGTAGCAAGACCGATCCGAAGACTGTACAAGCACTGCTTCGGCACTCGGATGTGAACACACCCCTTCAACTCTACGCACACAGCGTGAGCGAAGATCCTCTCGCAGCACAGGGGCAGGTGCTCCACGCTATCCTGCAATCGGGCAGCGCAGTAGTGAACTGATTGGCCTAGAGGGTTGGTATGATAAGCATGTGCATTGTTCTTACTACTTTTGTGCTGATCGGGGTCTGGATGGTCGTTGGATCCTGTGCAACTCTTGGACTGGTTGAAGAACGTGCGACCTGACCTGAGAGACAGCCCCGCCGAATGATGCTAGGCCAAATCAGTTGCGAAGTTTATTGGATACTGGTTCATCTGTCTGCCGATCTTGATTTACGTCTGTTTCCTCTTTGGACGAAATCAATGAGAAGGCAAAACCGTGAACCTTTGCGAATCATAGGCTGACACTGGGCTGAAGGTTTGCGAGGCAGTTTGACTTAAGTCCTTTGGAATGATGGTGGCCAGGGACGGAGTTGAACCGCCGACGCCAGCCTTTTCAGTTGGTTTATGTTGTAGTTTGAACGACTTACGTGACTCTGGGTGGCCGCCTAAGTATTTGAAAAATCGTTAGAGACGTGACGATCGTGGGTTGAAATCGTGGGTTCGAGAACTGGACACTCGCGCACTCGCTTGCCAATCCACTCTGCGTTCGCAGTGAACAAACTCCTCGTCACTTTGTGACTCTTTTTCCGCCTCCAGAATAAGCATTTCGTTTCGCAGGGCCACGAGACGCCCGAGTCTTTCTATGACGGCTGGCGTGGACTGTTGTGGACTTAGAAGAGGCGGCAGCGAACGCAGCAGGATTCAGTGCCGTGAGCACGGCGGCAGGATTCTTATCGATCACAGTCAGCAACGTGCGAGCTGGCGCTTCTGGGGTCCTGCGGCCTCCTTCCCAGTGCTTGATCGCGTCGAGGCTGAAGCCAAACGTGTCAGAGAATTTGGCTTGTGTCATGCCTAACCGATTACGGATCGCCTTGACGTCAACTTCCTGGGGCACATATGCCTTGAATCCCTCTTGCTCCCCGGCAAGGAACCTCTCAACGTCGTTAAGGCCATCCATCATCTGCTCGAATTGCGTTTTCATGCTACCTCCCATAGGTCTCGAAAATACTATCCGCGCGTTTCTTTAGCGCGTTGCGCTCTGCCATCGACAGGTTTTCTTTCTCATTCTTCGGAAATACAGTGATGAGAAAAACCGGAAATCTTTCGTTGCGCCAGATATATACGACCCGCGCTCCGCCACTTTTTCCCATTCCTTTGCGTGCAACCCGGACCTTTCGAAATCCGCCGGTGCCGCGGATCACGTCGCCACATTCGGGGTCCGCAGCGACGAGTGCCACGATGTCCGCACGCTCCTCTTCGCTAAAGAGCTTGTTCGCAATCGCGAGGTAAGTAGGCGTCTCGACGACCGTCTGCACAATTCATGGTGTACTCCATTGGACACCATGAGTCAAGGGAATTGTGTGCCATTGGACACCGTACCCAGGAGCAACTGCCTACCTACACAACCAACCAATTCGTCCCTAGCCGACCGAAAACACGCGACACAGACAGCCCCGTGAAGCGCATCTCGACCAGCGAGGAAGGATCGACCCATTGCTGTACGAACTGTTGATGGCCCCAAATGGCCATTGTCACACTGTCTTGTGATGTGCTAGCGTACGAATCCAGTATGCGGCGTGTACTTGCCATTTTCGTCCTGTCGCTCAATACCTGGGGCCTTGTGGCTCCGTTTGCGCTAGCAGCGAGCGCCGACAGTACGCCCGCATGCTGCCGCCGGAACGGTAAACACCACTGTTTGTCGGCGATGTCCGGT